>ERZ772885.948-NODE-948-length-19496-cov-10.814156_pt1 | contig 19496 bp, 20 predicted proteins | sample MGYA00580580_ERZ772885 | MGnify/ENA primary metagenome ERZ772885 (study PRJEB29015, sample SAMEA2737673) | human gut metagenome | biome: human gut; feature: human-associated habitat; material: faeces | place: China | collected 2012 ...
CACGCCGAGAGTAGTTGGTGGGAAACTGCCTGCGAGGGTAGGAAGCTGCCACGCTAAGTTAGGATCTGGTCATTGACCGGATCTTTTTTTATACCTTGATAAGTAAGTGGCAGTCGTGCTAAATTGCAAGAGCAAGCATGAAAGGGGATCACATCATGGCAATTGAGGCAACGAAAGATAACTTGAAGGCATTGACAGCTGAAGGCACGGTTGTCGTCGATTTTTGGGCACCGTGGTGCGGCCCTTGTAAAGTGCTTGATCCGATGTTAACGGCCCTAGAGCAAGAACTGCCAGCGCTTAAAGTGGTTCGTTATAATGTTGAAAAAGATCATACGTTGCCGAGCACTATGGGCATTATGTCAGTACCCACCTTAGTCATTTATCAGCAAGGAGAGGCGCGCGAAAAAGTGACAGGTGTTTACCCTAAAGACAAACTTAAACGGTATTTTGAACAGAAACTTGAGGCGTAGGTATGACACATTCAGTTGAGCGTCAGGATACAGCAATCCAAAATCAAGTATTGGCAACATGCTTGCTTGCTGGACGCATTATGATTGAAGGCGGTTCGGAAATGTATCGCGTTGAAGATACGATGCGACGAATTGCTGTGAATGCCGGTGAGCCACAAACGTTGGTGTTTACGACGCCAACCGGTATATTTGCTAGCATCGAAAATCAGCCGTATATTCAGGAGCGGCCGATTAGCAAACGATCGATTGATATGGAAAAAGTGACGCGCGTGAATCAACTCTCTCGTTCGTTTGCGGCTGATCAGATTGATCTAGATGAATTGCACGCGGCATTGATCAAACTGGATCAGAACACCCCTTTTTTCCCGATTTGGTTGCAGGTGGTGAGCGCGGCAGTTGTCAGCATGACACTCATGGTGTTATTTGCTCAACAGTATGACTGGCTTGATATGCCTTTGGCAGCTGCGGTCGGTGCATTGGGCTTTCTAGTTGATATCAAAGTGAATGCAGTGACCAACATTCGGTTTATTAGTGAATTACTGGGCGCATTGGTCGTTGGCTTAACTGCGTGGCTTGGGGTCCGGTTAGGCCTAGGACACAACCTGGACTTTATTATTATTGGAGCGATTATGCCGCTTGTACCGGGGGTAGCGATTACCAATTCGATTCGCGATATGCTGGCGGGACATTTGCTGTCCGGTATGGCCCGCGGGATGGAAGCCATTTTGAGCGCTTGTGCTATCGGTGTTGGTATTGCTATGATCTTCCGGTTCTTCTAAAAACATAAAGGAGGCGGCATCTTGCAGTGGTGGTTTGCTTTATTAGTTCAACTTTTGTTCAGTTATTTGGCAACGGTCGCTTTTGCTATCATTATCAACGTGCCGCGCAAGGCGTTAAATTTGGCTGGTTGGGCCGGGATGATGGGCTGGTTGGCCTACTGGTTGTTGATGGAAGTCGGTAGTGGCCGGATGATGGCCAATTTAGTCGGAGCTTTTGTCATTGGCTTGTGTGGTATCTTTTTTGCGCGCTATAAGAAAATGCCGGTCATCATTTTCAACATCCCGGGATTTGTACCCTTGGTGCCAGGCGCTGTTGCTTACCAAGCAGTACGAGCAACTGTCTTAGGCGATCTGGACGGGGCCTTGCAGTATGTCAGTCGGGTGGTCATGATCGCTGGTGCCATTGCTGTCGGTTTTATGTTGGCGCAGCTGTTATCAGAAGTGTTGTATAAACGAGCTGTTTTAAAACCCAAAAAGTGATATAATTGTGCTATGCGATGAGTCGAGTAAGCACGCAACTTGTGCTGAAAGCTGCAGCTGACTGGTTAGAAGCCACCCGCCGGATTTGTGGGGTCAGCGATCTCAAGGTTGTGGAGCCAGCGAGATCCTATCCAAGTCAACTTGGGTACTGCAGAAAAAGGACGTTTTTGCCTTTAAGGGTAAGAACGTCCTTTTTTATTTGCGATTTAACTAGACTGACTACAAAGACAAACTCTTTTTGCTCTAATAACTTTATTAGAATAGAGGGTTGACTTAGACATGCATTTCCTCTAAGAAAGTTATTGACAGGCGTTTGGTTGTCATCAAAATAAACATTCAGCAAATTACCAATAAAAATTTCTGAGAAAATAAGTTGACTTTCCTTGGTAATCATATTAAGATTTTAACCAACCATTAATCTTAACTAGGAGGGCGTATTGATGTCATTGATGTGTATGCAAAGAAAAACAAATCGTAACTGTCATTACGCTCTTTTAGCCTTGTTGTTGATGCCAGGGACCCGACCGAATTGATCGTTTAAGATCAACGTGTTGAGCCCCGTTTTCGCATTGGCGATGGGGCGTACGATTAGCACCCATTCGTCTGAATGGGTGCTTTTTTCTGTTAAGAATCAATGAGATATAGTCATAAGCAATATAATGAGGGGGAACCAAGATGAAGAAGCAAATTGTCAAAGCAATTATGAGCGCTGGCGTCATCGCAGCTTCGATGCTGGCATTGGCAGGCTGTGCGACAAAGAGTGCCACGAGCAAAGGAAATACGGCAGGTAACACGATTAAAATCGGCGTGAACATGGAGTTGTCTGGCGCGGTTGCTGGTTACGGCGAACAGCAGAAACAAGGCATTGAATTGGCCGTGAAACAGATTAACGCTGCAGGTGGTATTAAGGTCGGAAATACTAAGAAAAAAATAACGGCGGTCTATCGTGACAACAAATCGTCAACGAGCGGCGCGGCTTCAGTAGCTGCACAGCTGGCGAATACTGACAAAGTGGTTGCGATCGTTGGACCGGCGACAACCAATGACGGAACAGCCTCTATTCCAAACGTGACCAAGGCGGCCGTACCAATGGTAAGTCCCAGTGCTACGGATCCAAACTTTACACTTCAGAAAAATGGCAGCGTGCAACCCTACGTTTTCCGTGCTTGCTTCAATAACGATTTTCAAGGAGACCATGCGGCGATATTTGCCAACGATACCTTGAAGGCCAAAAACGTGGCGATTATTGCTGACAACTCGACTGATTACGGAACCGGGTTGGCTAAGGCATTCAAGAAGAAGTTTAAAGGTAATATCGTGACGACTCAGTATTATCAATCAGGTGATAAAGATTTCAATGCTATGCTGACAGCGATCAAAAGCAAGAAAATTGATGCCATCTATGCGCCGGGCTATTATTCAGAATTAGGCCTCGTCATCAAGCAAGCGCGGCAGTCAGGCATCAAGGTACCGTTTATTGGTGCAGATGGCATGGCCGATCCTAAGTTGGCACAAATCGCCGGCGCTGCGAATGCAACTGATATTTATTACACCACGCCATTTTCGACGCTGAGTGCTAACAGCAGCAAGCTGGTGAAGAACTTTATGACCAGCTTTAAGAAGCAGTATCAAACAGAAGCACCAACGTTCTCAGCACTTGCCTACGATTCGGTTTACATGATCAAGCAAGCGATTGAAGATCAGAAGGCTGCCGATTCAGCCAGCATTGCCAAGGGTTTGGCCAAGATCAAAAAAATGCCTGCTGTGACAGGCACCACGACCATTGATAGTCACCATAATCCTGAGAAGCCACTGGCGGTTGAGCAACTGACACAAGGCAAAATTGCCAAAGTCTATACCGTTAAGTAAATGACTGCAGAAGCTTTTTATGAGGAGATCATATTTTGCAAACCTTGATGCAACAAATCATTAATGGACTCTCACTTGGCAGTATTTACGCTTTACTCGCGCTAGGTTATACCATGGTTTATGGGATCATCAAGCTGATTAACTTTGCCCATGGTGATATCTATATGCTCGGCGCGTTTTGGGGCTATTATGCGATTAATTACCTGCACTTCAGTTTTGTTCCAGCATTGTTGTCGGCGATGGTGATGGCTGCGCTCTCAGGCGTCTTGATTGAATACTTAGCGTATCGTCCGTTGCGGAATTCACCGCGAATTGCGGCGTTAATCACTGCCATTGGCGTTTCCTTTTTCCTAGAAAATGGCATGTCGTTTCTATTCGGTGCTAATGCCCGGAACTTTCCACAGGTCATCACCACTAAAACCTACCAGATACTAGGGGTCGATGTTTCAAATGTGCAATTGCTTATTTTGTTCACATCCTTGGTACTGATGGTGATGCTGCAGTTCATTATCAAGCAAACAACGATGGGTAAGGCGATGCGGGCGGTGGCAGTTGATCCAGAAGCCGCTCAACTGGTGGGGATCAATCCCGATCACGTCATTTCCTTCACCTTCGCATTAGGATCAGCACTGGCTGGTGCAGCGGGTGTCATGATCGGCTTGTATTACAATTCGATTGATCCATTAATGGGAATGGTGCCGGGAATCAAAGCGTTTGTCGCCGCGGTTGTTGGTGGGATCGGATCGGTCCCAGGAGCGGCTGTAGGGGGCTTCTTGATTGGCTTGCTAGAAACTGGTGTTCAGGCTGTAAGCTTATCGGCTTACAAAGATGCGGCGGTTTACCTTGTTTTGATCATCATGCTGGTCGTGTTACCTGCTGGATTATTCGGCAAACGTCAACGGGAGAAGGTGTGAGCCTATGTTTAAAAATATGCGCAGTAAGCTCATTTGGCTCGCGACGATGATTGCTGGCTTTGTCTTGATCGACATTGGTGAATTAACCGGCGTCATTAACGGGTTTATCGAAAATGCGCTGGTCACAATCGGCATTAACATTATTTTGGCAGTCGGTTTGAATCTTATTATCGGATTTTCCGGTCAGTTTTCGCTTGGTCATGCTGGCTTCATGGCGATTGGCGCTTATGCCACGGCGATCATCACACAAAACATCTCAACGCCGCTTGGGTTTTACCTTGCTATGCTGGTCGGCATGATCGTTGCGATCATTGCCGCTTTGATTGTCGGAATCCCCACGTTGCGGCTGCGAGGTGACTATTTAGCGATTGCCACGATGGGCGCCGCCGAGATTATCCGAGTCATTATTAATAATTTGAAAATCACCAATGGCCCTGCTGGTATGTTTAATATTCCGCCTTTGGCTTCGTGGCCAACGGTCTATATCTTAATGTGTGTCACTACTGTGATCGTTGTGAACTTCATTCACAGTCGGGCGGGCCGCGCGGTGATGGCCATTCGTGATGATGACATTGCCGCTGAGTCGATTGGCATCAATCCGACCAAATGGAAACTGGCAGCTTTCGTGCTCGGCGCTGCCACGGCAGCCATTGGCGGTTCACTTCATGCGAGTTACTTGCAAACGATTGCTCCCGGAGATTTTGGCATCATGAATTCGATTGCTTTGCTGATTATCGTCGTTTTAGGCGGGGTCGGTAGTATCACTGGCACTTTTGTCGCGGCGGTTGTGTTGGGCATCATCGATACAGTGCTGCAGAACTTTGGCACTTTGCGAATGGTTATCTATGCGCTGGCACTCATTTTGCTAATGGTTTTCAAACCAGCTGGCTTATTAGGCCATTATGAGTTGTCGTTCAAGCGCAAGCGCCAGATTCGGAAAGGAGCAGCATCATGACGCAACAATTGGTAATTGATCACGTCAGTAAAGTTTTTGGCGGTTTAAAAGCCGTCGCGGATGTCACGATGACGATCGAACAAGGGACACTGATTGCCTTGATCGGGCCAAATGGCGCTGGGAAAACAACATTGTTCAATATGTTGACTGGCGAATCTGGGCCGTCGTCTGGCACGATTACCTTGTATACGGCTGATGGACCAGTTGATATTACGAAAAAGAAAGCCTATCAGGTGGCGAAGCTCGGTGTTGCTCGAACTTTTCAAAATATTCGCTTGTTTGGCGCCATGACGGTCAAAGAAAATGTTTTAGTGGCCAGGACACATCTTTATCGTGAAAGTTTCATTGGCACGATGCTGCGGTTGCCGCAGTTTTATCAACAGGAGGCAGCCGTAGCAACTGCAGCCGACGAATTGTTAGATTTTTTTGAGCTTGCTGATGTGGCCGATGAACCGACTGCTAGTTTGCCATATGGTACGCAACGGCGGGTGGAGATAGTGCGGGCAGTGGCCACGAAGCCGCAACTGCTGTTTCTGGATGAACCAGCTGCCGGGATGAATCCAGAAGAAACGGCAGATCTGGGGCGTTTGATTACTCGGATTCGTGAGCATTTTGGCATCACGGTGGTTTTGATTGAACATGACATGTCGCTGGTGATGAAATTGGCTGAGTCAATTTATGTACTCGACCATGGCGCCATGATTGCTTCTGGAACCCCTAATGAGATTCAAACTAACGCGCAGGTCATTAGTGCTTATCTGGGAGGTGAAAACCATGCTTGAGGTTAAACATCTCGTTGTGAACTATGGTGGCATTCAAGCTGTCAAAGACGTCAGCTTTAGCGTTCAAACAGGTGAGATTGTCGCCTTGATTGGCGCAAATGGTGCTGGTAAAAGTACGATTCTGAAAACAATCTCCGGTTTGTTGCGACCACGTTCCGGTATCATTGACTATGAAGGGCAGAAAATCAATGGCATGGCGGCAGCCAAAATTGTGAAGCAAGGCATCTCGCAAGTGCCGGAAGGTCGACATATTTTTGCTGGTTTGACGGTAGCCGAAAACCTGCAAATGGGTGCGTTTGGACTGAAGGATAAGCAAGCTGCTGGCGAACAAATAACGATGGTCTATGATCGTTTTCCGGTGTTGAAGGAGCGGCAACATCAAGATGCCGCAACACTTTCCGGTGGTGAACAGCAGATGTTAGCCATGGGGCGAGCTTTGATGGCAAAGCCCAAATTGTTGTTACTCGATGAGCCTTCGATGGGCTTGGCGCCGATTTTCATTCAAGAGATTTTTGACATTATCACGAAAATCAACGCGCAGGGAACAACAGTGTTGCTGATTGAGCAAAATGCACGCCAAGCGTTGGCCATCGCCGATCGCGGTTACGTTTTGGCCAGCGGCACGGTCAAGCTGACCGGGACAGGCGAAGAGCTGCTTGCCGATCCGGCTGTGCAGGCAACTTATCTGGGGATGCAAGTGCCTTAGATAAGTGAACAGTTAACAAGTGTCAAAAAGCCAAGCCACAATATTTAGGGCTTGGCTTTTTGTGGTTATTGGTGACAAAAGATCGGTACAAAGACAAATAAACAGGCACTGACAGATGCGTCAGTGCCTGTTTATTTTTTGTCTGTATCAGTTAAGTGAGGTTGGACGACCCTTTTGTCTTACGATCGTTTAAGGATTCTGCCCGGTATCGCCTGGTGCTTGTCCGACGCCTCGACCACTACCGCCTTGCCCTGGCCGAATGCCCTGTTGGTTCGGTGTAGCGACCATGTATTGACTGATCAAGTTCACAATCTGTCGATTTTGCGGTAGTGAGCTGTGACCCGCTTCGTCGCCGGAAACGGTGATCTGGGTGTAGTGCGCGACCTGGTTTTGGAAAATATATTTACCCGCTTCCACACTTTCGATTGGGACGGTGCCATCGCCGTCCAGATTTTCGGTACCAGCAATTGAGTAGACAGTCAAGCTGCTAGGCAACTTGTTGCGGCTAGTAATGAGATCGTTCAGCATTTGTGTTCGATTGTCAGGATTGCTTTCTTCAAGGTTGTACGGCGTTCCAATGGTCATGAGTCGTGTCATCCGCACATCAGAATCGCTGTAATACTTTTCGAGAAAAAGGGTGAAGATCAAGCCGCCATTACTGTGACCAATACCACGAAAACGATTGAAATTATAGGTTTTCGCCAATTGCTTAAAGGCAATGTTGAACCACGCCGCCTGTTTCTTGATGTTGTTATAACCATCTTTATTGTTTTCGAATGCGACAACGATGTACGGCTCGGTATCACGTGCTGCGATTTTGCCACTGTAAGTTAGTGTACCATTCGTTTTGACCGTAATTTTCAGCAAACTATGGCCCGTTGTTTGGGCGTTTAGCTGGGTGATCAAGGTGTTGAACCGATCTTCTGTTGCTGAACTCCCAGGAATCAAAATAATCGGTTGCATACGGGAGTTGTGAACAACGCGAGCAGATTTAACGTTTTGTTCCATCCAGCTGGTAGCGGGGAGCATGATAGCCGTTACCGCCAAGACACTGACCAGTAACAACAGCCATTTTCGCCAGTGTTTAATCATGATGACCACCGACCTTTGCTGATTCAAGATTGATTGTTTCTGCTAGCCGCACAAATGGGATATAGATAAGAACCGAGATTGCTAAGCAGAGGATAGCCACGATAAGCGATACCCAATTACCATTGGTGCCTAGGAAGGCTGCCAACGGTCCGGGCGTTGTCGTTGGAATCGTATAAACTGACGGCGGCATAAGACGCAAGCGGATAGCTGCCCATGCAATCGTCATATTGACTAGCGGTGCAATCAAGAACGGCACAAGCAAAATAGGGTTTAACATGACTGGCCAGCCAATCATGATCGGTGAGCTGATATTGACCAAGCTCGGCAAAAGCGACATGCCAGCTATTCGGCGTAATGGCCGGGTTTTGGCAACCCAAAGTGTCGCAATGATGAGGGCTAAGGTCATCCCAACGCCACCGAAGCTCGCGAAGGGATGGTAAATGGTGCCAATGGTGATCGGGTTGGGCACATTGAACAAATTGTTGTGCTCAAGCGCATAATTCAGATTGGCAGTGCTGGTCGTGCTACCGGCTTGCACTGTTAACGGATTGATCGGACCTTCAATACCAGCCCACCACATGAGGGCATTAATGGTTGTGACCAAGGCCAATCGAATCGACACGTGACTGAGGCTGGAGGCAGGTATCTGAAATGGAATGTAGAAAAGCCCGATGAAACCTTCTGTCGAGATGCGGCTGAGGCTGTAATTGATCGCCACACTGATCACTAGAATCACGACAGTAAGCCAGGTGCCACGCAGCCCACGGTCAACCAAGGCAGCGATTGTATACCGATGCGTTGGTTCTTCGAGGTCCGCACGTGTGAAGCGGAAGAGCCAACCGATAAGCAAGCCGAAAAAGATAGCAATAAACAAACCACGATAACCAAAATTATTCATTTGGAAAGGTGATTGGCCATTGCGTCGTGAATCCAAATTAAGAATCATAAATGCCCCGACACTCGTTAAGGCTGCCAAAGAATCATCTTTGCCATAAGATCGGGCAATAAATTTGGCAACGAAAAACGCCGCCATAACCGCCATCAGATCGAGAGTCACTGTTTGGATCGACATCAAAATGGTGCGGATCTGGTTATAGTAAGGAATGACGGTGTCAAGATGATAAATGACTGCAAAAAAGCCATTTCGTGAAAACACACTCTGCGTCAACATTTGAGCCCAAGCACCGACCAGAATAAACGGGAAAATGACGGCAAGGGTTTGTTGGAGCGCGCGATAAATGCGGGTGTGTCGCAACCGAACGCTATTGTTAACGAGCACGGGCAGCAATCTCTGCATCAGATTGCTCATGGCTGCCATCTCCCTTTTCAATTTTTTTAATGGCGCATTATCAATGCTATTCTAACAAATATTAATATCGCCGAGTAGTTTTCGTATTGAAAAGAAAGTTAAAACAATGATGAGACGCCTTATGAAAGGTTGAGTTTTACGATTTCTGCTTTCGATAGGCCTCCATCTTGGCGTGGAAAGTCGCTTCCGTCACGCCATAGGCCGCAAATGTTACCGCATTAGCGCCAGCTTCGATCGTGGCAGTGATCTGCTCATCGGTTTTACCGCCAGAAGCAATAATCGGAAAATTCGGGTGCTTGCTGTCAATGGCCGCACGAACTTCGGCCACAAGATTGGCGGTTTCTTTGCCACCAGCAATGTTAAAGGCCGCGACACCGGCATCAATTCGGGCGTTAAGATCATCCATATGACGGACAATGGTATAGATCGTTGGAACGTCCACCACACGATTGACATTGATGAGCGTTTCAATCGGAGTTGGCGCATTTAACACAACGGCCTGAGCACCGCTTTCTTCTGCAAAAGCGCCAATGGTTGCGGCTCGCAAGCCCTTGGTTAGCCCGCCGCCGATGCCAGCCAGAATCGGCACGTTAGCCACCGTTGCTACCGCTTGGAGAATGCGCGTATTAGGTGTCCACGGATAGACAGCCAGAATCGCATCAGCATCGCAATTCGCGATCACAGCGACGTCCATGGTATAGATGATACTGCGAATTTTTTTACCAAAAAGCGTAATGCCACTGGCCGCTTTAATCGCTGAAGGTGCTTGAACAATATCAGTGCGAAGCTTAGAAGTTAAATTCGGGGGCATGTTCGTCATGGAAGTACCTCACTTTCAAGAAACAATTTGATTAACTTTATTATAATGGATGAGATTAGGTGAAGGCGAGAAGGACACCTTTATGACTGTTTCGCCATAGGTCGGGTGTCCCGAAGCCTTCGAGTTTGCTTTAATCAACTGCCTTGCCAAAACGCATTTGCAAGCCACAACTTGGCTTAACGGTACGCGTACTCATGATCTATTCAACCCTTTCTATGCACGATTAACCATACCATGGTATTCTTAAGGCAATCTGATGAATGCGTCATTTGGTAACCGCATTCATCTTCTGCAGATAAGATAAGCTTTTTGGCTGCGATCAGAAGGCTATTTATGACGGAGGCGTAAAAATGGCAAAACCATTGGCAAAGTACATCGATCATACTTTATTGAAACCGGATGCAACACAGGATCAGATTGATGAAGTATTGGCACAAGCAAAACAGTACGGTTTTGCATCAGTTTGTATTAATCCTTATTGGGTTGTTCGGGCGGCGGCTAGTTTGCGCGACACGGATGTGAACGTCTGCACGGTTATCGGCTTTCCTCTCGGGGCAAACACCACCCAGACGAAGGTTTTCGAGACTGGACAGGCAATTGACGAAGGTGCTCAGGAAATCGATATGGTCCTGAATATTGGCGAATTGAAGGCAGGGCATAACGATCATGTTCGTGCTGACATTCAGGCAGTTGCTGATATGACTCATGCTAAAGGTGGTTTGCTAAAAGTGATCATCGAAGCGGTTTTGCTCACGGATGATGAAAAAGTCACGGCTTGCAAGTTAGCAGCTGCGGCGGGCGCTGATTATGTGAAAACATCTACTGGATTTGCAGCAGGCGGCGCGACGGTGCACGATGTCGCTTTGATGCGCAAAACAGTTGGCGATAAACTAGGGGTTAAGGCAGCGGGCGGCATTCACACTTATGCTGAAGCTAAGGCATTGATTGATGCTGGCGCTGATCGTCTTGGTGCCAGTGCAGGGATTCAAATTTTGAAGGAAGCAGGCGAAGCATAAGATGGCATTTGATCGCATTATCACGATTGTGTTGGATTCAATCGGTATTGGTGAAGCACCTGACGCCGCTAAGTATGATGACACCGGCGCTGACACACTTGGTCATATTGGTGCCTATTTTGATGGTAAACTGGCTTTGCCAAATTTGCAGGCCATTGGGTTGGGTAATATTGCTCGACCAACACCAATTGCTGGCGTGACGGCGTTAGGTAGTCCCAGCGGCTATTTTGGCAAAATGGCCGAAATTTCTGCAGGTAAAGATAGTATGGATGGTCATTGGGAAATGATGGGTTTGCCTGTGACGGAACCTTTAGGCTATTTTCCCAAAGGTTTTCCGGCTGAGTTGATTAAACAAATTGAGGAGTTTTCCGGCCGTAAAGTTGTTTTGAACAAACCTTATTCTGGCACAGAAGCGATCAAGGACTATGGTGAGCAACAGCTGAAAACTGGCGATCTGATCGTGTATACCTCAGGTGATTCGGTGCTTCAAATTGCGGCGCAAACGGATGTCATTCCACTTGAAGAACTTTATCGCATTTGCCGTTACGTTCGCAGCATCACAATTGACGCACCATATCGCATTGGTCGGGTGATTGCACGGCCATATGTCGGGACAGATCCCACTACGTTCACGCGGACCAGTGACCGTCATGATTACACACTTAAGCCGGATAAGCCGACAGATCTTGATCGCCTTCAAGGTGCTGGCATTGCGACTTATGGCATTGGGAAAATTAACGATATTTTCTCTGGCCAAGGGCTAGATGACGGTGTTCATACCACTAGTAATGTTGATGGCATGGAAAAAACAATTGAAGCAGTCAAATCGGACCGCCGCGGATTTATTTTCACCAATTTAGTGGACTTTGATGCGATGTATGGCCATCGCCGTAACGCGCAAGGCGACGGGGATGCTTTGATGACTTTCGATCGACAATTGGGCGACTTAATGACAGTGCTACGACATCAGGATCTATTGATGATCACGGCGGACCACGGAAATGACCCAACTTTCCGCGGAACAGACCACACCCGCGAGTATGTTCCGTTGCTAGCCTACAGCAAGCAATTGCCGGGTAATGGCGATTTAGGTATTCGTTCGCCATTTTCAGATCTTGGTGCCACGATTTTAGATAATTTTGGTGTCACAGGTAATCAAGTTGGCCAGTCGTTCTTAAAGCTGCTTAAATAAACCCACATTTTGAAGGAGAATCATTGTCATGAGCACACATATTGATGCCCCAAAAGGAGCCATTGCCGACGTCGTCTTATTGCCAGGTGATCCATTGCGAGCACAGTACATCGCGGAAAACTTTCTGGACAATGCCCAACGTTACAACACGGTGCGGAATGCATTTGGATTCACCGGCACGTTTGAAGGCCGGCGCGTGTCGGTTCAAGCGACCGGGATGGGCATTCCTTCGATCTCAATTTATGTTAATGAATTGATTCAAGACTATGGGGTTAAAACGCTCATTCGCGTTGGCACAGCTGGCGGCATGGGCGAAAATGTCAAAGTTCGCGATGTTGTGCTGGCCCAAGGATCTTCGACTGATAGCAGCATTATCTTGAATACGTTTGGCGCCGGGCTTTATTTTGCCCCACTAGCCGACTTCAACCTTCTTCGTGAGGCGGCAAACTTGGCAGATACTAGTGCAATTCGCTATCATGTTGGTAACGTGCTTGGCGAGGATCGCTTTTATAACGATGAGATGGATCGTCAAAAACTCATTGATTATGAAGTGCTGGCGACTGAGATGGAAACGCCGGCACTTTATCTACTTGCGGCTAAGTACCATGTGCACGCGTTATCGATCCTCACGGTTTCAAATCACTTGGTTACAGGTGAAGAAACCTCAGCCCAAGAGCGACAGACCAGCTTTAATGACATGATCGGTCTGGCACTCGGTGTTGCCAAAACAGTTCCTGATCGTTAGATAACGCATGAAATCTAGTTATACCAAGGCTTTGGCGCCGTGAATTTTACAGTTGAAATATTTTTTTAATGTGCGTACCAGTAGGAAACGTGTTATTCTGTATATGGTTTCTTAAGAAATGGTAAACGCAAGTAAAACGCAATTTTTGAAAAAATTCAGTTTTGGATTGGAGGAGTACATACATGGTAGATGCAAAGAAAGTATTGTCAGTTACGGCAGGATTCGTTGGTGCTGCCGGTTTGGCAACTTTAGCTACCGGCGCTAATACTGTTTCCGCTTCAACGGGGACAGTCAATTACAAATCGGGTGCGACCACCGTATGGAATAGTCCATCATGGCATCAAGTAAAACGCTATGTGACTTTTGGTGACAAAGTACAAGTTCTAGGTCAAAAAGTTGACCGAAACGGTGCTACTTGGTATAAAGTCGGCGACAATCAGTGGATCCCTGGCATTTATTTGAATTTTGACGGCAAGACTGTCACCGTTCAAGCACCAGAACAAACTGCCAGTCAGGCACCGGTTAGCCAAGCGCCAGCTAGCCAAGCACCTGCCAGTCAGGCACCTGCGAGTCAAGCAGCCGCACAGCCTGATACCCAGACAGCAAACATTCAGTTATATGTTAAAAACATTGGTTCTGCAGTCACAGTTTGGGCAACACCAGCGTACAGTCAGGCAACTGGCCAGTATCTGGAAGGCAACCAGACGTTGACGGCGGTTGCCCAGTTGCAAGCCAATGGCGAAACATGGTATCGGTTAGCAAATGGCGGTTACGTGCCAGAACGTTTTGCTAGCACAACACCTGCACCAGCACCGCAGTCATCTGCTGCAACGAGTGTTGCGGCACCGACTGCGCCTGTATCTGATGCAACGGCTTCGAACGCAGCTGCTTCAAATGCCGCCGCTTCGGATGCTGCTGTCTCCAGTGCTGCAGCGTCTAGTGCCGCGGCTTCATTAGCTGCCGCTTCAGAAGCTGCTGCGGTTGCGAATGCTTCTAGCGCTGCTGCATCTTCTGCTGCCGCTGTAGCGAGTGCTGCCGCAGAATCCAGTGCTGCTGCAGAGTCCAGTGCTGCCGCATCGAAGGCTGCTGCTGATTCTAGCGCTGCAGCTGTGCAGACTACGACGCCTGAGTCCAGTGCTGCGCCTGCAACGACACAGGTTGATGCAACTCAGGAACAGCAACAGCAGGCAGAACCAAGCAATACGGTCAATACCGAGGAAACGACAAATAACGCGACGCCTGCACCAACGCCGACGCCTGCACCAACCCCAGCCCCAGCCCCTGTTACGCCGTCACGTCAGGCAAAAATTCAGGCGGTTATCTCAATTGCTGAACAGCAAATTGGGAAACCTTATGTATGGGGTGGCAAGGGTCCTAACAGCTTTGACTGCTCAGGCTTGATGTATTATGCCTTTTTGAACGGCGCCGGTGTTAACATCGGTGGTTGGACAGTGCCACAAGAATCTTCTGGTCAGCAAGTCTCACTGAGTGCACTTCAGCCTGGTGATTTGCTCTTCTGGGGCGGACATGGTAGCTCTTACCACGTAGCGCTCTACATTGGTGGCGGTACAATGATTCAGGCACCACAACCAGGTGAAAATGTGAAGTATACGGCATTAGCTTACTTCATGCCTGATTTTGCTGTTCGTCCTTCACTATAAGGATAACTAATGGCTAAAATTAAATTGGAACATTCTCGCGAGAGGGTGTTCCTTTTTTTGCTTTTTTCATTCTGGGGCAAAAAATATCCTGCATTCACGGGATATCCAGTACGATTCAACGATTGATAGCTATCCTAATCATCATAGTCCGGACTTTTGATCAGTTCAGATGGAGCAGTCTTTGTAGGGGATTTAAAGATGTATTTTGCAATGGATGGCGAAATGTTCTTGGCTAAGGTCTGTCCCCCAATTTTGTGAGATCTCCAGTAACGCAACATCATGTGGTTGAGTCGAGATCAATGACAGAAAATGTCCGGTCCACTAGCGATTTTGTCCAAGCTGTTGGTATGTAAAGCTATAAATTGTTGCCGAGCTTTTTCGGCACTTCCTTAGATTGATCTGCTGTTTGAATATTTGGTCCCTAGATAGACTTGCAGGCTTGGTAGCTATCCTATAGACAATATACGATGGGCGGCCGCTTTTTTGTTGCTTTAAATTTTAACGTTGATAATTGCTGCTTTTTCGTCGCTAGCAGTGTCAAAAATGCCAAATAACGACGAAAAAAGCGGATTTTGCTACGTTTATTTTTAAACGGTATTGAACGACATCTCTCTAAGCAAGTGAGATACCTTTAGATGCGTCAGCTTTTTTGGAGAGGGGGATAACTGAGGACAATAGAAAGCTGAAAAGCACAAACAGTGCACTCAATAAGTGTGCACTGCGTTTTGGTCTGGTGAGCATCATGCAAGCTTTTGTAGCTTTAGCTCAATGATTACTTAACCCATTTTGCGATTGACTGACCCACTTGGTACCCAGCATCAAAGATACCGGTGAAGATACCTTTCATGATGACCTCGACTGACAAATCGCCGCCAACAACCGACACTTGTTCTGTGTAGGTAAGTTCAGGAAATTGATTCAAAGCTTTTTGATTCATTGTGGCTTCCTCCATTTATCGTGTCTATTTCAAACAACTAGCTATAGAGCTACCTTTTTGATAACCCACATGAAATTAAGTTTGCAAGACTCCCGTGCCAAACTGCCAAAGCATCAAGATCAAAAGACGGGCAATAATGGCCAAAGGGAGCTTTTTTGCGAGAACGCGAAGTCCGAATTGCTTTGGCACGTTCACCACTTATTTATACAGTTGCAGGTTTCTTTTCTTGCGTCATGCCATCCGTAAAGCCAGAGAAGACACCGGACAGAAATACAGTGAGGCTTCCAATGATGACGCCGGTAGCGACAACACCGATGCCGCCTTGACTTTCTGCTAATTCTGAATCATCGATGCACGAAAAGTTTTTAAGCACTAAGTTATTTTCCAACATAAGTTTCAGCTCCTAGTATTTTTTGAATGTTTCGGCTTACTACAACCACGGCGATTGTCCATAATGCCCAGCAGTGCGGAAACCATTGCTGAGGTAGCATCGGCAATTGCCATGTAGTGTCACCCCTTCGTTTGGGATAGTACAAGAACACATATGAAAAAGTGTGCTTAGTATGTCACGGTTGAAGGGGTCAAAAATGATTTCTCTTTCCTCTCCTTCCCGCTAATTGCCGTAGATCTGAGACAAAACTATCTAGGTGCTAGCGACCCTGTACATAATATACAAGTATTAGGCGATTTATAGGCAGCAGAGAAATTAACGTTGCGTTATTCGGGCTTTTCGTGGCTTATTTAGCCATAAGTTTCAAAATGCGACGAAAAAAGACGATTTTGCAACGTTTATTTTTTGCTGTTGATTAATATGTTTGAAAATAGACATTAATGGTAGGATTAAAAATTACTCAAGATTAAAAACAACTTTAGCCACATTCAGTGATTAAAATCGAAAAAAATCACCAGTTTCTGAATCGTGATCGCGGCTCAGATAGCACTTGTTGGCCGGCAGTTTCAAGGCTATTTTGTTTGGCTGCTTCAAGCTCAATTTTCGTGGGCAAATAGTTTCATGCGCTTGATCAGACGCGAAAGTGACTGGGTAACCCGTGCATTGGAAAAGTCAGGGAAAAATTTTCAGACGTCAAGCAAAAACGAATGACCTCCTCTCCTTATACAGGGGAAATCATTCGCTTTTTGGTTTTTATCGGGTAATGACTGGGATTTATGAGTGGGGCAGGGCAAAGAACTTTTTTGCCCTTGCGCTTTTTCCCGGGTTATTCGGAACCTAACAAATCATAAATTCCAAGAAGAAATAGTGGCTCTTAGATGATTGTTTGCAATTCGAATGGATTAAGCTACCGGTGTTTTTTCCATTTCCTGAGCTTTGGCAACGGCTGCCATGGCGACGGCGTTGACCCAGTTGATTGGCTGGTCAAAGTTTGGCTGGAAGAGCATGTCGACCATGGCCAATGTTTCGATCGTCATGTGTGTTTGAATCGCTAAGGAGATGACATTGGCACTTTGGCTGATGTCATGCTTGGAAAAGAAGGCCCCGCCTTTGACTTCGTGCGTTTTAGGATCCCAAGTTAAGCTGCAAAGAACCGGCGTGGTGGTCAGCATAAAGTCAGGTCGGTAATCCTGCTCAATGGTCACGCTGGCAACCTCAATGCCACGGGCTTTGGCTCCTTCAGTGGTCATGCCAGAGGCAGCAATGGCGTGTTCGAAAAGTTCAACCGCTGAACTTGATTGGGTACCGAGATACTTTTCGGTTGGTTTTTCAATATTTTTGCCGACTAAAATACCTTGACGGACGGCATTGGTTGCTAACGGAATGTAGTCATTTTTGCCAGTCGGGTTGTAATGCACGGTAGCAGTGTCGCCGGCTGCAAAAATAGCAGGATCGCTAGTTTGCATATAGGCGTCGGTGATCACGGCACCATTTGGCAAGGTCTCCAAATGGTCTTTCAGCAGTTCCGTGTTTGGTCGGAAACCGGTACACAAAACAGCGATATCTGCTGTATAGCTGCCTTTGTCAGTTGTAACGGTCATCTCACCATCAGTGCCTTGGTCGAAACCGGTGACCATCTCACCCAGTGCTAAATTGACGCCATGATCCGTATAAAGTTTTTCTACTCGATCTGTAATGGTAGCGTCAAAGTTTTTCGCCAACACTCGTGGTAAGCCATCAATCAAGGTAACTTGTTTGTCAGTTAGTGCATACTGTTCGGCAAGCTCGGCGCCAATATAGCCGGCACCGATTACGATCGCACTTTTAATGGTCGGAGCAAGCGCCTTTAAAGCCTTGGCATCATGCCAATTTTTGCAAAGATGAACATCCGTGTCGTGAATGCCCGGAATGTTTGGGACGATCGGCGTCGAACCAGTTGTGTAAACCAATTTGTCATATGTATCAGTGGTCACGTTGCCGGTTTTGAGATCCTTGACTTCAACCGTTTTCGCTACAGGATCAATCGCCAAAACGTCATGCTCCATTTGCATGTTAGCACCCAGCGCAGCCAATGCTTCAGGACTGGAATAAAACATTTTATCAGGATCACTGACATGATCACCAACCCACAAAGCGATGCCACATGATAGAAATGATAGATTGCTATTTCGTTCATAGACAGTCACGTCGTAATCGGGATGCTCTGTCAAAATTTGCTGTGTTGCGAATGTACCGGCATGAGTCGCACCAATAACAAGAACTTTCATTAGGTAAACACTCCTTCATATATTGATAAGGTTTTCACAAAAAGTGTAACATAATTAGTTGTTCGTGACTAGATTGCCCACGTTTAAAATTGTGAAATATTTATTAAGAAACGCTTTCAACAATATAAAAAATATTTCAACAAAAAATCGATTACCAATTGATAGGCAATCGATTTTTCGTTAATGTCGCGGCGCGGGTTGCAACCAGCGCCCGATGAGTTCGAGATGATGCATGAGCTGATATTTACGAACAATGCCAAGGCCGGGAAAATGATGGCGGGTGGCCGCGGTCATGAACGCACTGGTTCCAGTTGTTTGCGCATCTGGGTGAAATGGCAGCCATGCCGTTAGTTGATCCAAGACTTCGAAAAACTTGGCTTGCGGATTGGCAAAGTCGTCGTTATTAACCGAAACGAAGTGATGCAACCGCAATGTGCCATCGGCCGCTGGATAAACCAGATGAATGGCGACAGCTCGTTGCGGATAACCATGCTCGAAATAGTCACTGGTGGCAAGGGGATAGTCCGCAAAGCCGATACCAGGCAGTGAAGTCGGAGCGTACTGATAAAACTCATCTTGCAAGATACCATAGTCATCCGTGTGTGGATAAACGGTGAAATGGTCATTTAAATAAATGGCGTGAGGCAAAGCCAGTCGGCGAACCCGCGCCTCATCAGGCACCAAGGCTAGCTGGTGCCGTGGCAGAACTTTTGCTTGCGCTGCTGTCGTTGCGATCACCAGTGCGGCTGGTCGGGCATCAAAAATTCGGGCGGGCTGCACAACGTCACTTAAAACAACAACATGGCGCGGCGCTGCCAGTAACTGATACGTGCCGACTTGCGGATTTTGAATTACATAGCCCGGATGTGCTGCTTGAACCAGAGCGCTAGTTACCTTCGTGACGCCGGGGATATCTTTGACCGGTTCAATGACAGGGATGACGGTTTTTGGTAATTGGTGATCGGCAACCAGCTGTGTCACCGCAGCCAGATCATATAATTTACCCCGGATAATCGGAAAATACTTCATCTGTTGGCGTCCATTTTGATAGTGGCTAGTTCAGCATTCAACGCGTCAATCTCTTCTTGTAAGGCATTGATCGTGGTATTGT
>ERZ772885.952-NODE-952-length-19475-cov-4.864315_pt1 | contig 19475 bp, 29 predicted proteins | sample MGYA00580580_ERZ772885 | MGnify/ENA primary metagenome ERZ772885 (study PRJEB29015, sample SAMEA2737673) | human gut metagenome | biome: human gut; feature: human-associated habitat; material: faeces | place: China | collected 2012 ...
GACGTCTTACCGCTAATAGCTAACAGCTAACGGCTAGCTACTAGCTTCTAGCTGCTAGTTCTTAGTTTCCAGCTCTTAGCTCTTAGCTCTTAGCTCCTAGCTGCTAGTTGCTATCTGTCAGCTGTAAGCTGTCATCTGTTATCTGCTAATACAAAAACGGCACCCATCACGCTTGACAGGTACCGCATTTTCATTTTCTCATTTTTATGTCCGGGCTACAGACAAATCATCGTATATGCCGCATCGTCTGCCTGCTGACTTTCAATCACTTCTTCCCTATATGCCTTGCTTTGTAAGCTACCAATTTCGCATCACGGATGGCAAGGTGCTGGAAATACCGCTTTGTTTCCGCGACGACTACACTGGTAAGTCCAAGAAGGGCAATCAGGTTCGGAATGGCCATGAGACCGTTTACAATATCCGCAAGCGCCCAGATTTCTTCAAGCTGCATGAAAGCGCTTCCTGCGATAATGGCCACATAGCACAAGCGGTAAGGAGTAATCCCTCTGACACCCACAAGGTATACGAGGCAGCGTTCACCGTAATAGTTCCAGCCGAGAATGGTGGTGAAGGCGAAAAGTGTCAAAGAAACCGTCAGAAGGATCGGCGCGACAGTGCCATAGCCATGGCTGAAAGCGGCCTGTGTAAGAGCTGCACCGTTGGTATCCCCCAGCCATGCACCCGAAACGATGATGGTAAGCCCCGTCAGCGTACAGATAATAATAGTGTCGATAAAGGTGCCTGTCATGGAAATAAGACCCTGTTCAGCCGGCCATTTCGTTTTTGCCGCTGCCGCCACGATTGGCGCGGAACCCAAGCCGGATTCATTGGAAAAAAGGCCGCGGGCGATACCGCTTCGCATAGCAAGCATAATGCCCGCACCGGCAAATCCGCCGGCTGCTGCCGTACCTTCAAAAGCGCCGTCAAAAACGAGAGCCAGCGCATGGGGCAGTTCTCCCGAAAATATAACAAGAAGAGCCACCGTGATAATAAAATAAAGAACAGCCATGGCAGGAACTATTTTTTCCGCTGTTTTTGAAATGGATTTCAATCCGCCGAAAGTAATAATAGCAACAAGGATGGTAATCACTGCTGCAGAAGGCAGGATAGGAACACCCATGGATGCCTGTAAAGAAGACGTAATGGCATTAACCTGCGTAGTCGTACCGGATCCGAGCATAGCGGTGAGCGTACCGAAGAAAGCAAATGCCAGCGCCAGAGGTTTCCATTTCTTTCCCAGCCCCTGCTCAATGTAATACATCGGTCCGCCTGCGATATTTCCATTTTCATCGATAGAACGGAATTTGACGGCAAGGCAGCCTTCGGCGTACTTGGTAGCCATGCCGAAGAAAGCGGCTACCCACATCCAGAAAAGCGCGCCGGGGCCGCCCAATTTGATAGCAGTGGCAACGCCTACGATATTTCCTGTGCCTACCGTTGCGGCAAGCGCCGTGCAGAGTGCCTTGAAACTGTCAATGTCGCCGTCGCCTTTATTTCTGGCAAAGAAAATCAGCCGAAGGGCCCTTGGCAGCTTGACCATCTGGAGAAGGCGGAGGCGGATGGTCAGATATACGCCGGTCCCTACCAGAAGAACAAGGAGCCACGGGCCCCAGACAATCGCATCAATTTGGTTTAACAAGTCAAGCATTCGCATTCACTCCCACCCTCAAAATTCCGTACACCAGGACATGACGGAACAATATAAAAACCGGCCCTGAAGACAAAAACAGAGCCGGCATGCATGTTTCCATTGCTGCACCGACCCTGTCCTTTTGCCTGAGAGATTAGAACGGGAGGACTACTCTTCCCCGCGCCCCTGCACCTTCGGCGGTCATATACGACACTCTCCAGAGGTTTGTCCGTACACGGTTTCGTGTCCCATGGGACGCCTGATAGTGTTACTCCTTCGGCAGACATTTCTGTCTTTTTCCGTATACATCATTCAAAATTGTGTAAATGTATTATAAGCGATTTGTCTTTAATTGTATAGCCTTTTTCATCGTACTTTTTCTGCATGTATTCCCCCGTTTCATATGCCATTTATGCATAAAGGGAAATAAAGCACCTGCCTGCCGCTATTAAAAAGAGCCCTAAACGAGGCTCTCCGTATTATTCTATTCATCTTATTCGTCAACAAAAATCTGTTCCACCGCTTTGTAGCTGAGAGAAATATCACCCGCCTCCGTAGCAAGAAGAATCGGTCCTTCATAAGGTTCCTTTTCTTTTACAGTGACCCGCATATCGGGATGGATGCCTTTCTCCTGAAGATAGTCCATCAGGCTGTAATCTTCCACAATACGGCGGATAGTGGTACTATCCCCCTCCTTTAAATCAGAAAGCGTACGGAAAGTAAGCCCTTTGCGGCTGCCGTCCGCCTTCGGAATAGGGTCGCCATGGGGACAGTGTTCAGGATGTCCGAGAAACTCATCAAGCCGTTCCGCAAGCATGTCGCTCGTCTGGTGTTCCAGACCATCCGCCTGCTCATGAGCTTCGCTCCAGGAGAAATGGAGCTTTTCCACAAGGAATACTTCCCACAGCGCATGAAAACGGAAAAGCTTGCCTGCTTCCCTCCTTCCCTTCCTCGTCATCTTGCTGCCTTTGTAAGCGGTGTAGTCCACATACCCTTCTTTCTGCAGCTTCATAATCATCTCGCTCACTGACGGCGGCGACACATGGAGCATGTCGGACAATTCCTTATTGGATACCAGTTCATGATCTTCGCTGATGATGTAAATCGCTTTTAAATAATCTTCTTTCCCTGATGTCATGATTTCCCTTCCCCGCTTCCTGTAACTGAAAATTTTTCATAAAATACAAAACCTGTTTCTTTTCCTACACCCTAATTATTACTTACTTCCTATTATATAAAATAGCTTCCCCTAATTCAATTATTAAATCAGAGTGCCAATTATTTTGCGGCAGAAAATAAAAATCATTCTTAAATGCAAAGAAATCTGATAAAAAGATCCCCCAACCCCCATTCCTTTTAAAATTTTCCTTGACACGCAAAAAAACGCGTGGTATATTTGTTCCAACTTACATAATGACTGTGAAGAGAAGAGTAAGCGGATGGAACTGCCAAAGAGAGCTCCGGCGGGTGAAAAGGAGCGCGGGAAAATTTGCTGAACATGGCCTCCGAGTCAGGTTTGCCGAATAATAAAGCAGCCCGGGATCTCCCGTTACAGAGATGCGGTATCAAGGCGCAAGCCGGCGTACCTATGGAGGCCTGTGCGGTGACGTGCAGGTAAAATTGGGTGGTAACACGGTCTTCGTCCCTTTGCTGGGATGAAGTTTTTTTTTACCCGTTTCCGCCATTCTTATTTCCGGTTTCCAAATTTATCACAAAATTATTTTTAAAAAAGAGAGGTATGTATTATGAATCTGAAAAAAACTGTCATCATTTCCCTGGCCGCATTGGCATGTGCAGGCTTCATCGCAGGCTGCGGCAGCGATAAAAAAGATGCCGCGTCTGCTGACCCTGCGAAAACAAAAAATGAAATCAAAGTCGGCACGACACCGGGCTACTCGGAACAGGTCGTGGAATTTGTCGCCAAAGAAGCCGAAAAAGAAGGCCTCAAAGTGACCATCGTCCCCTTCTCCGACTATGTCACCCCCAATCAGGCACTGGCGCAGGGCGACATCGACGTAAATTCTTACCAGCACGTCCCCTTCCTTGAAGCATTCAATGAAAAAAACGGCACAAAACTTGTTCCCATCGGAAACACTTACCTCGCGCCCCTTCGTCTGTTCTCAAATAAACACAAGACTCTGTCCGATCTCCCCAACGGCGCATCCATTGCAATTCCGAACGATCCATCCAACGGCGGCCGCGCCCTCCTTCTCCTGGAGAAAAACGGCCTGCTGAAATTAAAAGAAGGCGTCAATCCTGTCAAAGCGGTCGTCTCCGATATCGCTTCCAACCCGAAGAACCTGAAAATCATCGAACTGGAGGCGCCCCAGCTCCCAAGAGCGCTTGAAGACTGCGACGCCTCCATCATCAACGGCGGCTACGCTGTATCCGCGGGACTGGATCCGAAGACGGCTCTCGCCCAGGAAGACAATACCAGCCCGTATGTAAATGTCATCGCTGCCCGTGAGCAGGATAAAGACAACCCCACCTATCAAAAATTTGTAAAAATATTCCAGACAGAAGCCACCAGAAAATACATCAACGACAACTTCCAGGCGACCCTGACTCCGGGATTCTGATTAAACGACAAAAGCGTTTCTCCACAAGAGTTTATACTCACAGGAGAAACGCTTTTCTAATGGAAAATTCTGAGTTTTGTGTAAATACTAAAAATGGGAATGCTTTTTCCAATTACTTTGCATATACTTCGCATTTTTATAAATTGTTTCTTTCAAAAAAATCATTATACGCAATTATCATACGCCAAGTATTAGTTTCTTGAGATACTAAATCCAAAGTAACAATATAATCATCATTTTGCACTTGCAGGTATGGTTTAGGGTTTTCCCATGCATGCTTTATATTCCATCCATGAGACATAAAATATTGAAGAAATTCCTCTTTTACTATTTGGGGCGACTTATCAGAAGTAATGGGTTTAATATAGGTTCGAATAGATTTTGCTATGATTGCTCTTCGGTTTGTTAATTGAAAATCAGATACATCATATGCCTCCAGAGGTTCTATATCATATGCCTTTTTTTCTAACGCTAAAATTCGTTGATGGATTTGCTCCTTTTGGAAGACATTATAAGTTATACCACCTATTAGCCAAATCCCAAATGACGCCAGAATTACCGTGATAAATATATTTAATATAACCTCCTTCACCCTTATGAGCCTTCGATTATCCTTATCCATAAATTCTCCCTACCCACCATGTATAACCAATTGCTAAAGAAACTCCGGCAGAAGGACTGCTATCAAATTCTGCCATAAGTCCTGAGGGATGGATTTCCACAGTTTCCCCATTGCAATAAAATGACCCCTCCATCCAATAATTGAATTAATTATATCCCCCCTTCTTTATTAGAAAAATCAATTAGCTGTAACTTCCACTTCGTTCCCATCTGAAGAAATGCAGATCCTGTGTATCCGATTCCTCCTATCATTTTGGACAAAATTCCGCCGAAGGCGTCTGAAATATTCTGCACTGCATCAAGAGGCTTGTTTGTCCGGTCTTTCCATTTGATTTTTTCCAGATATCCTATGGCATGTTCGTTGGCCGCTCCCCGCTCCCGCCAGAAGATTTAAATACTAAACCTGCATATTCTTTGTATATTTTAGGCTATCCTGCTGAGGACTACGCAATAATTTACCATTTTTCATATTAATAATATTTCCTATAGAAACAATATTTACCCTGCCAGCTGTCAATGTAAAGTACCCTTTTCCATAAAATTCCATCTCCACCCAATATCTATCTCCAACTTTTTTTATGGACTTTATCCCCTGTATTCCCCCTTTGCATAAATTATCATATAACTCTGCCACATTGATATTATCAGCAAATTCAACACTTTGTAACATGACCATGTCAGATTTACGCCGTGCATTAATTTTATGCTCAGTCTCTTTTTCCTTTTTACAGAGTCTATCAGAAATATTGAATCCCCATACCACATCACCAATGTAATATATATAAATTGCAATAATAACTAATATTCCCAAAATATATTCGCCATTATCCATGATGCGTCTTCCTTATTCTAATTCATCCCATCTAATATTAATTATAATTATCCGATATAGCACAGATAATCACAATTCGTTCCTTTTCCTGAATTCCAGCTCTATAACTTTATATTTATTCAGGTTGTATCCGTGTTTCTGTTTAGTCCTTTGATATCTTTTCCTGTAGTGAGATCGACATCATTTTCTTTGGTAACATTGATTTTTCCCATTAAGTGCGCATAGGATCCAAAATAGCACCAATGAAATGACATAAACTGACACAAAGTATGTTAAAGATAATATAGATATCCTTATGAAATCATTATGAATCACTTTTGTAATCCCCAAGAACAAATGGATAAACAAAGTAGTCGTACCATTTCCCCAATCAATAGGAAATCCATGCCATATCATAAAGTACGCATATAAGACGGAAATGATTCCAATCGCTTGAATGCTACCAGAATAATTCCATTTATGCAGAGGAACATGATAATGGATTATCAGCGCGATATAAATACTCATTCCTAAAAAGAAAATTTTTGCAACATTCAAATCAACAATTGCCATTATCCCCCAAATCCCCCATGCTCCTATATAAATCAAAGTCATTATCAATTCCATTCGAAGCATGCTGATCGCCTGTTTCTTAATAAATTCATTCATCAAGTCACCCATAATGTAACCATCTTACTACCCGCCACATGTACCGCCGCTCTTTTTATATTCGTGTTCTTCTCTCATATAACCAATAACACTGCATCAAAACCTGCGATTAAAAAACGAACCTACACCAGCCAATATAAAAAATATCGCAATTTTTTCAATGCAGAATATCTGATCGCAACTAACCTTTCCACTTTTGCTTCGTTTACCGGTGCAATTATATATGGTTTTATTCTTGAATGAAAAAAGAAAAACTCCAAATTCGATACTCTCCTGCCGGTAAACAACACCATTATATTCATAAGTCACGAAAAATCGGTAAATTCCCCATGATGTCGGAGATGTCCATACTTTTTTTGCCTCTACAACCTGTAAGGTAATATTTTCAGAGTTATATCTGACCATCTGCCTATAAACCAGAAGAGATACTCCTATAAATATTACTATGATTCTATATATAAGTACCAGAATAGATGCACCCATTGTATCTCCTTATATCTGCTCCTGATAATCAACAAACCGTATATGATCCCCCCTGCACAGATATTTCAGGAGCCGTAGACTTCTATATGCAGGATATAACCATTTGCAGTAGTAGATTCATTATATTTCATGCATGCAGCTATTAATCAACCCAAGACCTTCCAAAAAGTTTTCCCATCATTACTTCAGTAGTCTTTCTGTGTCATTGAAATATATTCCGTATCATCATTTTGTGGTGTGTATAGCAATTGTCCATTTTTCATATTTATAACATGACCAACCGAAACAATATCCACATGATTTCCTTTTAATGTAAAATATCCCTCTCCATAAAACTTCATTTTTACAAAATATTTACCTTCATAGACCTTTATACACTCTATTTCCTGAATTCCACCTGCTGAAATAGTATTATATATATTTTTTATATCACTCCCATTAGGAAATAGAGTTTGCTTTAAAATTGATAAATCAGACTCATGTATTTCCTTATTATTAATTTCTGCTGTTTTTATAATTTTCTGAAACCGCCTTGTAATAGTATCCTGCCAAACTACCATTCCAATATAATAGATAATTATCACCACTATCGCTATAAACCCTATAATATATTCCATAATATCTATTTCCACATCCTTATATCTAATCCATTACTTCGGTTGTATCACTCTTAATCCTGTTATATAAGTCCTCCACATACGATTTACCTTGTTCTTTAAATTTTGTATCTATGGCTTCATACTGTTCAACTTGGAGATTTACATAAAATCCCAGGGCAGCAGCATAACCAATCCAAGTGGATACGTTAGATAAAAACTTTATTCCACCTGCTTTCAATTCATTTTTTACGCACTATCTTCCATGATTTTCGGATAATACTTTTCGGTCTTCTGTCTCTTCTTTAGTACCTTCCATATTAAACCATCTAAGAGGCGCAGACTCTATGTGTCCATTTCCTCCACTTACGCTGACGGCGCTTCCCGGTCTGCCGCTGACAGACATGTTCGAGATTTTGCTTTTTTCTTCGTAACTCTTCCTGTCCTGTTCACTTTCGATAAAAAGATTTCTTTCCCTATCTGCTGCAGTGGACAGCCTGACTTTAAGTATTTCCATTCATCTATTTATTGGAAATACTATGATATAATAACTTTTTTCATATACTACCCCTTCAAAATTTACTGTTGTCTCCACAGGAAAAGATATTTGAAGCTCATATGTTCCATTACGAAATATATATTTTTCTTCCACTTTTTTCCCATTAGATTTTTCAACATTGTCCTCTTCCGCTATAAATTCCCATCCATATTTTCTTAACTCTTCCATATAATAATTAATAATTTCCAGCCGCGGTGCAAACACAGAATAATTCTCTGATCCATGGTAATGCCCCGGTAATCTATACCAAAATTTTAATGATTTCTTCAATTCGTTTGACTCTTGGTAAATCATTATTGGAGGTATATTTTCTCTCAATTCTTTTTCTGAATAATATTGACTTGGCCATAGAAATAAATTTAATAGACATGGAAATACAACTATGAATGTAAAAACTATACTAAATTCTCTTCCAAACTTAGTATATCTTAGATTTTGGTATATCCACTGAATATATTTCTGCTGTATAATCCAAGAGATTCTATCACTTACCCAACAACAGATACTCCATCTCTTTATCCTTTTTTCATCCTGTAAATATTTTTTATAGCTATTCATAATATCCTCGATTAATCTTCAATCATTCTCCCATCCTTAATTTTCTTACGCACATCTATCAGACCATCAGTAAGTTTACTTTCCCCTCCGTCAACACTAATAGCTATGTTTTGGATGAACTACTATATAGTATTTTAATGGCTTTTTTTGTCTGATAACTTGCTCATCCAATAAGTCAGATTGATGGAAGTTCAATGTTAATTCATATATACCTTTATTAAAAAGATATACATTCTCAATTTTAGAATGATTGGAATAATCGATGTTGTCTCTACATCCATCATATTTCCATCCGTGTTTAATAAAACATTTTTTATAATATTCAACAATTTCTTCTTCTGACGCATATGCTTTACTTCCCATAGTAAGCATATATAAATTTGCATTCCTATATGAAAATAATAACTTATCTCCTAATAAACCATCTTCTTTGTATAAAGTAATTGCAGGTATATTATCTCGTATCTCTTTTTCGGGCCGCTTTGACTCAAAGCGATTAAATACAAATAAACCCATGAATATTTGAAGATAAAAATTCAAATTCTTCCCCATCTTCCCCATCTTTTTTCTAACAATTATCATCTTCATAAAAATATCTTCCTATTCTATTATTACATGCTTCTTATCCCGAAAAGAATAGTATGATTTCCCTGTTTAAAGTCATAGATATATCTGCCTTCCCAGGCTGTGATGGTTTGCAGAATGTTAGCAGTGACGAGTTTATTCTTTTCTACCGGTGCTTTACTGTCTATGACGAAACCCTTAAGGGATGAAAACATCATTCTGCCAGAAGACAAGATATGATTCCCATAAATATGATTACAGTCAATCCCATCATTCTAATTTGAAATTTAAACTTTTCATCTGCAAGTTTCTTATTAAATTCTTCTGTCATCTCATATTTAACAGTATTAATAAGGATCCTTTGTGTTTCCTTGAACAATAAATAATCTCCAATTTGGCCTAAAACGATTACTAACATCCCCAAGAATAACCTTTGTGTAAGATCACCTGCAAAATAAACATAAATAAATAATGCTAAAGGCACCATTAACAGTATAAAAAACTTTAACCCCATCACTTTCCAAGTAGTACATGCTGAAAATGTACCTAAACGTACATTCTGAAAAATCCACCTTATTCCTATAAAAACATAGGCTATGAATACAGTAATATCCATTATCATAAATTCTCCATCATTAATCTATTTGTTTATGTACATTTGTAATATACTTTTCATCCGGTTGTTTTCTTTCAGGTTCCGTCCAAGGTTGTGCTTTCTGATTTCCCTTTCACGAGTACGGTCGGTACATAGCCCAGTCCTAAGGGGTTGAGTTTGGATACGGCATTGGTGGATACAGTGATTTCGCTTGCTTTTTCTTTGTATTCGGTTTTGTTGTCCATGTTTTCCCATGTCAAAGTACCGGTGGTGAGTTTGTTCTTTTCTGCCAGTGCTTTGCTGTCTATGACGGCTCCTTTGAGGCGGGTATTGATTTTGACTTGTTGCCGTATTCTTCTTTCCCTATGTAGATGCCGCTTTGTTCAGTAATACCTTCTATATTGAATTTCATTAATTAATAGAAAATCCAGGAGATTACATACCACAACACATCTCGGTAATACCATATTATAAATAATTCAATAAACACATTTAATATTGATAAAAGAATAGTTTGTTTTTGCACCTGTGCAATTTCACTTTCGCTTTTCTTAGTAAAATCAGGCGCTAATATGTAAGCAAAATACCGAGCCAGAATGAAAATCACCGCTCCCATAAAGAGCATCCCTATCAAACTGACTAGTGGACTATGGGACATATCTATACCTGACATGATTTTCAGAATGTTGGTTGCAGTCAATATTATAAATAAAAAGCTAAACACAGTTAGCAATATTCCCATGAATATAAATATGACATACTTATAGAGGGCCGGATGTCTCCTATTTTTATGTCGAATAAAATCTTCACCTATGGCACAGCACGTAAAAATAAATATTAAAACAGTAAATACTATTCCCCAAAAAAACAAAAGACTGGTAATCTTCATTATGTATTCCTCGATTCAATCTTTTACAATAAAATTCTGTTTAAAGTCCTTTTTAAACTGTTCATCGTCATAATTGGATACTCAGAGTTCACTGCGGATTGGTTGGTTGTGGCTGTGCTTCCTTTGATGGACAATATGGGGCAGTAGTCCTCTTTCGCTTGCTTTATATTCTGCTTTGTTTTCTATGTTTTCCTATATCAAGGTACCGGTAGTAAGTTTATAAATATTAACATTAATCCTAAAAGTAACCATGCTATTAACCGGACATCATCTTTAACATCATAACAATTTGCAACTTTTGCTCGGTTCCTTCTCAATTCATATAGCACCAAAAGAAACCATAGCCATCCCCCCATATTGCAGATGTCATTATCAAAAATTTATTTGAATAGTCAATTATCCCAATATCTATCAGTATCGCCGCTCCCATTAATACATTTATGCAAAATATAAAGAGAATCCGAATATACATTGGAATATTCTTCACAGCCATCTTCATATCTTCTTTTTGGGACTTATTAAATATAAATACCCATACATTCCATATCATGAGAAAAAGCATGGTAAAATCAATCACTTGATTACTAAAGATATATTTCATTTCTTATCCCCTCCTTCATTCGCAAGGAAAGAATTATACTGATTCTTTATATTTCTCACTTCCCTCAAGCCTATTTTTCTATAAGCACACGATCATAAAGATAGGCTCCCACAAGCATCCCACCTTCCAAGCCGGCAATAGGACTTTCCATCCCACATGACTAAACTGATTATAGTCCCGCTTGCTATTTTATGAACTTCCGGGTCTTTGATCTTTCCCTGTTCTTTTTAGGAAGGCGTTCACTCCTGCCATACTATTCGCTTTCTGAGGTAATATCTTCCAGCTTTTTATCAAGTATATCTAACCCTTTTATACTATCAATATATTCTTCCATAAACTTTTTATCAGAAACATAATACGATTTTCTTTTAATATAATTGATTTTTTTCTCATTCCCTTTTCTTTGTAGTTCTTTAAAAATATCTATATCTCTTTTGGGCAATCCTATAAAGTCATATCTGATTTCTATCCCCCATAGATAAGATTCATTTAGCTGTGATAGAGAACTTAACACATCACTTCTCAAATCATCCGGGATGTTTCTGTAATAAATTTCATTAACCACTTTAATCGTTTTCCCACAAAAAGGAATTAAGTTTACTTTTGTATATCCTCCTATACCATACAAAAATATATAGGGATATTCATACTTATAAGCAAAACAATCTGACTCTAAGGCTGTTTTTGTCCACAAATCAGTAAATATCCTATCGACCTTAAACCTATATCTAAATGCTGCATAATAGGTTGCATGTTCCATTTGAAATGTATTCATGTGTAAATACATAACGCATAATCCTATTAATAAACTAAACGCAACCCATATTTTAGTATTTCTCATATCAATCACCTATACCATCCTGTCCCCATTTGCGCCGTACAGGCTCCTGTCGCACGATCTCCTGTCAGGCCTCCCGCGACGGTTACTAAAGCAGTGCTGATGGCCTGTACGGTATCAGTAGTGAGTTTGTTCTTTCCTTTATCCACATAAACGATGTCAACAGTTCCCCGTACATTACATCAGATACTTTCTACAGTACACTATAATATTCATAAAAATAGAAATTTTTATAATAATTTCAAACAAAATCGACTGATTCCAATTAAAAAAGACAACTCCCACAAGAAAAACAGATATGACAATAATCAAAAGCCCTATGTAATGTTTTATTTTATTGAAACGGGTGTGATTATTTTTTCTTTCGTAATATTCATCAGGATACCAAAATAACTTCATCAGTTTATGCGCAATCGGTTTCTGATCATTGCTTTCAATCTCTCGTCCTAAATGTCTTAAGGCTGTACGAAGTTGTAATGTTCCTATAAATATTATAAAAATACTCATCAGGAAAATCAGAACTAAAAGACCATAGTCTGAAAAATCTATGAATATAAATTCCCCCTCATAAATCTTCTCGGCACAATAAAGAATTGAAAGCATTCCCGTCAGAATAAAAGAACAATTATTAACTATAGGCAAATTGTCTCGCTTATTATGACTAAACATAAATTATTTCCCTCCCTTTATGTTTTGGGATAGATTGTTACAGAATACCTAAGCGGATCTTGCCCATTACTTTTTTCGTAATTATGCAAATCCCGAGTACTAAAATATATTCCCAATCTATACTTCCCTTTTTGGAAATTAAATGATTCCCCTATCTTTCTATTGTTTGAATGATCAATATTATCTGCTTCTCCTGTAAATTCCCATCCGATTTTTTCCAAATTTTTTCTATAATATTCAAAAACATCAATTTCAGTTCCAAAAGATTGAATAATATATGTAAGAACATAATGTTTATTAGTCCTATAATTAAATTGCAGTAAATCCACTAATTTACTTTCTTCATTATAGACATTGACGCCCTCAATACTTTCCCTTATCTCTATTTCAGGCTTTCTTGATTCTAAACGATTAACTAAAACACAAATGGATACTAACATAATAAATCCTATCAATGTCAATATCCCATTCTGTAATTTCATTTTCGAAATCATTTCTCTACCTCCTCATTATCTACTGAAGAGGTAGAATCTCCACTAAGCCCAAATTGCGGCAGTCCTTTGTTTAAGATTATCATTCTTCTTTACCTATAAACCCTTAAAAGTATTATAAATAACAGAGTATTATATCTATCACATACGCAAGAATCGGCCAACACCACCATAGTACAATCAACTCAGCTATTAGCGTACAAAAAGAAAGATAAATCGTCTTTCTTGATATCTTAAATCTCAATTCTTTGTTTAAATTCGAATACTCCGGCAATAATACATAACCATAATACCGTACAGCAATAAAAAGTGACCAACATGTGAAGATCGCAAAAGCAAATGCTATTTCTTTATCGTAGTCAATATCTATTTCTCTTAAGACTAATAAAAGATTTGTCCCACCTGTCACTGTAAACAGCAAACTAAAAATTATCAGTAATATTCCCATAAGAATAAAAAACAAATACTTAATAACATGACGAATTCTGTGACATGCAATATCATAAATGGCTATACTAAGCAGCGTAATACCCAGTATAATTGTTGCCATTATTCCCAAAAAGAATGAAGTCCCCATAATTCTCATATTTTGAATCCCCAATCAATCTTTAACATAAAAATTCCATTCAATCTTTTTCAGAATCTTGTTTATCATAATTTGAACTATTTAAGTTTTCCCCGTAATAGATATCGTTTCTTTTATTATCATAAATATTTCCCACAGTAAAAGCAGCTCTAAACTCATATCTAAAAAGCAATAGCATCTCCACCAAGAGGTCTGTCTTTAATGCGAATGTCCATAGCCTTTTTCCTTGCGTATAAAGCATCTCTTCTTAATGTCCACATTACTATATCTATAAATTTTATATATGTCCGATTATCACATTCATTACATATACTAGAATTGGCCGGTATATCCATATCATAAAAAATCCTATTATTATGGTACAAATATATAGTAATATCCATTTCTTTCTCACTTTAGGAATTATATTGATATCCAATTTAGAATATTCGGGAAATAAAATATAACCATAATAATGTATTGCCACCCATAATGACCAAATCGCAAAAACCAGAAATAAAATATCTAATTTTGAGCCATAATAAATATTCGTCTGATAAAAATAACTTAAAATATCCGTCCCCGCCACTAAAGTCGATAGTAAAAAGAACATTACACATAATATTCCTATCGGAATTATAAAAAAATATTTAACTCCATTATGTACTCTCTTGTAAATAATATCTTGACAAATCAAACCAAAAAATAGAGCAAATAACATAATAGTGGTTACCATTCCTCCCCAAAATAGAATACTGGTAATTTTCAATTGATATCCCTCCGTTTACTCTATGATGTCAAAGTTTTGTTCCATTCTTTCTTTAAATTCATCCTCATTATAATTCGATTGATTAAGTCTTTTTAGATAATAAATATAATCACTTTTATTCTCTTCTTCATAAATATATTTTGCCAAAAGACCTCCTGCATAGCCTGTACCTACAACTACTGCAGCCGTTCCACCGGAAAGGAGTAGTATTGGAGCGATTTGATATTGACTGCCATATCCCACCATAATCGGCACAAGCAGACTCTGTCCTGCCAAACTTCCCACTATTCCACCAGCTATACCGGCAAATTCTTTGCCACGGTCATCTGGTGTTGAAAATTTTCCTATATCTAACATCTTGCCGGCAGTTTCTGCTCAGCCGGACACGCCAGGCAAATGAGATCCCTTAGATATTTCTCCTATAAAGTCTAATCCATATCCGCATATTTAGCCCAATCACTTTGGATATGAATTTATCTATCCGGTAACTCTAGCTAAAAGTAGTATGCATAATCCGATAACACCGAGCAGTTTATAGTCAAAATAAATCGCAACACCAGCAATTACACATCCTATAATAAAACAGATATCACTCCCACTAAAGAAATCATACATTTCTTTGATTTTATTTTTCATAGTATTAACACTATTTTTTCTGCTCATAAACTTCCCTTCGTTCTGCTTCTTTAATTTTTTCATTTTCATTGTGCAAGATAACTTCAAAAGAATGATATCCACGCTATATATCCAGTTATATTTTCACTCTATTTAACAATTTTATTCCGGCAAAACTTCCGGGAATTATACGATCTAACTCAGGATAATTTGTTTTGTATATTTAGATAACCAATTAAGTGCACGAAGAGTTCCATCTTCTGCCACGCCTTTGGCAATATCTTTTGATCATCCATCTTTAATATCTGATAGAATCAGTGCGCCCATGGCTCCATGGAGAAGAAGTTTTTCTGTAGATCCTTAAGGTCTTTCCATCCGGTGCTACCGAGGCTGATATTGATTCCTACAGCGTATATTTATCTACCTTCTTTATTATCCGCTTTGACTCTCAACTTCTCATAAGCCTTCCGTTCTTCTGAAGCAAGATCTGACACTGATGAAATTACTTGTATCTCATCACTGCTATACTTCGCTAAGGACCTATCTATCTCTTGTTTCTCCTCTAATGGCTGAGACGGATTCCTATATACCTTTATCTTAAATGGATTCGCATAAATTGCATAAAAACCGGCACTTCCATAAGAGTAAAACACTTTGTCCCTATAAAGCATGTCTGTTTCACTTTCTGTCTCATACACATTTTTGTCTAAAAGGGTTAATTTTTGTTTTACTTTGTCTTCCGGGCGATAATCATGCAGTTCAAAATGAATGCCTCCTTTCTCCCTTTTAGAGAGAAATATACGTGATTTATTTCCAAAAGTAGATTCCGTATCTATATACCATGTTTGAATATCAAATAAAGACGGAATAACATTCACTGCTATACAAGCCGCATGATAAAAGATAAATATCAAACAAACGAGGAATATTTTCTTTTTCATTATGTTCCTCCTTATTCTAACCCTATTGTTCCATCAAGATTTGCACTCCGGTCAAAAGCCTGTATCACGCCAATTTCTCGATTCCCTCCGCTTCTTTCCGGTGCTGCCGAGGCTGATATTCCTACGGTATTGTTCTTGTTAATGGCTTTGTCTGTTTTCTGGGTTTTCTGTATGTCTCTTGCGTTCATTCCTGCCTGCACGGCATACAGGGCTTTCAGCCGGCTGTCTCCCACTTCTCCGGCTCTCTTTACGGGAGCGGCTATGTCTCTTGCCGCATTATCTATAGATCCCAATATTCTTTCTTCCCTAAATAAATGCATGACAATATTGATTATTCCTCAGTCCTTATTTTATGCCAAACACGATCCATCTCTTTTTCCTGTTCCTTTTCTCTCTCTTCCGGCACTCTTCTTAAAAAACTTTCCTTCCATAAACTATGCAAAATTTCTATCTCATCCGGTGTAAATTCATTAATATCTGCCAGTACAGAGTACCGATTTCCATATAATGCTTTCTTTTTATCTATCTCACAATATTTAGTTTTGAGTCTCTTTCCTAACGTTAATGCTTCATTATAATATTGCCTAATTTTTTCTCCATGTCCAGTGATTATAATAAAATTGTCATTTCCATATGCATAGAAAACATCATTTACAATACGCCAATCACCGATAATATCTACTTCCGCAAGCTTCTGTGTATCAATAAGCCCTGCTTTATAGCAAGAATTATAAAAAGGCTTATAATAAACAGCCCCTCGCTTATGAGTATTCATAAACATAGCTTGAAATCCCCGTTGCTCTTCTTCTGTAAATTCCGAGTAACTAAAAACATATTCTCTTTCAGCCATTCCAAAAGATTTCCTATAAATATTCCTTGCCTGTTTCATATTAGCATCTTGTATGTATACCTTTTCTTTTCCTATATCCATATCATATATGATATACTCACCTGCCCCTAAAGCATAAACCTTATTATCTATTACATATGCAGCAAGTGCTCTGTTTGTAATAATTTTATTTTTCTGTGTATCTATCAAAGCATATGTTTCACTAAAAACACGTATTCTATTCTCACAAAGTAAGTCTATTGAAGGGGGATAATTATCTCCATGAAAAATAATGTATACGACCCCACCACAAAATAGTAAAAGCAAAATATTTATCATATAAAACATAATTTGCTTATAGCCCATTTTTTTTAATCGTATCATATTCTTATTCTCCCTCGTTATTTATACCAAACCGGGAGAATGTCCTATTTATATAGAGAATCCACATAAATGGGGTCAATCTGCCTGCCTGCATTGATAATGCTGCTTCATTATTGAGCTCGATAATTTTATTAGATTCATATGAATCTGATAGTGAGTGTTTTTCAAAATTATAATTATCAATAAGGCAGCTTTGTTCATGAATGACACCTTTCGAATCTATCATGATGCTTATATTTCCTGAATAAGTGCCTGCCAGTAAAAACGATGGGTTATCAAATATCTTATTTTTAGATGATCCTGACCATATATCTAAAGTAAAGTTAATATACCGATTTCGAACACCACTTGTTTGTACTGTCCTGATCGCTTCTCCTACCGCATTAGTATAATTAATCGAATGCATAATAGTATCAGCAAAAGGAGATTTTTGATTAATTACATATGTTCTATCTTTAATTAATGTCATTTGATTCCCATATTTTTGTTGGATTTCATAATCACTCAAGGTTGACATCTCTAATGCTATACCAGCCCCTCCCGGATACCACTTTGCTTTATTTGCAAAATAATCTTTACCTTTTACAAATCCTTGTGCTATAGCATTATTTATTTCTTCTTGTGAATAATCTTTTTTCTTACCATATGTTTTACGTTCCAGTTCTTTTTGAATTAATAAATCTTTATTTGATCGTTCTAATTGTGTGAGTAAATATTCATTCCACTTCGTTCCCATCTGGGAGATGTAGGCTCCTGTGTGTCTGCTCCCTCCTGTCATCTTGGACAGGATTCCTCCAAAGGCGGCGGAGATGTTCTCCACTGTATCGCAGCTCCACTTATATTATTTTTTGTATTTTCTATCACAAAACCTGCTTCTAAAATCCATTTAAAATCAATAATAAGAAGCTCCTACTAAAAGTATAAAAGCCATAAGCCATAATAACGTATAATCAAAAAAATATGCAAAAGTAGCAATAAATATACTAAGCCCAATTAATTTCCATGCCTTTTTCATCCTTTATACCCTCTTAATCATTTACAGAGTCTTCTACCCATTTATTAAATTCATCTCTCAGATTCCTTCCTCTCATTGCAGCCATTTCCTCATCCAATTCATTCCACTTCGTCCCCATCCGGGAGATGTAGGCGCCTGTGTGTCCGCTCCCTCCTGTCAGCTTGGACAGGATTCCTCCGAAGGCGGCGGAGATGTTTTGTACTGCAATAGAATGTTTGTTTATCCAGTCTTTCCCCTATCTGTTATTTGTCCGGGAGTCTAAGGAATCGTTCTTGTCTCCTCTTCCTATTTTCCCATTGTAGGATATTCCGTGTCCTCCTGTTTTGTGACGCCGGTATGGAGTTGATCCTTTTCCAACAAAACTTACCCCTTAAAGAAACAAGTCAATACGCCCATAATCATGAATATGCTACACCCTACTACAACCAATTTTGTATCAAACTTTCTCTTTTCAATAGCCGGATATATTTTTTCTAGCATTTGCGGAGTAGAATGTCGAACAATAATATTCAGCCTCTCATAATCAAAAATCCAGAAAATAATTCCACTCCCTCCTATACAAATGCTTCCTAAAAATAATCGTAATATAGGCATGGAAGCAAAAGAAAAATATATATAAATGGAAGTAGGAAAAATGAATGAGATAATGACCTTTAGGATAATAACTTTAATATTAGTCTGAAAACTTAATCCCTCAAAATGAATCTTTTTAAAGATCCAAATAATACTAGTTATGCTATAAATTAAAATTATTGCTATATCTATCATAATATTTACTCACCTTATTAAATTCTCTCTAATCCATTTCATCTTTTAAGTCTTCCACATATTGCTCATCACTTTTTTCCGTTCCCCATCATTCAATAAAGGTGCTATAACTTCCTTATATTCATTTAAAAATACTACGCCACTCCCACCAATTATTGCACCTATATAACCACGAGTTTTAAGCGTTAGCCATGATAATCCTATCGTTCCATAAATATTTACCAACACTCTATCTCTCGCCCCTTGTATTCCATACTTATCAATGTTTGCATCATTGGCTATATCCCACGGTAGGGTAAGTGCATCGCCAATAATTGTTTCTCTTCCCAGATATTTGGCAACTTTTGTATTAATTCCGCTTGCCATCGCACTTTCAAATATGGTTTCTCCATGTGCACGTGTTGCTGTAACTAATACCGGCTCAAAAAGACTTCCT
>ERZ772885.961-NODE-961-length-19396-cov-2.538390_pt1 | contig 19396 bp, 14 predicted proteins | sample MGYA00580580_ERZ772885 | MGnify/ENA primary metagenome ERZ772885 (study PRJEB29015, sample SAMEA2737673) | human gut metagenome | biome: human gut; feature: human-associated habitat; material: faeces | place: China | collected 2012 ...
AGTACATACTTAGTTTCGTCATCTTCCACAAGTTTCCCTCCTTTCTGCTTTTAATTTGTTTAATCATCAGATCTGTTTAGCAACAAAAAAGAAGCGACATTTGTCACTTCTCTTTTACCGATTAACTAATTAACGTTTAATTTGAACACGAATATCAGCATCAACTTCTACAGGTTCAACTTCTTCTTTGTAGTCAAAGTCAGCTTCTTTAAAGTATTTTTTCATTTCATCGTTAATCACGTTAAGATCACGAACATCACCATTTTGACGATTAATTAAAATCGTGTATTCGTTAGTATCTTCATCAACGTTTTCAAAGTTATAAATTACATCGACAGTATTCAAAATTTCTTGAATCATTTGACGTTCAGACATTTCCATAATTATGTATCCCCTTAATTGTTTTCTATCCTTAAGATTAGTCCAATTGTTCTGCTTTGTAAACAAAAATAGCTTGCAAATGAAAGTGAGTCTAAAACAGTGATATAATAGGCATACTGAATACAGATAAAAGGACGTGAAATAATGGAAAACAAACGTGTAATTGATCTTGATAATGCCGATAATGTTCGTGAATTAGGTGGCTATCAAACAATGGACGGTCACCACATTAAATGGCATAAGTTACTTCGTTCTGGTAGCTTAGGCTTCATTAATGATCGCGAAGTTCAATTTTTAGAAGATTATGGAGTCCGTTATGACGTTGATCTTCGCTCTGCTCAAGAGGTCAAAGATGTTAAAGATCTTGTTGATGGTAGCAAACTTCACTATATTTTTGATCCCGTCTTTAACGAAGATCGAACTGATAATTCCCAAGACCCAGAAGAATTTCATCAACTTGTAGAAGAACATCCCGAATATGGAATGCAACACATGGAAGAGGTATATCGCCAAATGATTACCCAAGCTCCTTGTCGTAAAGCATTCCATGAATTATTCATGGTCTTATTAGAAAATAAAATTGACGGTCAATCAGTCCTTTTTCATTGTACTGCTGGAAAAGATCGGACCGGAATGTCAGCTGTTTTCATTTTAGCTGCATTAGGTGTCGATATGGAGACCATCCGTAAAGACTATATTCTTACCAACGATGTTGTCAAAGATGTGATTGAACGAAAAGTCCAAGAAGTTCGAACAGCTGGTTTTTCTGAACACGCTGCTAACAATTTAAAGACCCTATACAGCGTTAACATGGTCTTCTTGGATGCTGCTTTAGAAGAAATCACAAAACATTATGGTAACATGCAGAATTTCTTACATGATGGTTTAGATTTAACTGATGAAGATATTGATAAACTTAAAACTTATTATTTAGATTAAAATTGTCGAATTTTAAGTGTTATGTTAAGATTACTGTATTAAATAGTTTTATTTCTGTGATGTCAGAGAATTGGCGGTTGCTGCAAGCCATGCAGGAAATAAAATGAATTACCTAACCTTTAAAAATTAAATATTAATGAGTGTAGACTTCGGTCTAAACGTGGGTGGTACCGCGCAAATTTGCGTCCCTATAGCAGTTGCTATAGGGATTTTTTTACACTCAAATTGGAGGATAACATGGATATTTTAGAAGATTTACAATGGCGTGGTGCCATTAATCAAGAAACTGATGCTGAAGGTTTAGCCAAAGAAATTGCTGACCATAAAATTGCCCTTTACTGTGGTACTGATCCCACTGGTGACAGTATGCACATCGGTCATTTAATTCCCTTCATGATTTTGGAACGATTTGCTCGTTACGGTCATCACCCTTACATTTTAATCGGTGGTGCCACTGGTTCGATTGGTGATCCTAGTGGCCGAAAGTCGGAACGTCAACTTCAAACCATGGAACAAGTTCATCATAATGAAGTTGCTTTAACCAAACAGATGAAAAAACTCTTTGGTAGAAACTCTGATATTACCATCGTTAACAATTACGATTGGACTAAAGACGTTAGTTTACTTGATTTCTTGCGAGACTACGGAAAGTTATTCAACGTTAACACCATGTTAGCGAAAGACGTTGTTGCTAGTCGTTTAGATCAAGGAATCTCTTTCACAGAATTCACTTACCAAATTCTCCAAGCCTTTGATTTCTACCACCTATACAAAAATCATCACGTACAACTAGAAATTGGTGGTTCTGACCAATGGGGTAACATGACAGCAGGTACTGAGCTCTTGCGTCGTAAAGCAGATAAATCTGGACACGTCATCACAGTGCCACTTATCACAGATTCAACTGGTAAAAAATTCGGTAAATCAGAAGGTAACGCTGTCTGGCTTGATGCTACTAAAACAACACCTTACGAAATGTACCAATTCTGGCTCAACGTTATGGATGATGACGCCGTTCGCTTCTTGAAGATTTTCACTTTCTTGTCACTTGAAGAAATCGAAGAAATCGGTAAAGAATTTGACCAAGCTCGTCACCAACGTTTGGCACAAAAGGTTTTGGCTCGTGAAGTTGTTACTTTGGTTCACGGTAAAGAAGCTTACGAACAAGCTGTTCACATCACTGAACAACTCTTCGCTGGTAACCTTAAAGCTCTCTCAGCACGCGACCTTAAAGTTGCCCTTAACGGTGTCCCAACCTATGAAATTTCAGCAGACGAAAATCTTAACATCGTTGAACTTCTCGTCAATGCCAAGATTTCTCCATCTAAACGCCAAGCACGTGAAGATGTCCAAAACGGCGCTATCTACATCAACGGTGAACGTGTACAAGACTTGGATTACACTCTCTCAGACACAGATAAAATTGATAATGAAATTACTGTTGTCCGTCGTGGTAAGAAGAAAAACTTTGTCTTGACTTACTAATTTATAGCTATTCTCACTCCGTAATGGAGTGAGTTTTTTTGTTGCACTATATTTTACAATTTATCTACCAAAAAAGAGCAGTAGGATTGATTCCCAACTACTCTCTTCAGAACACAAAAAACCAGCCTAGTGCTGGTTTTCGAGACTATCACATTAGTTATAGATTTTGAATGCGTCGTCGTCGTTTTGACCAACGAATGGCATTGCTTTACGCAATTCAGCACCAACTTTTTCGATTTCAAGGTTAGCAGCTTCTTCACGGTAAGCAGTAAGTTTTGGACGTCCAGCCTTGTAGTCGTTAACGAAGTCGTTAGCGAATTTACCATTTTGGATGTCAGCAAGAACTGCTTTCATATTTTCTTTCACTTGTTCAGTGATAACACGTGGACCTGATACGTAGTCACCGAATTCAGCAGTGTTTGAAATTGATTGACGCATTTTCTTGAATCCACCTTCGTAGATCAAGTCAACGATCAATTTCATTTCGTGAAGCACTTCAAAGTAAGCCAATTCTGGAGCATATCCAGCTTCAGTCAAGACTTCAAAACCAGCTTCGATAAGGGCAGTCAAACCACCACAAAGAACTGCTTGTTCACCAAACAAATCTTCTTCAGTTTCTTCTTTGTATGTTGTTTCAAGAAGACCAACACGTGCTGCACCAACACCTTTACACCAGTCCATAGCGATGTCTTTAGCGTTACCTGTAGCATCTTGGTATACTGCGTAAAGTGCAGGAACACCAAAACCTTCTTCAAATGTACGACGTACCAAGTGACCTGGTCCTTTAGGAGCACACATGAAAACATCAACATCTTTAGGAACTTTGATGAATTCGAAGTGGATGTTAAATCCGTGTGCAAAACCAACAGCATTACCAGCTTCAAGGTTTGGAGCAATTTCTGCTTCGTAAAGTTCTTGTTGGATTTCGTCTGGAGCCAAGATCATGATAACATCAGCCAATTTAGTTGCTTCTGCTACTGTGTAAGTATCAAAACCATCTTCTTTAGCTTTATCAAATGATTTACCTGGACGAACACCGATGATCACATCGTGACCTGTATCACGCAAGTTTTGTGCATGCGCATGACCTTGTGAACCGTAACCGATAACGGCGATTTTTTTACCGTCAAGTGCTGCTACTTTTACGTCTTTTTCATATTCCATTTGAACTGCCATAGTAATATGTCTCTTTTCTAAAAAAAATATTTTATTGCCTTTTTAAGGCTGGGTTAACAAATTTAGGTTGGATTTTTTAATCACGGGTAAATCCAGTAGCACCCGTACGAGCGATATTTTTGATTCCGTAAGGACGAATAACTCGTAGAAGCGCCTCGCTCTTTTCAGCATCACCAGTCATCTGGATAGTGATAGAGCTTGGTGCCACATCAACCACCGAAGCACGGAAAGGTTGAATAATCGCCAAGATTTCAGCACGTTTAGAGGTTGGTGCTGATACCTTAACTAGGATAACTTCACGTTCCAAGTGTGGCTGATCCGTGATATCACGGATGCGAATCACATCAATCTGACGATTAAGCTGTTTGATGATTTGTTCCACTTCATTTTGAGAATTCACATCAATAATAATCGTAATACGTGAAACGTTAGGATCCTCAGAAGCTCCTACAGAGATACTTTCAATGTTAACTTGACGTCGTGAAAGAACACCTGTGAAGCGGTTAAGGACACCTGAACGGTTCTGAAGTTTAGCTGTTAACATTCTACGCATGGAACTTCACCCCCAACATTTCGTGATTACTCTTACCGGCCGGAACGATCGGCAAGACATGCTCTTTACGAGAGATATCCACCTCGATGAACATTGGCACGTCTTCCTTGATAACTTCCAAATCCTGATCAATTGTCTCTGGATTATCAAACTTGTAAGACTTAATGCCATAAGCTTGAGCCATCAATTGGAAATCTGGAAGGGTATCAAAGACAGACTCTGATGTACGCCCTTCGTAGAAGGACTCTTGCCATTGACGTACCATACCAAGTGAGTGGTTATTCAACATAACAACCTTGATTGGCACCTTGTAAATATTTAAGATAGCCAATTCTTGATTCGTCATTTGGAAACCACCATCACCAACAAAGAGGATAACTTCTTTATCAGGATTAGCAATTTTAGCACCAATTGCTGCTGGGACACCGAATCCCATTGTTCCAAGACCACCTGAGGTCACCAGTTGACGCTCATTTTGGTATGGATAATACTGAGCTGTCCACATTTGATGTTGACCAACGTCAGTAACAACAACCGCGTCACCCTTAGTCAATTCACCGATACGCTCGATAACTGCCTGAGGCTGTACCATACGTTCTTTCTTATCGTAAGAACGTACACGCTCTTTGTCTTTTGTAACTTTTTCAATCCATTTTTCAGTGTTATTCTTAACCACTGGTTCTGCTAAGAGCATTTCAAGAGCTTGCTTGGCATCACCAACAACTGGAAGGTCCACTGCAATAATTTTACCAATCTCAGCTGGATCTACATCAATATGGACAACCTTGGCATTCTTAGCAAATGTTTTAGGATTACCTGTCAAACGGTCATCAAAACGACAACCAATAGCAATCATAAAGTCAGCATCGGTCATAGCAATGTTAGCTGCATATGAACCGTGCATACCACCCATACCCAAGAAGAGGGGATGACTAGTAGCAATTGTCCCTTGTCCTAAAAGACTTGTAACAACTGGGATTTGGTAGCGTTCTGCAAAAGCAACTAGCTCCTTAGCAGATTCAGAATAAGACACGCCACCTCCAGCTACAATAACCGGCTTCTTAGCTTTACTCAACTGCTTCAAGATTTTCTTGATTTGCATTTCGTTTGGTCTTAGCGTCGGTTGGTAACTTGGAAGATTAATTTCAGGATCGTTGATGAAGGCTGTTTCCTTAGCCACGACATCTTTAGGGAGGTCGATAACAACTGGACCAGGTCGGCCAGTTGTTGCAATATGAACCGCTTCCCTAATAATACGAGGAATATCAGCTGTATCGCGAATCTGATAATTGTATTTTGTAATCGGCATGGTAATTCCGACAATGTCAGCCTCTTGGAAGGCATCCTTACCAATACCTGGTGTCGCGACCTGACCAGTAAAGACTAGGAGAGGTACGCTATCACTCATAGCATCTGCAATCCCTGTAATAGCATTAGTGGCACCAGGACCACTCGTTACAAGAGCAACACCGAGTTTACCAGTTGATTTGGCATAACCTTCAGCTTCGTGCAGACTTCCTTGCTCATGACGAGATAAGATATGATTAATCTTGTCATTTTTGTAAATAGCATCATACAAAGGAAGAACCGCTCCGCCAGGATATCCAAAGATAGTTGAAATCCCAAGTTCAAGAAGTGTATCTAGAATTAAATCAGCACCAGAGCGTGCTTCTTCAAGTTCAATTTTCTTCACATGGACCTCCTTTAGTAGTTGTTTTTTTCGAATTGTCTAAAAATTCAAAACCTTGTATACTATGATAACATTTTTAACCAAATTTGCAAGGGTTTCGGAGAAAAATATCACAAACTCTTCGGAAAGAATCTTCTTAGTTTTTTTCTTGTGCTTGACGTTCTGCTTTACGTTCTTCGAATTCTTCGTCACTCATCAAAGTTCCGCCGATATTGGCTGATTTAGCAAAGGCTGTATAGCGACGCAACCAACCACTTGAAATTTTTGATTTGAAAGGTTTCAAATGTTTGCGACGTTCTTCAAGGGTTGCATCATCGACAAGCAGATCAAGGGTACGATTTGGTAGGTCAATCACGATTTCATCGCCATCTTCGATTAGGGCGATATTACCACCTTCTGCTGCTTCTGGAGAAACGTGACCAATAGCAATCCCACGAGTAGCTCCTGAGAAACGACCATCCGTAATCAGTGCCACATCCTTACCTAGACCGCGTCCGACAATCTTAGAAGTTGGTGCCAACATTTCTGGCATACCGGGTCCACCCTGAGGACCTTCGTAACGAATGACAACGACATGGCCCTTCTTAACTGTTCCATTGTCAATCAACTCAAGGGCTTGATCTTGTGAATCACAACAAATAGCTTTACCACGGAAAGTTTTAACAGACGGATCTACACCACCGACCTTGATAACCGCTCCATCCTGAGCAATATTTCCGTAAAGGATAGACAAACCACCAACTGGTGAGATAGGATGCTCAATTGGATGGATAATTTCTTCATTTTTGATTTCAGCACCAGCTACGTTTTCTTTCAAAGTCTTACCAGTAACTGTAATACGATCACCCTTAATGGCTCCTTTTTTAATCAACTGATTAATAATGGCTGGAACACCACCAGCTTCATGGACATCATGCATGGTGTAAACACTTGAAGGTGCAATTTTAGAGAGATAAGGTGTCTTCTTGGCAATTTCGTTAATGTCCTTAAGGTCATAGTCAATACCAGCCTCACGCGCAATAGCAAGGGTATGAAGGACAGTATTGGTTGAACCACCCATGGCCATATCTAGAGCAAACGCATCATCGATGGCTTCTTTGGTCACAATATCACGTGGGCGAACATTATTTTTGATGTTATCCATCAATTTTGTGGCTGCTTGACGAACCAATTCACGGCGTTCATCTGAAACGGCTAGGATAGTACCGTTACCTGGAAGGGCAAGGCCCAAAACTTCCATCAAACAGTTCATTGAGTTAGCGGTAAACATTCCTGAGCATGAACCACAAGTTGGACAAGCATTTTTCTCCAAATAATCGAGCTCTTCCTTGCTCATATCTCCAGCCTGATAGGTACCTACAGCTTCAAACAAACTTGATAGCGTCGCTTGGTGACCAGTCATGTCAACGCCACCCTTCATAGGGCCACCAGAACAAAATACTGCTGGCACATTAGTACGCATGGCCGCCAAAATCATCCCTGGTGTAATCTTATCACAGTTAGGAATGTAGAAAACCCCGTCAAACCAGTGGGCATTAATAACTGTTTCTGCAGAATCGGCAATCAATTCACGAGATGGAAGACTGTAACGCATCCCAATATGCCCCATGGCAATCCCATCATCCACACCAATGGTATTAAACTCAAAAGGAATACCGCCAGCCTCACGGATAGCTTCCTTGGCAATATCTGCTAATTCACGCAAGTGAACATGCCCTGGAACAATATCAATATAAGAGTTACAAATAGCAATGAAGGGCTTTTGCATGTCATTGGCAGATTTAACTTGCCCAGTCGCATACAAAAGTCCGCGTGCTGGTGCCTTATCAACACCAACTTTGATCATATCACTTCTCATGATGTTACCTTCAATCTATAAAATTTCTTACAACATATGTTACCACTTTGGAAAGTAATGTCAAGGAATTTTCAGAATATTTTTGTAATTCCAAAAAGATATCCCTGCTATATCAAAACTGACAAAACAAAAAGGAAGCCCTAAGACTTCCTAAATGATTATTCAAAATTATTCAACGCTGAAGAGGTATGGATAAACTGGTTGGTCTCCTTGGAAGATTTCAACTTCGATATCTTCGTGAGCCTCTTCCAATTTTTCCGCAAGTACTTGAGCTTGTTCTTGATTACCTTCTTCGCCGACGTAAATCATAACAATTTCACTGTCTTCGTCAATCATTTTGTCAAAGGTATCAAGAAGGGCTTGGTCCATATCTGGTGTAGACACAAGAATCTTACCATCCACCATACCAAGGATATCATTTTCATGAATCTCAAGACCATCAATAGTTGTATCACGTACCGCCAAGGTCACGCTACCACTTGTTACATCTGAAAGACTAGCTGTCATAGCTTCAACATTAGCTTCGATACTTTGACTAGGATCAAAAGCAAGCAAACTTGTAAAGCCTTGTGGAACTGTACGTGTTTCAACAACAGCCGCATTGACATCTACTACTTCAGCAGCTGATTGTGCTGCCATAAAGATGTTTTTATTGTTTGGCAAGATGATAACATTCTTAGCATTAACCTGCTCAATAGCCTTAACAATATCTTCTGTTGATGGGTTCATTGTTTGACCACCTGAAATCACATAGTCAACACCTTGTGATTTGAAGATATCTGCAAGTCCATCTCCAGCAACAACTGCAATAAGGGCAAAGTCTTTAGGAGCAGAAGGTGCAGCTTGGATAGCTTCTTCTTTTTGAACTTGTGCATCGTGTTGGTTACGCATGTTGTCAACCTTAACTTTGACAAGAGCCCCATATTTAAGACCTTCTTGCATGACAAGACCTGGATCCTCTGTATGGACGTGAACTTTTACAATTTCATCGTCGTTAACAACAAGGAGAGAATCCCCAAGGTTGCTCAAGTAATTTTGGAACTCTTCATAGTCAAAGTCTTTCACATAAGTCGGACCTTGTTTGAGACCAATCATGATTTCCGTACAGTAACCGAAGGTAATGTCTTCTGTTGCAACTTGACCAGCAACTGACTTATGGTGTTCTGCATTAATCATCTCTGTCATCGTAGCAGGTGTCGCTTGGAAGTCCTCTGAAGCGATATACTCACCTGTGAGGGCTGACAAGAAACCTTCATAAATGAAGACCAAACCTTGACCACCTGAGTCTACCACACCAACTTCTTTCAAAACTGGAAGCATCTCTGGTGTCTTAGCCAAGGCAGCCTTAGCTCCATCGAGAGCTGCACGCATAACCTCAACAGCATCATTCGTAGATTCAGCTTTCTTAATCGCTGCTGAAGCTGCACCACGTGATACTGTAAGGATTGTTCCTTCGACAGGTTTCATAACTGCTTTATAGGCAACTTCAACACCTGCTTGGAAGGCATGAGCTAGATCTTGGCCGTCAAGTTCCGTTTTATCCTTGATACTTTGACCAAATCCACGGAACAATTGTGACGTGATAACACCCGAGTTACCACGGGCACCCATCAAAAGACCCTTAGACAAGATCTGACCAACTTCACCAACTGTTGAAGCTGATTGATCTGCGACAGCTTTGGCTCCGTTATCCATAGTCATTCCCATGTTTGTTCCAGTATCTCCATCTGGTACTGGGAAGACATTGAGTGAATTCACATATTCTGCTTGCTTACCTAGACGTGTTGCTGCCGCTTGGACCATCTCCTGAAGTAAGCTTGTTGTAATTTTAGACACTAGTTTTCTCCTACGACTTTAATATTTTGAACGTAAACATTTACTGTTTCAGCCTTGATACCGAGTTGATTCTCAAGATTAAATTTCACACGTTCTTGAATATTTTTTGAAACCTCACTAATCTTAACACCGTAACTCATAACAGTGTATACATCCACAGTGATACCTGCATCAGTAGATTTCACGACAACTCCTTTTGCGTAGTTTTCTTTTCCAAGAAGTGCTTGAAAATTATCTCGGATAGCACTCTTACTTGCCATACCGACAACGCCAAAAATTTCTGTTGCTGAACCGCCAACTACTGTTGCGATGACATCATCTGACAATTCGATTTGACCATCTTTTGTATTGATTTTTACAGTCATAATTACTACCTCAAAAAGTTTTTATCAGCTTATTTTACCATATTCGAGCTTACTTGTAAAAAATAAGAAGAAGATACCCTTTGAATAAGAGTATCTCCTCAATATTTATCATTAAAACTTTCTCTTTATGAGATAACGACGGTACATCACATAGAGGAAGACCGCACGCCATACATTATCAACAACGGTTGCAATCCAGACTCCGGCAAGACCCATTCCCAGACTCACCCCAAGGAAGTATCCTGAGAAAATTCGGATAATCCACATCCCAATAGTCGTCGCATAGAAAGGCATCTTAGCCTTACCCAGACCTTGCCAAACTGCAGTGTAGACTAGAGTCGCCGAAGTCACAGGATTCCCAAGGAAAGAATAAAGAATAACTACCTGACTAGCCGCAATAGCTGCTTTATTATCTGTAAAGAGACCTGATAATCCTTGTCCAAAAAGCAAGATACCCCCTGAAACCAGAACCATCAAGAAGGTTGAAATCCAATAAGACTCTCGTATAATACGCTTCATCTGCGCCTTATCCCCTCGCCCCAGACTATTGGCAACCAAGATAACTGTAGCCGTGGCGACTCCCATACCAGGCATATAGTTAAACTGAGTGAGGTTTTCACCAATAGCGTTACCACCGACAACGGCTGTACCAAAGGTAACAATAATAGCCACGATGACCACATCTCCAGCACGCATCATCAGTCGTTCACCTGCTGCTGGCAGAGCAATCCCCAACAACTCCCTGTTGAAAGGTTTGGTAACTTCAAGCTGCTTCACATCCAGTTTCATCGCTTGCCACAGTATCACTGTCCCAACCAGACGAGAAAAAACCGTAGCCGTTGCGACCCCAATAATCCCCCAATGTCCCACAAAGATAGCTAAAGAAGATAAAATAGCATTAAGGACATTAGTCAAAAGACTGACGACCATGGAAATACGAGGCCGTCCCTTGGCCCGTAGTATGTTACCAAAAGTAGTCATTAAGGCTAGGAAGACCACTCCTCCACCGACAAGAGCAAGGTAGAGACTACCAGCCTGAGTCACAGATTGCTCAGTACCTAAAAGATTAAGAATGGCCCCACCACCAAAAATGGAAAGTAAACCAAGAATGAGACTAAGAGCAAGGGTAATAATAATAGCATCCCAGGTGTCTCGGTTAGTCGCTTTAACATCTCCCTTCCCTAGACTTCTAGCAATGACACTGGCACTTGAGGCTCCCAGAGCAATGAAGATAGCTTGGTAAATCGTGATTATATTATTGGCTACGGAAACCCCTGATATGGCGACAATACCAACCTGAGCCACTAGGTAAGAATCGACAACCCCCATCAACATTTGTAGAAGGTTTTCGGCCATAGCAGGCAAGGCTATGTTTAGAATTTTCTTTGTTTCTGTCATAATATTCTCTTCTATATTGATAAAAATAGGGCTGATTTCTCAGCTCCTATTTTTTTATTCTTATACACCAAGATAGCTTTCAACTGCTTTTTGCATATCAGCTGCCGCAACAACTGTTTTATGGTGAACTTCCGCATGTTCAAGTCCATCTACAGCAGCTGGGATAGCTACACCTGAAAGTTGGTGCAAATCTTCCACTGCTTTGAAATCATCCCCACTGTCTTTACCAGTGACAGCTGAAATAGCCACACGTGGGAATTTATATGGGCTAGCTGTTGAAGCGATAACTGTTGGTGTGTGGTCATCTGTCTTTTGAACATATGCTTCGTAAACAGCTGAGGCAACCGCTGTATGAGGATCTTCGATATACTTGTTTTCATCATAGACACGTTTGATTTCAGCAGCTGTTTCATCCTCAGTTGCAAAACCTGCTGCAAACAAATCAAGAATATCTTTATCTGCACCAGCCAAAGTATACTCGCCCTTAGTCACAAGTGCATCCATGAGCTCTTTAGTCTTAGCAGCATCATTACCAAGAAGGTGGAAAATCAAGCGTTCCAAGTTAGAAGATACCAAGATATCCATAGAAGGACTTGTCGTTACCTTGAAGTCACGTTTCTTGTCATAAGTACCCGTTGCGAAGAAGTCTGTGAGGACGTTATTTTCATTAGAGGCACAGATTAATTTGCCAACCGGAACACCAATCTGACGTGCATAATAAGCCGCCAAGATATTACCAAAGTTTCCTGTTGGTACTGTGAAGTTAACCTTATCTCCGTTTTGGATATGACCTGCCTTAACCAACTGCGCATAGGCATATACATAGTAAACCACTTGTGGTACCAAACGACCGACGTTCATTGAGTTAGCTGATGAGAATTGCGTATGATGAGCCAACAATTTCTCACGCAAGTCAACATCATTAAACATACGTTTCACATCGGTTTGGGCATCATCAAAGTTACCATCAATGGCAATAACGTGAGTGTTAGCTCCTGTTTGAGTGGTCATTTGCAATTCTTGGATTTTTGAAACACCGTCTTTTGGATAAAAGACAATAATTTCAGTTCCAGGAACATCTGCAAAACCAGCCATAGCAGCCTTACCAGTATCACCTGATGTCGCTGTCAAGATAACAATCTTATTATCAACACCTTGCTTTTTAGCTGATGTTGTTAGCAAGTAAGGCAAGATTGAAAGGGCCATATCTTTGAAAGCGATAGTAGAACCATGGAAAAGTTCAAGGTTGTAGTGGTTCTTAAGTTTAACTACTGGTGCAATAGCAGCTGTATCAAACTTGTCGTCATAAGCATTTGTGATACAGTAATCTAATTCCTCTTCCGTAAAATCATCCAAGAAAGCTGACAAGACCAATTTAGCAACTTCTTGGTAAGAAGCGTCTTTCAATTGATCAAAGTCCAAAGCAACCTCAGGTGTTGACAATGGTGTGAACAAGCCACCATCTGTTGCCAAACCTTGAAGAATAGCTTGACTAGCAGTTACTTTATTATTTTCGTCACGTGTTGATTGGTATACAAGTGTCATGGTAAATCCTCTTTTTAGATAGTCTGTGGCTCTATTGTAGCATAATTGTCAGAATATTTCTACACGTATTGTGACTTGTGAGAAAATCATTCGGATATCACCTTATTCTCTTCCCTCAAAGACATGAAAAAATCCGGAATAGCGATTCCGGATGTCATTTTAAAATTTATCTTTGGTGTCATTCTTAGTTGAGAAAGTAATATCTTTTGATTTACCATCACCACTAAGCGTTACTTTCTTATCTTTTTTAGTCACTTTTAGCTCTTGACCTTTTTTCACATTGAGACCATCGATATTAACATCTTTGTTGACAGAAGTAACAGTCATCTTATGTCCCAAGCGACTAACCTTCCCTTTGAAAAGGGTTGTTGTTGTTTCGCCTGTCTTCGAATCATACTTTTGACCATTATCTTTCGCAGCTTTTTCAAGAGCTTCATCAAGTTCTTTTTCTATGGTTTCCTCACTGTAATAGTTTTCAAAGGAATCTCCATAGAAGGCTTTAAATAAATCTCCAAAGGCTGAGAAGGACTTCTGAACCCTCTCACGATAGTCCTTGATATAGGTTTTCTTATCAAAAGTATAGCTAGCAGTCACCTTGGCATTGCTACCCTTTACTTTCATGGTTACAGCAGTATCTTTAAAGTACTTTTCAAGCTCCTTACTATCCAAGTCTGTCAAACTTTCAGACATGCTTGAGCTATACTCTCTACCTAGAGAACTACTGTACCATTTGCCATCAATATTACCTGTCACATAACGGTAAGTCATAAAGCCACCGATACATAAGAAGACAAGGACTACCGCTGACAAAACTGAGACTAGGATGCGTTTTTTCTTTTTGGGATCCATTGGTTTTTTAGGAGCCAAATTTGCCATAGCTGCTTGTCCTTCTGGAAAAGGAACCGTAGAAGGTGCAGTTGCTGTTACTACTGGTGCCGTTTCAGTTGGTAGAGGACTAGTACTTGTCTCGACGATTTCTGCCTCAACCTTAATAGGTTCAGTAGTAGCTGTATCTTCAGTTTTAGCCGGTGCTTCATTAACAAACTCTCCAGCTTTCAAAGCATCCGCCATTTCCTGAACACTCGGCTTACGTCCGTTTACCGTCTCAAAATAGTCCAACCATTCTGCTCTTGTCATTTATATTCCTCTTTAATTTCCTTTTTTATTTATTTTTTGTAAAGCTAATGTCACCAAATTCACTGTGTGCCTTAATAGTAAAGCCTCCATTGTTAGTCGTATAATCTAATACATCACCTTTTTTAAAAGCATCTGAATCTCCAGCCTTATCCACAGTGATTGTTTGCTCCCAACGGTTAATATCACCCGTAAAAGCAGTTGTTGTGACACGACCGGTTTTGGCATCGTAGGTATAACTCTTTGGAAGTTCTTTCTTCACTGTCTCATCAAACTGTTTATAGTAGTCTTTTTCTGACAATGAATAACTATCAAAAACCTCCGAGAACTCCTCACCGTACTGACCTTTCAATTCAGTAACTCTACTCTGGTAAGCCTGATAAAGACCTTTACGATTGTAAACAAAGCTCACTTTTAAGTGAGCCTTATTGTCAGTAATACTCATTACTGTATTGATATCGGTGATAAGATCTTGACCTTGTGGTAAAGCATTACTAACTTTATTCTTAGTATTAGCAGTATCTTTCAGAGTGGCTAACATTTTCTCACTAAAGGTTGGGCTTGTCCAATCGCCCTCAATGCTTGCGGCTCGATAACGGTATCCCATCACGAGACAAACAATCAAAAGTATGGTGAGTATCGCTGCAATCACACCTGATACCATCCCCACAATATTCTTTGAGGTTACTGGCTCCTTTGATTCTTTTACTTGTTGACTAGGATTGAATTGAACACTCACCATCCTATCAGCACTAAACTCTTTAAACTTATTAGTCGCTCTATTCCCTGCTGCAGAAGCCACTGGTGGCCTCAATTCACGAGACTTGAGAGGATGTGCTGTTTCACCCAAACTAAGCCCTTCTTCTTTTGTCATAGGAATCTCCTTATCTTGCTGTAAGGTTATTATAACAATTCTTAAAGCGTTTTTCTATCTTATTCGGGAAAGTCCTTTATTTTTAATTTGGATAAACACTCTAATATAGATGGTTTCTAGCAAAAAAAGTAGCCCTTATAGAGCTACTTTAGTCTATCGCTTATCCTTTATAATCAAAGGCAATTTCGATAATTTCTTTCAATTCTGAAATAAGTGGTTCTTTCGGATTAGCTGTTGTACATTGGTCTTCATAAGCATGTTCGGCCAAAGTATAGGCAGTGTCTTGAAGAAGTTTCTTAGTGACACCTTGTCCCTTCCAGTTCATGTCAATACCAACGGCAATACCTAATTCATATACTTTTTGTGCCAAAAGTTCAACCAATTCAGCATCTGATTGTTTGTCAGTACCCCATCCCATGAAACGAGCGATATCTGCGTAATCTTTGTCTGCACGGAAGTAGTCATATTTAGGGAACATAGCGTGTTTTTGAGGATCACGACCATTGTAGCGGATAACGTGAGGTAGAAGAATTGCATTGGTACGTCCGTGTGGAATATTGTACATTGGACCAATCTTATGTGCTAATGAGTGACTAATACCAAGGAAGGCATTGGCAAAGGCCATACCAGCCATTGTTGACGCATTATGCATTTTTTCACGTGATTCTTCATCACCAAAGCGGTAAGAATGTTCAAGATTTTCAAAAACAAGTTTAATTGCTTGGAGTGAAAGCCCACGTGTATAGTCACTAGCCATGACTGATACATAAGATTCAATGGCGTGAGTCAAAACGTCCATACCTGTATCAGCTGTAACGCTGGCAGGTACACTCATAACCAAAGCAGGGTCGACGATAGCAATATCCGGAGTCAAAGCGTAATCTGCCAATGGATACTTGATATGAGTTTCACTATCAGTGATAACCGCAAATGACGTTACTTCTGAACCTGTCCCTGAAGTTGTTGGGATACAGATGAATTGTGTCTTCTGAGCGTAAGGAATCTTGTAGGTACGTTTACGGATATCCAAGAATTTTTGTTTAGCTCCAAAGAAGCTTACATCTGGGTGTTCGAAGAACATCCACATTGCCTTAGCGGCATCCATTGCAGAACCACCACCAAGGGCGATGATAACATCTGGTTGGAAGTCTACAAAGCGTTCCAAACCTTTATAAACTGTATTTGTAGATGGGTTTGGTTCAACATCTGAGAAGACTTCAATCAATGGATCATTGTGGTTAAGTTCCAATTGTCGTTTAACCAAGTTTGCATAACCAAACTGAACCATACCTGGGTCGCAGACCAACATAACACGTTCAGCCTTGATGTGACGCAAATAAGTTATTGAGTCTTTTTCGAAGAAAATTTTTGGTGGGACACGAAACCACTGCATGTTATTGCGGCGCTTTGACAGTGTTTTAATATTAAGAAGGTCAAATGAGCTAACGTTATGAGAAATTGAGTTGTGACCGTGTGAACCACATCCAAGAGTCAATGATGGAATCATATTGTTGTAGATATTACCGATACCACCTTCAGCTGATGGGCTATTTACCAATACACGGCAGGCTTTCATGCGAATACCATATTGGAGTTGGAGGTCTTCATTTTCAGTGTGAATAACAGCTGTATGTCCAAGACCACCCAAATTGAGCATACCTTCTGCTTTTTTGAATCCATCTTCAACGCCATCAGATTTGATAAGGGCAAGTACTGGAGACAATTTTTCCAAGGCAAGTGGATGTTCCATTGTTGCATCTGGAATTTCTGCCAAAAGCATTTTTGTTCCTGCAGGTACTTTAAGACCAGCTTTTTCAGCAATTTCAATAGCTGAGTGACCTACAATAGCACCGTTTACAGCTGTACGTGCTTCGTTAAGAACGACTTTTTCCAATTTAGCAATATCAGCTTTTTTAGAAATGATGACACATTGATGTGCTTCAAATTCAGCCTTAACTTCATCATAAATAGCTGCATCAACGATAGCTGCTTGTTCAGAAGCACAAATCATACCATTGTCAAAGGTTTTTGAAACGATGATATCGTTGACAGCACGTTTAACTTTAGCATCAGCAGCAATATAAGATGGTACGTTCCCGGCTCCTACACCAAGAGCTGGTTTACCAGTTGAATAAGCTGCCTTAACCATACCAGGCCCACCAGTCGCAAGCACTGTGGCAATCTTAGGATGGTTCATCAAAAGACCAGTTGCTTCGATAGATGGCTCTTCAATCCACTGGATACAGTTCTTAGGTGCACCCGCTTCAATAGCTGCATCACGGACGATACGAGCTGCCTCTGCAGATGATTTTTGAGCTGATGGGTGGAAGGCAAAGACGATAGAGTTACGTGTCTTCAATGCAATGAGGGCTTTGAAAATCGTTGTTGAAGTTGGGTTAGTTGTTGGTGTCACCCCACAGATAACACCGACTGGCTCAGCGATAGAAACCAAACCTTGTTCTTTATCTTCAGCGATAACGCCTACTGTCTTGTCATATTTAATACTATTCCAAATGTATTCAGAAGCATACATGTTTTTGATAGCTTTATCTTCATAAATACCACGGCCTGTTTCATCAACGGCCAATTTTGCCAAGTACATATGTTTATCTAGGGCAGCAATCGCAGCTTGGTGAACAATGTGGTCCACTTGCTCCTGCGTAAAGTTAGCCATAGCATCTAGGGCTTCAACCCCCTTTGTTGCTAATTCATCTATTACTGTTTGAACATCTTTAGTTTGTTTAGTCATATGAAACTCCTTTGAATACTTGTTAAAAACTTCACAAGCTTTAACATAAGTATATTATAGCGTTTTCTAGTCGCTATGTAAACCCTTACAATGACAAAAATAAAGAAATCCGTCCATTTTTGGACAGATTTCATCATTATTACCAAATAATCACGCGATCTTCTGGGGCACGCCACATGCCGTCGCCCTTTTTAACGTCAAATTCCTTGTGGAATTCGTCGAAGTTTGGTAGTTGAACATTGGTACGGAGTTTTCCTGGTGCGTGGACATCAACACTTGCAAGAAGTTGCATATATTCTGTCCGAGCTTTCATGCGCCAGATGCGAGCAAAGTTGGTGAAGAATTCTTCTGCTGAGAAGTCTGCTTCTTTCTTAGCGGCTTCAAGGGCTGCAGCGATGCCTCCAAGGTCCGCTACGTTTTCAGAAACAGTCAATTTCCCATTAATCTTAGCACCATAAGAATCTTGGCCTTCAAACTGATCGATAACTTTTTGGGTACGAGCGGTAAAGGCTTCGTAATCTTCTGGTTTCCACCAGTCCTTCAAGCTACCATTCTCATCAAAGGAAGCACCATTGGTATCAAAGGCGTGGGAAATTTCATGAGCAATGACCGCTCCAATTCCACCGTAGTTAGCTGAGGAAGATTGATGAAGGTCATAGAAAGGTGCCTGTAGGATCGCTGCTGGGAAGACGATTTGGTTTTGTTGCGGATCATAGTAGGCATTGACCATATTAGCCGGCATATGCCATTCGCTCCGATCGACTGGTTGGTTCCACTTGCTCCAGCTATGAGCAATGGAAATTTGATATAATTTTTGAGCATTTTCCACCAAGGTCTTGCTCTCGTCGATAACCTTCTTGGCATAAGTTTCTGGTAACTTTTCAGGGTAACCGATATGAGGTGTGATGACATTGAGTTTGACAATTGCTTTTTCACGAGTCTCAGGGGCGAGCCAATCTGCTTTTTCCAGACGATCCTTGTAAACCTCAATCATAGTTGCAACTTTATGCTCTACGTCTGCTTTTGCTTCTGGTGAGAATTTTTCTCCCGCATACCAGAGTCCAAGTGCTTGGCTATAGGGTACTTCTGCTAATGACAAGGCTGCTTTTTCTTTGGGACGAGGTTCTGGAATACCTGTAATCGTACGGCTATATTCACCAGACAAGACACGGATTTCTTCAGTCAAGAATGAAGTCCAAGAAAGAGCTGCACCGAGTTTCAATTTGGCATGAATGCTCTCCCAGTTGGTTGCTGAGTAGAACTTTGGCGCGAATTCCTTCCAGAAACGCTCTTCTGGGACGATAATTTTATCTGGTGTTTGTCCAATGACTTCCGTAAAGAAGGCATCAAGTGGCAATTCTGGAACCAAGGCCTTAAAATCTGCCCATTCATAGGGATGATAGAGTTTGTTGT
>ERZ772885.963-NODE-963-length-19387-cov-3.850662_pt1 | contig 19387 bp, 7 predicted proteins | sample MGYA00580580_ERZ772885 | MGnify/ENA primary metagenome ERZ772885 (study PRJEB29015, sample SAMEA2737673) | human gut metagenome | biome: human gut; feature: human-associated habitat; material: faeces | place: China | collected 2012 ...
TAATCGTCGTAATATTTTTTGTATTCCGAATATGTCATTTCCCAAGTGTATGATTGCTTATTTTTTGTTTTAGTTATAGTTGACTTTGGCAAGCTGTCTACATAACCATTATCAGAGGTTAATAAGCCATTACTAAAAGAATTAACAATCCCCTTGTCTGTATCGGTAATTGCTGAACCTGTTGCTTTTATATCTGTTATAAGTTCTTTACGTGCAGTTCTTTGCTCATCCTCCGACAGTCTTTTTATCGCTTTGTTTGCTTGTGTAATATACGCCGCCTTTGTAGCGTACTTTTCGTATAAGCAAGCGTTTTGAGGTGTCGGCTCATTTTGATACTTCTTTTGCATTTTATCTCTTTGTTCGTACACACGATTAAATACATCTGTTGAATATACACTATCCGCACTGAAAGACGTTCCGTATAGGTTAGACGGATTGAAGCCGTCAGCAGTAACCGACCTATTGAGCTTACCGATAATACCGGTATAATTATCAATTAAGTGGTCTATTTTCATCGGCGACCAGTTAAATGTCTGACCTATTGACTTTGCCAATAAAGAAGTTTTTTGGTTGTATTGCTCCTTGTTTGGCTCGTCCTCAAGTGCCGAACTTACTATCGGCGTACCTTTAAAGTCTTTATTAACCATATTATCAACAATTCCGCCTAATATTGTACCTCCTGCAGCTTGATGTACACCTTCTTCAATTCCTCCTTCTGCAATACCGGTAACAGGCAACCACGCAGGTAATGTTGTATCACCGATGTATTGCCCAAATTGATAAAATGCTTCTTTGTCACCAAAAGCGTAATCGGCGGCTCTTTCTGCTGTTGTGTTTAGTATTGCCGCTTCTCTTGCTTTAGGTATTTTTATAAATTTTCCGTTACCTATAGATATGCAGTAAAAATTATTTTTTTGATACTGAGATAATTCTTCCCAACCATCTTCATCTGACGTCCTGTTCCAAAATTCCAATAGTGCAGTAGTTAAAATTGCACTGATTAGGTACCTAAGCATATGCTTTGCAATCTCTTTTTTACCACCGCTTGTGAATATGCGAGCTTGTTTATCCATACCTTGAACAGTCGCATTTGAAAATCTAAATATTTTATTTAGTTTTCTGCCGACATCACCGCTTCTATTGAAGTTGACGGTTATATCAGACGCGGCATAAATAGCTTGTTGATTATCGGCTCCCTTTTTCTTCATACCTTTAAATTCAGCCAATCGCGGAATAGCTTCGGTAATTTCGTTGATTTTTGTAACGCATTCTATTGGGTGTAAGAATATTGCTTGTGCCAAACGCCTTGCAAGTCCTGCGTCTTTTGAGTTCACCTCGCGCAAAGTCTTTTTCAGTACATCAATATTATCGCTGAACATTGACATATGTCCGCCACCTGCAGCTTTATATTGTTTATAGTTGTCACTGTTTCTTATAACGTCCCATAAAGCTGACATATATGCACCTGTAAAAGTAATAGGATTATTATATGCTTTTGAATTTTTCATTGCAGTATCATAATCTCGTATTGCGTTCGTGGTAGCAAAAACCGGATTTAGTTGCGTTATCAGTGCATTTGTTATACCTAAAGTTCTTCCTGCAAAATTCATTATTTTTCCTGTTTGGACCGGTGTTAAATTTGTTATAGCATTAAACAGTGCCTTATCGTGTACCTGATAATATTTGTGCTTGCCTTTATTCAAATATGTAACTATTTGCTTTCCGGGTATAACTACAGGTGTATAACTTTCAACTTGTGTGCCGAATACGTCTTCAAAAACCTCTGTTAAGTTAAACAAATCGTTTTCGTCAAGACTTTCTGACATTCTGCCTAAGAATTCATCAGACAACTTTTCAATGTTGATTATATTCTTTACTTGGTCTGGTGGCACAGGTTCTATAAAATTAGCAAACCCCGGTACATTGTCCGCATACATACCCAATACCGCCATAACTCTGTTTCTTGTTCCGAACTTCACTTGCTTTTCTACATTTTTTATAATACTTTCAAGTGGGGATATGATTGTAGCACCACTACCTTTCGCAGTTTTTACAGGACTTTGCTGATTTGCAAAACTACTTTTAAATCCTGTTCTGTTCCTACCGGTGTCACGCATAAACGGCACGTAATGTGGGTACATTTTTTGTAGTTTGTTGTATGTAATAGCATCCATACCACCCATAGATACTACCCAATATTTTAACATATCTTGTTGGAACTTGTACAGATTTTCCGACGCTTCTTTAAATTCAGGGTGACTGTTTTCAAGATTTGCTATTTCTCTTTTTATTCGTTCAGAATTCTGCAAAGTATCATCGCTAAATACTCGTTTTAGCTTTGCGCCTTCTTGGGGTTCAATCCATTCTAAAGAGTGCTTTAATACTAAATATTTATCAAACAAATCTATATCTTTGTGTGATATATCTTTAATACAATCTATCAAACCTTTCCCACCTGTCAAATTGCCGTTTGGGTCTACCATTCCTTCTTTGAATATAGTAGACATAGTAGCGTCTACATTTTTAGAATTTATAGCTAAAATATATGCGTCCTTTTTTCCACTGAGAGTTCCCTTTACCTCTTTAACATAATCGGTAGCTTCTTTGATAGGTGCAAAACTATCAACCAACTTGGTGTATATTTCTTTCGATATTTCACTTGCCGTTGATTTGCTTCTCTTTTTTATCTCTTTGTTGTTGGTCATTGCCGCATCTACTTTGTCCATAAAGTCCGAATTATAATATTGCTGTGAATATTCCGATAATGTTTTCAAAGCTTGAGCGTCCTTTGGAGAAAGGGTCTCAATAAATTCTTTCGAAAATTTCGGTACTTCCTTTATTGTACTTTGCGGGTCTTTAACAAACTCTCTCACAAATTCAGCCACTGCCTCGTCCGGTACTTCACTTTTTTTATATTGCTTCATCAATGTTGGGCTTTTTCGTTGTGCAAAGTCGATTATCTCATCAATATTAGCTGATGAAGTAAAATCATATTCATCATCAAGCAAATGTCCTAATTCGTGAGTAGCTGTCGGTAAGTCATTTGCTATACGAAGTCTTACAGCTTTCGGAAGTTTCTTAAACTCACCTTTAGCTCTTGTCAGTGACAAATTTCCTTTTGAAATAGGTATATTGAACTTTTTTGAAATATACGAAACAATATCACCTAACTTTTTATTTTTTTGGTTCTTGCTACTTTGCTTCACGTCAGACGTCCAGCTGTCAAGATTATTAGCTTGTTTTGAATAACGTATGTCTGCATTGCTTTTATCTGATGTTTTTTTGTTGTCATCTTCGACGTTTTCAATCTGTTTTTCTTGTTCCGGTTTCTTTACTTCCCAACCGTTGCTGTCGTCACCTTTGCTATATCGTGTTTCCGTTCTGTCATAAGGTGAGTACTGTACAAGCTTATCTATGATATTTTCAGTATTGGTCTTTGTTGGTATAAAGAAACGTGTTTGAAACGAAATACGCTCAGAAAATACTCCTAATTTTTTTACGAAATCATAATCATCAAAGCGAGGTCCTGTTAATTCTATACGCTGTTCGTTTGCTACTCTGCTTTGCTTTAAACTCCAGCCGTTTTCAAGATAGACAATATCACCACTTTTAACGGTGTCTATAATGCTTGATACATCTACCTTATCTTTTATTCTGTTAGCTCCCAAACGTCTAAGGATTGAGTCTATAGCATTTTCAGATATAACACGACCTATAAGCACATCACCATTATCGGTAAGTATTCGATATACTTTAATATTTGTTTCGGGCAATTTATCCCATACCGGAAGCACAGCACCACTTATAAGATGTACATTTTCTTGACGATATTCAGGCATTTCTTCAAGCCTCTTGTTCCATAAAGCTTTAGCTGTTTCATTATCTATCTTGTTCCAACGTTGGCTTACTTGTTGTTCACTTAAATATACTGTCTTGCCATATTCCTGCCCTTCTGCCTTAAAACGACTTACAACATTGCCGTTGCTATCTGTTTTGTTTGCGATTTGAGTTATTGCTCTTACTCCTCCGTTTGATTTGTTCTGATAAAAGCCTTTAAACCTTGGACTATCGCTTTGTATATCACTAAATTCGTTCTTTTTTATTTTCTTATCTGCAACAAGGGAATAATACAAAGTTTCAGCACCGCTTAACTTATCTGTATGTACTGTTTTGGTTTCTTTGACCGATACTTTATCGGCTTTGTAGTTTTCCATACCTTTATCAAGCGTGCCGTTTTGCTCAGCCTCTGCTGTTGCCATTTTCAACTGACTGTCGAACTCATCAAAAACTTCGTTTTGTTCATCATATTCTAATGATAATATACGGTTAAGGAACTTGTTTATACTTGTCAAATCGTCGGAATTTTGATTAATCGAACCGTCCGAATTGTATACGTTAAGTCCTAATTTTGAAATAATTTCTTTTCCGTTGGTAATATCATTTATACCACCCTTAGCCAATGCGGTAATATAGCTTTTTAACACTGTTGCAGAAAAAGCATTTTCGAGGTTATCATCTTCCGAAAACATACCTTGACTGCCTGCTTGCCTTTGACCTTTTGTGAGCGAACCTAATTGAGCAAGCCTTTTTGCTATGGTTGAGATAAAACGGCTTTGCCCTTTCAAATCGGTTGTTACAAGTTTGAATATAGGAGCTGATACTTGGTTACTTCTGTGTGAACGTCCAAAACCTTGTACCGCCGTTGACGCTTTCCAACCTGCTTCAAGCAAATAATGTACACGTTGTTGTTGATTTTTAGCCGCTTTACTTGCGTGGTAGCTCTTTCCTGTACCACCTGCTTCTGAAAATATCATTATACGTTTTTTGCCATTTTGAAATGCTTCTACATCGGCACTTCTTGTATTGTTACTAAGTCTTTGCTGAACATTTTTTCCGTCAACATTAATTACTCGTGAACTTCTGCCGGTGTTTTCTGCAACTAAATCTGTTCCAAACGCATTGATAATCATATCTATAGGCGATGACGGTGCTTTCATACTACCTAATTGGTCTAACAATGTGTCACGCTTTCGGACTGCTTCTCTGTTTAATACAGGTTCGCCTTTACTGTTGTACACCGGTTTGCTTTTTACATTACCTTTTTCATCTTTATATTCCTCGTATTGTTGAACAGGGAATGATTTTTCAACGTATTCCATAAGCATCTGTTTAGGTGAAACATCATAATCATCAAGCGTCAATCCTTCTTCGTAAAGTCTTGCAAGTTCACGCTTACCTTGTGCTTCGTTTGTGCTTGTAAGTTGTATGATACACGATTTACCTTTAGCAAGCTGTTTTTCTATATCTTTAATAACACTCGGTGTTTGCATTGATACAAGAATTTGATTAAAAAATCTTTGGTTTGACGACCAAAACTTTCCGTAGACTTGTCCTCGTGCAGTGCCGTCTGACGATTGATGTGTTTCTTTTAACGCTTCATTCAAATTCTGAAATACTATTTGCCACGCTTTTGCTACAGTGTTGTACATTTTCTTTTGTTCTTTTGTTAATTTGTGGGTCAGTTTATCATATGTAACGTCTTCATAAGAAATGTTTCGTGACAGATAAACGCCTTCCATTTTTAAATCCTGTGCAAGCATTTCCATTGCAGAAATACCGCCGCCTTTTATTTGAGATATAAACTCTTTTTCATTTGGGAAAGCTGTACCTTCGCCCCAAAGTCCCAATCTTGTAGCATATTGCAAATTCTCAACTTCTGTTGCTCCCGTGGCTGACATATAGATAACCTTGGCTTTTGGCAACAATTTTTGAAGCTCTATACCGGCTAAAGCTGTCTCACTTGGTTTGGTTTTGCCTCTGTTTGTGACCTTTCCACCTGCATTAGACATCATATGTGCCTCATCAAAAGCAATCACACCGTCAAAGTCTTTTCCTAACCAACTAACGATTTTTTCAAAGTTTGAGTTTTCTTTATTCCACCCTTGCGACAGTTTATTGTATGTAAGATGCAATATGGTATCATCCGACTTTAAACTGCTATCGGCTTTTTTACCGCCGTTGAATTCAACTACCATATCATTTCTGCCAAATACATCTTTAGTATAATCAAGGGTATCTTTTAATAAGTCGTGTCCTTTTGAAATCCAAACAGCCTTTTTTCTGCCTTGATTAAAATTATCAAGAATAATACCCGCCACTGTACGTCCTTTTCCAACACCTGTACCGTCACCGCAGAAAAATCCTCTTGTTTCGCCGTTCGGCAATGTTTGAGAGTGGCACTGCCCTGCTCTCGAAACAACTTCAAGTTGCGCACTTGACAAAGTACCTTCATCAATGAGTTTTTGGTCTATATGTGGTTTGTATGTTATATTCGGTGCTTTTACTGCGCTCATTGCCGCACTTTCGCTTAATTTTGCAGGGTGCGGCTTTGCATTTTTCACTTTTAAAGGTGCTACTTTGTATTCTTCAAAAACATTATCGGTCAGTTCTTTTTTCTTTAATCGTTGTACCCTGACACCGTTCTGTCTAAGTCCGCCATTCTTCTCGTTTCCGCCATATCCAGATTGAACACTATGTTCCACACTATCAGATTTATCAGTTCCTCCAGTGTCTTGCAGCTCATCATTTCCTCTTGGTTTTCTTCGTCCGTCAAGTCGTCGTTCATCATCCAATTCATTTGGCTTATCGGCTCTTTGATTAACAGTGTTTCCACCACTTCCGTCATTTCGTAAAACTTTTGTCTCCACATCTCTGCGCTTTGGTACTCTTCCCTTATTTGAGGATTGTTCGGTATCAATTCCGCTACTTGTGTCAGATACAGTGCCGCCTCCGACACTACCTTTTGTTCTTGTTGTAGCAATTTCTTTGCGTGTTGTTGTAGTGGCTCTTTGTTCATTTGCTGAATAGTCAAGTATTGGTCGCTCATTTCTTATACCTCCTAAAATGCTTTGTAAATCGTGCAAATCTTCGACATAATCGGTTATAGTATTCTTGGTTGCACCGTTGTTGTCAATAACCATCATCTGAATGCCAAAATTTGTACCGTACTTATTAAAGTTCTTACCCGAAATACCTATGTTTGCAACAACGTTGTATTTCTTTTTTATGTCATTCCACCAATTTCTAAACGCAGGTGCATCATCAGCCATTGTTTTACCTGTTATAGCTACAAGTCTACCATCAGTCTTTAACATTTTAAGTGCTTCTTCTATGTGCTTTGCACCTATTTTAGCGCCTTTCATATTTCTTGTGGTTGACGACGAAAACGGAGGGTTCATAACAACAACAGAAGGTTCAATATCTCCGCCTAATATATTGTTTATCTGTTCCGCGTCCTCACTGTAGAAATCATCAAACGGCATATTTTTAAGTATTGCCATTCTTCTTGGGTCAAGTTCGTTTACAATTACCTTTGCACCACTCTTTTTTGCAAATGTAGCAATACCTCCGATACCTGCCGACGGTTCAAGCATTATATCATTTGAATTGATATTAGCTGCATAGTTTGCTAAATATGCAAGCGTTGGAGGTGTAGAGAATTGCTGATAATTGTCCATTCCCTCTGTGCGTTTTGTTTGAGTTGGTATTTTATCGATTATTTCAAACATTTTATCAAGTGTAGGTTCTTCTTTCATATTTAAAATATATTGATTTATACCCAACTCCATTGCGTCATATGCGTCTTTGACTGTGAATGTATTATCGGCTAATGAGCCGTCATATATTTCGCCTGTTTTCTTGAATAACGTATCGCTCGTGAATTTTTCGCCTTTTTGCAATTTTTCTTCTACAAAATTTGCGACTTGTTGCGATATGCCATTTTCTTTACCTCCGTTTTTTTGATTATCTGCTTTTTTTATTCCTACTTGATTTGTATCTGTGTTCATCCTAAAAATTTGTTTGTCATCAAAAACGATATAGCTTTTTCCGCTTATAGCTTCAATCTCGTTATTGTACACAATACCGTCGTACCCTTTATTTTTTAGAATTTCTCTAAGTTTGGAATTTTTTAATTCTAAATCTGCAATATTGAGTATTTTTAACCCGTCTTCGGACGATATAATTCCTTGTTTATCTAAATCAGCCACCACTTGGTCTGCATTCCAATTCCAAAAATCTTTATCAATGTAAATAGGGTTTGTTATATTGAGATATGCTTTAATATATATTGGATTTGTTATCCCCTTATCTTTCACACGCCGAATTGCTTGAGAATAACTGCCAAAATGTATACCGATATCACCACATTTAAACTCATTAAACTTTGAACCGGTTCCGTGATATAATGGAATTAATTGACCATGTTTGTTTTTTACAATGCTGTTCTTGGTGCCTTTCGTTATATATAACGGTAGCTTTTTTCCTGTTATGTCTGTTATAGGGTCAATATATTTATTAAAGTATTCTGCAATATTATCATTGAAAATCACTCTAAGTTCATTTTGTGAATCGGTAAGCATATCATATGTTACCATTTCTCTAAAATCATATCCTTCGTCCCAACGGCTGTCATTTTCATACTTTTTATAAAGATTTTTATTTTTATCAGCTGATATTTCATTGGCTACAAACCATGATAATTTTTTAAACGAATCAAGTTCTGCTACTTCTTGAATTTTGCGTTTTTCAAGAACTGTACATCCTTTTTCGTCAATCCGTGATAATCCGCCTGAGATATTATTGTCGCTATTTCGTCTTTGAAAAATCTCTCTTGCCTCGATTCCGGTCTTGCTTTTGTCAATTCTGTTACTATCCTCAAGTATCTTTCTGCTTTTGTCAATGTCATCATCTTTCACCTCATTAATATTTTTTGAATTATCTGCTTTTGAAATTATCTTGTAATCGTGTGTTTGCTTAAAGTTTTCCATAGTGCCAATATGAGAGAATGTCTGTTTGCTGTCACTCTTATCAAGGTTTTTAAAACTCATATTTAAGCCTGTTTGTGTAACTTCCCATTGCCTGCCATCATACTCGATTACATCACCGATTTCCAAGTCAGGTTTCTCTTTTATTGTATCATTTTTGGATTGGCTGTTCAATACAGTTTTATTGTTTTCTGAAACGTTTTCTTCGTCGCTTTCTGTATTATTATTTGTTGATTGACTATCTTTGACATTTTCGTCTGCTTGTACATCATCTGTTTCCTTTAAAGTCCCTGTTGTTTTAAAGAAATCATTAAATGCATCAAAAACTTCTTCTGTTGGTTCAGCTTTGAAAATAAAACCAGGTATCGATTTACCATCGGGTGTTTTTGCATATCTTGAATAATAACCGCCGACTTCCTTTACTTTAGTATTTAATTTCTTATATTCATCTGCTGAAATCTTATCCTTTAATTCGACAACCCATAAGTCCTCACCTGTTTTTGTATGTTGTGTTTTTATGACACTACACTTGTCAGCAAGTGGCTCGTTATTTACGGCTTCTGAATTATTCTGCACATCATTGTTTGGTATGTCGTTGCTTGAATTATCTATCATACCACTTTTTGATTTTTGATATTCTTCGCGTATTTTTCTCAACCATTTTGTTTGCGAAGAACGGCTTTCGTTGTCAATCCATTCCGAACTGTCCGTTTTAGTTTGGAAAATATAATTTAGAAAATCAAATTCTTCGGGTATTTTTGCTCTGTGTACCCACTTATCGTAGAAATCTTTTCTTATGGCTTCTGCCCAATTAATTTGTTTTTGCGAACCTGTCAGCGGTGCAAGCGTAACCTTTGATGTAACATTATCATCAGATATGCTCTCGGTATGCTGTTCCTTTTGCTCTGTTTCTGTCGTTTGAGTTGCGTTATCATTTGTTTGGACCGCGGTATCATTCTCTGTGACACTATCGTTGTTTTGAGGCTCATTACTTTGAACATCATCTGTGGTATATTTATCTTTAATATCACTTTGTATATTCTTTATCACGTTCATAAAAGAATTAACATCACCGCCGACTGCAATTTCACCGTTTTCGGTTTTGTATAAATAAAGCAGATATTTCTTTGTGTTTTTTTCTGCTTCAATCACAAATTTGTCGGCTTGTTGTCTGTCAGGTACAACTGCCACTGCTTTTCCTATCGGTAAATATGTAATGATTATATCGCCTTTTGAATTTGCATGCATTCCAAAATGACCGTATGTAATACCGTCTTTTAATTGATATTTGCCGTTTTTAATTTTAACTTTGAATGCGTTGTTTACAAATTCTTGTTTATATTCTATGTCTTGTTTAACTACAAAGTCGCCGCCAAACGGCTCAAATAAACCAAAAGTATTGCTATCATACAACTTATTATTTTCGGTTTCAACCTCGTTTTTGCCCTCTAAAACATATGTCATTACCCTTGAGAAAATATCTACAGTGAGTTGTTGCACCACGTCGTTATATTCTTGTCGTGTAAGAGAACGCTTTTTTGGTTTTAGTCGTTCTATTACATTTTGTATTGTTTGAAGTTGGTCAGCAGGATGTGTTTGCACCTCGCTGTTAAAATATTGAGGGAACATATTAGATAACTCTCCGTAAAAGCTGTCTACCGGTATTCCGTCATTAGTCAAACGCAATGTACCGAAATTATTTTTACGGAAGTCGTTAAAACTGTCCGAACCCATTAAGTCAGATTTATCTTGGTCTGATATTTTCAAAGGTGTATTGTACACCCAACTGCGTAATCGCTTATATTCTTCTTCGTTAGTTGTTTCATCTTCTACCTCTATGTTATCTGCCACGTCACTTGCAATGTTTTCAGCCATTTCCCACGCTGTATTAGAGGTGTCGTTATTTAAAATCCCATTATTATTATCTATGCCGTTTTGCATAGCGTTATAAAGGTCTGATACTTTATTGTCAAGTTCTGAAAGCTGTATTTTTGAGTTATAATTCTTTATGCTTTCTCTTGCAATCTGCTTTAATACTTTACTCGACTTTGTTTTAGAAGGTCTTTCAAGCGTTCTTATCGGTCCTTCTACCGTATCGCTTGAAGCTTGACTATCTGTTAAATTTTCTGTTATATTAAGTGATGAATAATCGCCATTTTCTATATCTTGCACTTGTGCATTTAAAACTTCGTTTGCACCATATACATTGTTATGTAGATTGGCGTTTTTCTTTATTCCCTCTCTTAAAACATCTTTAAAATTTCTGACTACAGTTTGAAATTCTCTGTTTCCGTCAAGTACACTGTTTCCGGTAAGAGTTTTATTTACAAGTTCGTCGGCAAGGTTATCTGTTTCTTGTGATAAAACTGTGTAACTACGTCCGTTTTTCTCTGACATAGCTTGCACAAAATCATTCGCATAGTTGCTTACATAGTTTCTGTCAAAAAGATTATCATTGTTCGACATAAACTTTGTATTTGCCTCTTGTATACCTGTTGCACTTTCAGATACATTTAAGCCGACTTTATTCATTGCATTATGTACTTCCTCTGTAACTCGATTTACAGACGGTTGTACACCGTTTTCTTGTGTGTCGTTAAATACAGTGTCAGTTGTAGTTGGTGTATCTGCGCTATTAACGCCGTCTACTGTATCATTAATAATTGAATTATCGGTGTTAATTTCGGAAGCTGATACATCATTCTGTTGTTTTTGGTTTTCGTTAAACTGTTGTACTTGATTAAGCTTGCTTTCGTCAGCTTGATTTAGTATAAATTTGAATTGTTTTACTGCATAATCAAAATCACTGTTACCGTCAAGTTTACTTTCCCCTGTAAGTATCTTTTGAGTTAATTCATCAGCAATATTGTTGTCAAGAAAATCACGATTCGGATAATTGTCACTCTTTTGAGCAACCTCAACAAAACTATTCGCGTATCGTCTGACAAAATCCTTATTATACCCTTGCGGATTGTTTTCTGCGACAACATCAGCTTTGCTTACACTGTCTTGAACTTCTTTCGGTAACTTATCTGTTTTTTGTACTTCAACATCATTTGTCTTGACGCTTATAGGCGTTTGTTCTTGAACGGTTTGTATCGGTTCTACTTCTGATGTTTTCGGTACATTTTGTATCGAATTTTTGTTTTGTAGTGTTGAATTTGCATTATTTATGTTTGTAGGCTCTTTTGTGATATTGTCCACATTCCCTACATTTGATGTTTCCGATTTTTTTTCTACATCATAAGGAATTGAATCGGCTCTATCATAAATTTCTTTTGCCCTGCTTTTGATAGTTCTCAAGTCTTCTTGCATACTTCTTACACGCGCATCTTCACCGACAAAACGAGCTTTTTTTAATACAGTATTTTTTACCGACACGCTTTCTCCACCTGTTAAGTATTTCGTAACCGTATCTGATGGAGCGTCGTTTTTTAATTCAAATTCTTCGCCGTTAAGATACTTAATCATCGAATCAGAATAATTCATAACATTTTTGGCAAATTGTTTGACACTTACTTTGTCGTTTTTATTGGCTGAATGTGCCATACCTTCGTAATCTTTAATCATTTCATCGTTTAAAACATCTAAAACTTCTTTACTTGATTGTTTGATTGCGCCCACATTTAAAGCCGTTGTAATTGCTGCGAAAGCAAAAGTAACCCCCATATTTTTAGCAATATCCAGAGCTGTCGGTCTTTCTTCTTTTGGGTATAAAAAATACGTAGCTGCACTGTCCGCACCCGCAAATGTCACTGACGCCGCTACGTTTCTTGCCATTTCGGGTATAAATTTATGTTGTAGTTGCCTTTTAAACAGAATGTTTTCGCCAAATTCACCTACAAGCGAACTTGCCGCACCCCCCAAACTTCCTCCAACAGCACCTATTCCTGCTTGCTTCGCAATGGTTTTGGCATCACCTCCGCCACCTGCTATGTTAGCCGCATTTATAAATCCACTTGTAATTCCGTCTGTAATTCCGTTTTTCACAGTGTTTTGTAACCACTGTGGCTTGTTTGCTAACCATTTTACTGAACCGACCGCTTTTGAAGCTACTTTTCTTGTTGTCAACCATTTAGCCAATTCACCAGCACTGTATCCTACTGTATTCGCTATCGGATGTTCTTCTTTGACTTTTTCTTCTTCGTCCGTCACTTTTGTCTTATATTTGTTCTTTAATACTTGTGCATAAGGACTGTTTTGGGCATTAATATCTTTTTGGTCTGCCCATTCTTCTAAACGTGGAAAAGTGTTGAAAGTTACAGAGTTTCTTATTCCTGTACCGAAAGATTTTGCAGTATCATACTCTTCACTCTCAAGCTCTTTTCTTCGTTGATTAAATTGTAACAAATATCTAAGGCTTTTTTCTTCTTTTTTATCTTCTTCTGAATTTTTTGTGCCCATTATAGGATTTTCAGAAATACCCGCTTGTTCTTGGTGCACAAATTTAAAGCCGTGAGAAGTAGCCCAATCATAATAATCTTGTTGGCTGAAATCTTCCAGTTCTTTGCCGTACTTCTCTTTGAACTTATTTATTGTTTCATTTTCAAATTTTTGCTTATTCTCTTGGTATTTCGGCATTGTTTCAAAAGTAGATTTGCTTGTTTCTTCGAAAAGATTATTGCCCTTTTCTTTGTGCCGTGTTTTGCTTTTTTGTTCAGAGGGTACACTTTTTGGAGTGTACCCTCTTTTAACTAAAATATCCTGCAATGATTTCAAATTACTTTTTAAATCGGTATTTTCTCTTGCTGTTGATGCAGATTTATTATATCCTCTTTGTGACATAATATTTTGTAATGATTTTAATTTCTCTTGCATATTACTCATATTTTAAGCTCCTCTTTGGTTATAATTATTTTATTAAAGAACCTGCATTATAAATATCATCATCGGTTAGACCCACTGAATGGAGTAAATCTATACGTTGTTCATCTGTAAGACCGTCCGTATTAGCTGTATTCATCGTCAAAACTTTCTTATAATTGTCCGGAATTGCAGGATTGATTTTGTATGTACCATCAGCATTGACTATAAACATATCTTTTTTCCCCATTTCTTGTGCTGCGTTGTTGTTTCTCTGTATCCAACTGTCAAAGAATTCTTTTGTTATTCCATTCACTTGACTACCGTTTTTTGACGATTTAGAAGAATTAGACGAAGAAGCTGTTGAGTTGTTACCTGCATTTCCGCCTAATGCACCATCAGTCTGTTTGTATGCGTTTACAGTGTTATTTATTTCTGACGTTTTTTCAGCTATCGTATTCTTCGATGCATTGTTTGCAACAGCCATTTCATTCTTGGCACTTGCGTCATTAACACGAATTGTATTATCGGCTTGATTATTGTTAATACGGATTGTATTGTCAGCCTCAATGCCCGGCATTCTTTCTTCGTGGTCGTAACCCATTTGTGCAATATCCTTGCTGTTTTTAAGTTCTGCGTCAAACTGTCTTGCGTCCTCTGTTTGTGTATTCGGAACACCGTAATCACCGTCATCATATTGACCGTATTTACTGTAGTTGTTCCAAATCTTTACCCCTCTTGCAACTCTCGCCGCCTGTGCTGTCTGCGTATCACCTCTTGCGATAGCTTGTTCGATTACCTTTTTATAGTCAATATCTTCTATCGGATTGCCGTTATCATCAAAGAATGGATTTGAAGAATATTGCATACTCTTAGGAATTTGACCTGTAACTTGTGCTGTTGTTGCGTCACGTGATACTTTACCGTTAAGTACAGTTTCATTTCTTTGTACTTCGTTATTCTTTGCTGTTTCGTCTCTGTTGAACGCATTGTCAATTTGAACACCCATATCGGATAGGATTTTTCGTGCCTGTTCAATTTTTTGCGTTGAATTATAGGCGTTTTGCACCTTTGCATTATACGCGTCTAATACATTCTGTTGTGCCTGTGAGTATAGCGCCGCTTGCTGTCGCATTGCGTTTGCGGCGCTGTAACTGTCAACATTACCGCCGTTTGAGGCTGTACCTAAAGCAAGCTGATTATTTCTTCCCTGTATAGCTGATAGATTATATTTACCAAGTATTGCTTTTGCCTCATCGGTAGAAAAAGGATTAGCTTTAACCAAGTTCATATAGTCGTTATAATCTTGTGTATTTGTTTTCATCAAGTCGTTATAATGGTCAAATAGATTACTTTGCTGTTGACCTACAAGGCTTGATGTGGTTTGACTTTTGCCTGTGTCTTGAACATAGTTTTTAAAAGCATTATCAAGCGTACTGTTATCCCAATAAGATACCCCATTTGAACCTACTGCCGACGGCTTGCCTATGTTTTTACCGCCTAAGCTAACCTCACCTGTCGTATCGTTATATTGAAGTGCATTATCTATATCGCTTTGACTTAAACCGTACTTTGAGCCTAAACCGTAAAAATATGGTCTAATCGCACTTTTACCGCTCTGTGCAAAGTAGTCATTAACATACTTCTTTGACGCGTCATATCCGCTGTTATAAAGCGTGTCAGCAAGCTTTGTGTCGCCATTTTCACGCATTTGTCCGTAATAGTTTTGTGCTTCGTTTGCTATTTGTGCCGTTTTCTTTGTATCGCCCTCTGCATTTGCATTAAGCCAATTACCTTTTAGCCGTAATATTGTATTTACGGCATCTTGCGTATTATATGCCATTCATTTTACCTCCTTATGCTATTCTTCTTGCACCGACATAGTCGCTACGTCCTGATAAATTGCTGATTTTAACGACATCACCTGTCTTTGGTGCCTGTATGTACTGTCCGTTACCTACATAAATTCCGACGTGTCCTGGAGCTGACGTACTACCGCCCGAACCTCTGAAAAATACAAGGTCGCCCTCTTGCAAGTTATTCTTGCTTACGGCTTGCCCTACATTTATTTGGTCGTATGTTGTTCGTGGTATATCAATACCGCTTGCTTTCGCCGCGAGTTGTACAAGACCGCTACAATCAACACCGCTTGACGAAGTACCGCCGTATACATACGGTGTTCCCAAATACTGCTTTGCCGCCGCAACAATCTGTCGTCCTTTGGAAGAACCGCCTGACGAAGTGTTTGAATTGTTCGCATAACTCAATCTGTTTAGATAACTTCTTGATGAATTACTTGATGAATTACTTGTATTTGAACCGCTTACACCCTTAGCTGTGTTGTATAGTTTTCCCATAATAGAACTTACCTGTGTCGCCCAACTGCTATCTATTGCTCCGCCATCTGTGTATGCATACCCCATTCCTTTCGGATTGTTACCTGTACCTGCTGAATTAATTGACTTTGCACCATACCCATTGTAGTATGTTTTCATAAATTCAGTCGCAAATTGAGTAGCACCTTGTGACATCTGACCGTATCTATGGGCGTTGCCCTCAGGATTAACATTTGTAGCACCGTAACCCCAAATATTATTGGTTTTCTTGGCTATGTTTGAAGTACCCCAACCGCTTTCCAAAGCTCCGATACCGAGTATTGCCAAAGCACTCATACCTGTTGTTTTTTGAGCATTGTATATACCCTCTGCGTCACTTGTTGATATGACTGAACTGCGATTAAAGTGCTTTTTAATGATTTCGGCTATTTGTGCTGTTGACAGTTTCGGAAGTTGCGTTGCTACGTCAAGACTTCCAAGCGACGAGCTGTCAAGATTTCCGTTAAAACCAACATTATCATCACCGTTTGAATTAATAGTACCACTGCTAAGAGCGGTACTATTTTCATTTTGAGTAGAATTTGATGAATTTGACATTGTGTTTGTTGGTTGAATGCCTGTTGCTTGTGTTATCCATTCTCTAACCTTATCGCTTGTCGCACTGCTGTTTACAATCGGCTTATAATCAGCCATTTTATTTATAACCTGTCCGTCTCTTTTACTGATGAACGGATTAAAGGAATTTATGTTCGGTGCCGTTGTCGTGTTTTGCTTTCCGTACAATGTATCAATTTTGTTTTTTAATTGATTACTCTGTTGTTGTGAATCGAAATTAAAAAGGCTGTTTACCTTATTTCTTATTGTATCTGTCAAACCCATAGTCATTTACTCCTTATCAAATCTTGATTTTCATAAGTCCTGCAACAAATTTAACTGCACGATATACAACAACACATACCCACAATTTTGTATTATTTAGGTTAAGGTGCGCGTCGTCTGCGCCTGATACAATACCGTTATCCAAACACCACTGTACAGGTTTATGAGCCCATTCTGGCATATTGCTGTCAATGCAATCGTAAATCATTTCTGATTTATCAGCCTTTTTCTTGTCCAACTCATTAATTTTCCTCGTTAGTTCCTCGTACTGTGTCATCGTTAAATCCTCCTCATTTTTCACTGTTTCTTGTCCTGTAATTCCATTAAAAATCGCCTTTGCAAACTCTGTCGCACCGATTTTCTTGTATTTATTTGCGTCCTCTGTATCTACAAAACACACTTCAACAAGCATAGCTTTCGCGTCACTGTGATGTACCACATACAGCTTAGAGCCGTCTTTAATACCTCTGTTTTTAAAACCCAATTCACTTATTGCCTTGCAAGTATTTGTTGCCTCATCAAACTTTTTGCCACCGTAAGTCCATACCTCTGTGCCTTGCCCACCGCCACTGTTAAAGTGAATTGATACAAACAAGTCAAGTGACTGTGAATTTGCCATATCAACTATCTGTTTTAAATTTGAACTTACTGTCGGTGCGTAATCGTTTGTACAGTCATATACTGTATGACCTGCTTTTTTAAGTAAATCTTCAAGTGCATAACCGACATTTCGTGCCTCCACGCTTTCGTCTATGTAGTCTACCGCGCCACAACCGACTTGTCCGCTTACGGTATGTCCACAATTAATTCCAATGTGCATAAATTACCACTCCTTTACCGTCATATTTTTCCACATCTTGTACGCGTCAAAATACATCTCGTTTTTATCACCATTGTATGTAATTTCGTAATACATTCCGTCCGATACGGTTGTTGACGCCAACGCCTTGAAATTCTGCAATGTCTTACAGCTCCACACGATATACACATCATCTGTGGTGATTTTCTTACCGTCTGTCACATCAACATTGTTGTTAAAATAATTTGCGATTAATGTTTTTACTGCATTTATAAAAATTTTATCCGTCATATTCAATCACTCCTTTTCGTTATTTACTTCCGGCAATCCCGTCGCAACTGATGTCAGCAACGACAGTACGCCTGCCAATGCCGCCGCTGACGCAACCATTACCCAGTTGACGTCACCCAGTACGGCGGCCGTACCGATTGTCGCAATCGCTGTCTGTGCAATCGTCTTGATTGCTCTTATTCCTGCCGCTTTAAACCAATCTTTCATTTTTACATACCTCCTAAATTTTAAAATACTAAAAACCCAACATTTTAACAAAATAACCTATCAAACCGCCGACTAATGCCGTAATAACAGCAGTAACTACTGTTTCGTATCGCTTTGTAGGACGTTTTTCTATTTCGTCTACCCGTGATGTAATATCGTTTACGTCCTCACGCATTGCCTTAGTTTCCGTGGCTATGATGTGGACGCTCTCGGTCAGTTTTTCGATACCGTCAATTCTATGGTGTGCCGACTTGGTGGACTGCTCTACGGCAGTCAGACGCTCCCACACTTCTTTTTCGTTTTCTGCCTCCATATCAGCCCTCCATAATTTCTTTTTTCTCGTTCTCTGTGATATATCCCGCTTTGACGAATATATCTAAATGTTTTTCTTTGTAAATACCCATTTGATAGTATTTTTTTATCAATGTTTTAACGAATTGATTCATATTAAATTGCTACGCTCCTTATTAATTTATATTTGCAGTTCCCCAATTATGCGTAGCTGCCACCCATCCTTTACTTAAAAAATATACATATAATTTAGATGAAACAACTCTAACATATTTAACTGTCTTTGGAATTGATACATCACCAATATTTATATATTTTCATTTAGTTTTCTTTCGGATATATCTCCATTCGCTTCTTCATACATAACAGTAATATCTTCAAATAATGAAGCTGGTATATGATAAGAGAATGTAACTGTAAGCGGACAAATTCCTTTTACTTGCGAAGTGGTAAATTCTATTTTTGAGAGCAGATACTCCACATACATATCTTTCAACTTATACGTATACAACATATATCCACCTATTATCAATAATAGTATAATAGCAAAATTTACATACCATTTATTTTTCTTATAGATACGATTCGATACTTCTTCCGGATCTTTCGTCACTTTATTCGGAGCTTTTTCTAACTGGGAACTATCTGCTTTTTTGTCTGTGTCATTTGTATGTTCCTTCGTTTCTTCAACAACGTCTTCTGTCTGAATATTGGTAGTCTCTTCCTTCTTCGTTTTCTTCATTACAAAGTCAGTATACCCCGAATAACCTAAAAAACGACACAAAGCATCTTTTGTCGCCAACTGCGGATTACCTGTCTTCTGTTGAAAAAATCGTTTAAGTGTGTTAGCATTTACATCGATCTTCGTTGTTTCGAAGATCATATTTTCCAGTGTTTTAAATTGATTTAAGTCCCAGGACTCGGAAGAACCCCACGACTCTAATAAAATATTATAT
>ERZ772885.966-NODE-966-length-19370-cov-4.607093_pt1 | contig 19370 bp, 20 predicted proteins | sample MGYA00580580_ERZ772885 | MGnify/ENA primary metagenome ERZ772885 (study PRJEB29015, sample SAMEA2737673) | human gut metagenome | biome: human gut; feature: human-associated habitat; material: faeces | place: China | collected 2012 ...
TTGCTTGAGCCACTGCGTGGGCGAAGCATTTCAAAATCTTTTTTACGCTCAAAACCAGTTGATTGATATTACTTACATTCAGAAGTTATCCACATTTTTTTAAATATTATAATATCCTTAAGCGTAAAAAAATAAGTTCTAGGAACCCTAGAACTTATTTTTTATTTTTTTGTTCAATTCTTAGCTTATCTAAATACGAAACTGCATTTATTGCTGCTATTTGACCTTGACCTGCAGATTTTATATACGAGTATGGTTTACCTGCACAGTCTCCTGCTGCAAAGCATCCAGTAATACTAGTTTGCATATTTATATCTACCTTTATATGAGGTCCTTCTGTTTCAATACCTGGTACTAATGATTTAGGAGATGCACTATCTTTTATTACAAATACACCATCTACATCTATTTCTTTTTCTTTGAAAGAAACTTTATTTACTAGATTTTCTCCTTTTATTTGTACTGGTCTATCATTTATTACCTCTATGCTATTATCTAATTCATTAGATTCTCTCATTAAAGAGTCATTTTTATACATAGGTATAAAATAAGTTTTAGATGCTATCTCGTTTAAGAAGTTTGCTTCTTCTTTAGATTCTTTGTTATATCCTATAATAGCAACCTTTTTGTCTTTATATAAAGGCGCATCACAAGTTGCACAATATCCAACACCTTTACCTAAAAACTCTTCTTCACCTTTTATAGGTTTTCCATATTCTACACCTGTAGCTAGTATGACTGTAGTAGCTTCATACATATCATCACCTGACATTAGTGCAAAATAATCACCCATAGCATATATATTATTTATTTTTTTATATGTTATTTCAATTTCCATTTTGTCTAAGTGATCTTGAAATTTTTCTCTTAATTCTTCACCACTTATTTCATAAAATCCTAAGTAGTTATCTATTGACGGTGCTTTTATTAACTTATTACTTAAGCTTTCAGTTCCAAATACTATAATATTTTTGTTTCTTATTTTTGCATTTATTGCAGCCGAAAGCCCTGCAGGACCACTTCCCACTATAGCTATGTCATATCTCATTTTTATACCACCTTAATTTTTATAAATGTGATTTAACTTTTTGAACTATTCTTTCCTTTGGCATAAATCCAACTAATGTTTCTACCGGCTTACCATCTTTAAATATCATCATTGTAGGTACAGTAGATATTCTAAATTGTTGTGCTAATTCTAAACTTTGATCTATATCAACTTTTAAGAATGTTGCATCATTTTTCATTTCTTCCCCTGCTTGTTCAAATACAGGTGCTAACATTTTACAAGGTCCACACCAAGTTGCAAAGAAGTCTACTACAACTACCCCTTGATTTTCTTCAACGCTTCCTCTAAATTGAGATGTATTTATTATTTTAGCCATGGATATTCCCTCCTAATATTTAATTACTTTATTTATTATGTGTATTTATTTTAATATTATTAGTATATTCAAATTATACCCAAGTTGCAATCATTAAACCACCCTTTTTTAGCATTTTTTTACTTTATGTTATTTTGTCGCACTTATTATTTTGTATGATTATCTTAAACTCTGTTTTGTTATTTTCACATTTCACAGATATCTCTGCACCTAAATTTATAGCTATCATCTTAGCAATAGATAATCCAATTCCAGATCCCTCTATATCTTTATCTCTTACATTTTCACTTCTAAAAAATCTATCAAATATATACGGTATATCCTCTTGTTTTATTCCTACTCCACTATCTATTATAAAAATCTCTGTATAAACATTGTCTTTTTGATTTATATTTATAGCTATAAAATCATTTTCTTTGGTATATTTAAAAGCATTATCTATAAATATAAGAAGAAGTTGTCTTAATTTATTTTCATCTGTAAATATAGTTTCATTTTTCAAATTAAAATTCATCTCAAATCTTTTTTCTTGTATATCTGCTATATCAACATAATCAACACATATATCTTTTATAAAATTTTTTATATTTACTTCAGTTATGTTAAGCTTAGTTATAGCTTCTTCTTTAGTTAAGGATAACAAATCGCTTATCATTTTTTTACTCCTTCTTATCTCACTCATAGCATCTGCTATAGTTTCAACCTCATCACTTATAGTACTATTTGGATGTTTTAACATACGTTCTAATTTAGATGAAATTATTGATATTGGTGTTCTAAGTTCATGAGAAGCATCTTGTATAAATTTAGCTTGATTATTCCAAGCAGTCTCTATAGGTATTAATGCTTTTTTAGTCAAATATACTGCTAAATAATAAGTTATAATAAGTGATATTAATATACCTATTATAAATACAAATATAAGCTGTCTAAGAGAACTTATCTCAGAGTCAATATTTCTAATTATTTGAATCTGATATTCATCTATTTCTACGTTTAATTCTCTAAAAGTATATCCATTTTCACTAAATGTAAATATATCATTTAATTTATTAGTATACCGGTTTGGTAATACATCACTAAAATAACCATTTTGAGGAGTGTAATACATTACTCTATCTCTTTTATATATATAAATCATATTACTTGGATATTTTGTAACTGGATAAACCATAGACTGCCTAGTAAGTTGTATAGCTATAGATTCTAATTCATTATTTAGTTTATTATCTATGCTCTTATATGTAACTCCTTTAAAATATGTATATATAAATATAGAAAATAAGATTAAAAAACTAAGCACTACTACTATGTTAATCTTTATAAGACTGGATTTAGTTTTATTAAATACCTTTTTATTTATCATCAAAAATATATCCTACCTTACGTTTAGTTTTTATATATTTGTCATACCCAAATTTACTTAACTTTTTTCTTAAGTTACTAACATAAACTTCTACTATTTCTATAGTAGAATCTGAATCAAGACCCCATATCCTATCATAAATTTGTTCTTTTAATAATATACACCCTTTGTTTAATAGGAAATATTCTAATAAATTAAACTGCTTATTTTGAAGCTCTATTTCACAATCATTTATAAATACCCTTTTTTCATTTATATCTACGTGTAAGTCCTTAAATTGTAATACATTTTTATTTTTTAACTTTCCAGTAGTTCTTAGTATTGCATATACCCTAGCCACTAACTCTTCCATATAAAAAGGTTTTGTTAAATAATCGTTTGCACCTATTTCAAAAGCCTTTACTTTATCATCTAATTCTTCTTTTGCAGTTAATATAAGTACTGGTGTTTCTATATTTTTTCTAATACTTTTTAATATATCTAGTCCATTGATTCCAGGAATCATTATATCTAATATTATTAAATCATATATATTTTGGTTAATTTGGTATAGTGCATCTTCTCCATCGCTACATTTATATGTATCAAAATGATTATCAAGTTCATCACATATACTCTTTAATATTTTTATATTATCTTCTACTACTAATATCTTCATACTCTGCTCCTTTTTTAACACTTTATTTAATATAAATTATACAATATAATTATTTATTTTAAATAAAAATTCGTTTTTCTTGATAAATATGTCGTCTAAACAATATTATTTCGTAAATAAAAAAAGAAAGCTAATGCTTTCTTTTTTATTTATCTATTATCATATCCGTTATACATTCTTCAAACATGCTATCTATATCCTCATTTATTTGTAGTATATATATAGGAACATATTCATCATCTTCTTCTGCTTTTTCTTCTAATTCAAATTTTGCTATTAATGACTTGTGTAAATCTATATTTAAATTTGGCATTTTACTTAATATATCTTTGCTATCTTCATAATCTTTATTTCCTAATGATGTATACATATCTAAGCTCTTTTTGTAATATAGCCATGCTAACATATACTCACATCTTGAGTCATCAGATCTAAGACCTTCTTTAAAATATTTTTCAGCTTCATTGTATTCTTTTAATCTTAAATTTAATAATCCTAAGTTATATATAGATTCTATACATTTTTTACTTCTAGATTTTTCATACCAGTACTTAGCATCGTCATATTCTTTATAATGAATATCATATATCAATCCTAACATATGCTCTGAATATGTATTTGCATCATTTGCAGGTATTTCAAAATATCTTTTTGCTTCTTCATACTTACCTTCATCAAAGTATAATTTACCCAGGTAAATATAGGCATTTATATTATTTTTACTTGTTGCTATTTCAAAATATTTCTTTGCTTCTTCGTTATCTCCTAAATCCATATAAATCTGAGCTATTTTATAGCTTGAATTTGAATCTCCACTTTCACTAGCTTTTTTATACCATATTATTGCTTCATCATAGTTTTCAAACTCTTCATATATATTACCAATTTTAATTTGACAACTAACACTATCACTTCTTCTTAAATAAAAAGATAATGCTTTTTCTTTCTCATTAGTTTTATAATATAAATCGCCTAAGTTTTCAAATGATTCTCTACATCCATTTTCTATAGCTTGCATATAATAATTTTTCGCTTGTTCATAATTTTCATCTTCAAAATATAGACCTGCCAAGTTATTTTTAGCTTCAACCATTCCACTTTCTACACACATTGTATAGTATTCTTTAGCTTTTTCAATTTCATTTTCTTTATTGTATAAATTTGCTAATCTAAATTTTGAGTACATATGATCTTTATCACAAGCTTTTTTATAGTATTCTATAGCCTCTTCATATTCTTCCTGTCTATCATAAACATAAGCTAATCTATATTGCGATTTTGTATGATCTTGATCTGCACTTTTTTTATAGTATCTTTCTGCTTCTTCTAGGTTATTATTTTTCTCCATTATAAGACCTATATTAAAACATCCTTTATCATTGCCAATTTTGTGTAGATATTTATAAAGAGATATTGCATCTTTTTCATTTTTATTATTTTGATTTATAATTGCTAAGTTGTACTTACAATTTTCCTCTAACATTGTAGATCCTTTTTTATAGTATCTGCATGCACTTTCCTCATCTCTTAACACTGTGTATAGTACACCTAAATTAAAACATGCTATAGGTAAGTTCGAATCTGATGCTTCTACTAACCATTTTTCAGCTTTTTTATATTCTCTTAATTTGAAATAAGATACTCCCATATTATTTTGTGCTTTTAAATGTCCTTCTTTTGCTGCCTTTTCATACCAATAAAGACAGTGTTCATATGCTTCTACATTAAAGTACATATTACCTATATCAAATGCCGCATCTATTATTCCATTTTTATATGCTCTAGAATACCATTCTTCTGCTTCACTATATTTCTTTTTATCATAATATATATTAGCTAAAGCATATTGAGACTTAGCATAATCATATTCTGCTGCTGTCTTGTATTCTTTTATTGCGTTATCTATTTTACCTATTTTTTCAAAAAAAGTTCCTTTTGTATGATATATCATAGGATCTTTAGGTATATTTTTTATTTTATCTAAAGAAGATTTTATATCACTCATATTGCACTCCCTATTTTTACATTTTTTTACTTAATTATACATATAATTATATAACATATTTATATTAGTATCTATATTTTAGTAATAACTATATATTTATATTCATGTTGGTATCATTTTTTACATTTATTAATATTTTAATATATAACTTTCTAGGGGGAATTGCTATGAACTTTATTAAAACTTTTACACAAGTTTTAATTTTATTTATATTAATATTGATTGGATATTTTATCAGATATAGAAATTTAATTGATAAAAGCTTTACTTCTAAGCTTTCAAATCTTGTTCTCTCAATATTTTTACCAGCATTAATAATAAATTCTATGCAAATAAATTTTGAACCTAGTATTATAAATAAAATAATTATTATAATTTTACTATCCTTTATAACTTACTTAATATCTTATCTTATTGCATACTCTTTAAAATTTATATTCAAATCTGATAAAGACATAGGTGTATATCAATATGCTGTTATGTTTTCTAATGTTGGGTTTATGGGGTATCCAGTTGTTCAATCTATATTCGGAAGTGATGCTCTATTTTATGCTTCTATTTTTAATTTACCTTTTAATCTTCTTATTATGACTTTAGGTGTTTACCTTTTATGTAGAGGAAATAAAAATTATGATTTTTCTATTAAATCCTTTGTAAATCCAGTTGTAGTATCTATTTTAATAGGATTTATATTGTTTATATTTAGAATAAAGCTTCCTGTATTTATTAATGATACTTTAGAATTATTAGGAGATCTTACAACTCCTCTTTCTATGTTAATTATAGGTTCTATGCTTTGTGAATCTCCTGCAAAGGAATGTTTTTTTAATAAAAAATTATATTTAATTGTTTTTATTAGATTATTATTTATTCCAGCTTGTATTTACTTTATTTTAAAAGGAATAGTAAATGATAAATTACTTTTATCTATACCTGTTATTTTAACTTCTATGCCTATTGCCACTAATGCAGCTATAATGGCTAATAAATATAAGGCTAATGAATCTTTAGCTTCTCAGCTAGTATTTCTTTCTGCTTTATTATCTATAATTACTATACCATTTATAAGTTTTTTATTTATAAGATAGTTATAAATTCACTTTACTCAATATAACTATTAAATTAGAATAAGATATACACTAAAAATATATTAATGTATTATAAGAGAGGGCTTTAACCCTCTTTTTTGATGTATAAATTATTTAAGTTTTGAGCAATTAATTTACCTGAAACAATATGAATATATTTTATTTCCTCTTTGCTTAGGTAACTAATTTATATTTTTTTTAAGTCTATATATGCTTCTATTTGTGGAATGTAAAGCATATTGTCTTTAATATGAGTATTACCAAATTCTTTAAGCTCTATTCCTTCTTTGTCCTTTGTTATTTTATATTTTATCACTTCACTATCTTCATTTATATTAGCATGAAAATACATTCCCTCATATTGTTTAAATCTAAAATTAAAATTATCTCTTGTAAGTTTTATAACTAATTCTTTCATATTTTTTTCCTTTCCCTTATACTTTATTCTATCACTATAATATATTTAGAATAATTTAGCAATTATTATATAATATAAGTATAATACTTTTTTTGAGGTGATTTATGATTAAAAAATTAAAACTATTATCATTATTACTTTTTCCATTATCTATTTTTATTAACACTGTATTATCAAGATATCCTCATTTTATAGAAAAATATTATTCAATTAGTATAAATAAATTTATAGTTGAAATTTTAAGTAATATAAGTGGAATTTTTCCATTTTCTATTTATGAGATTACAATGTATTTAATAGTTATATCCATAACTTTATTTGTTATTTATACAATTTACATAATTATAAGTAGTCCAAATAAATTAAAAGCTTTTATAAAAAATTCTTTACTTAATATTTTATCAATAATATCTATATTTTATTTTTTATTTATAATTTTATGGGGATTAAATTATAATAGGATGCCCCTTGAGACTACTTTAATAGAAAATTATAATTTTAAATATAATAAATCTATATCTGGTATAGATAAAACTAAAGAAGACTTGGCAAATTTATATGAATTCTTAATAGAAAATGCTAACGAAACTAGAAAACTTGTTAAGTCAAGTGATGGTGTTATGAAAGCTAATACTGATTATAAAGGAATAATAAATAGAGCCTATCTTGGATATGAAAATATATTAGATTTGTTACCTAATCTATCAGGAAATTATAGTAATGCAAAATATGTTATGTCATCTAAACTTATGTGTTATACAGGTATAACTGGTATTTATTTTCCATTTACGGGTGAGGCTAATGTAAATGTAGCAATACCTGATATTTATATACCATCTACAACATTGCATGAAATGGCTCATCAAAGAGGTTATGCTAGTGAAGATGAAGCTAATTTTATAGCTTATTTGGCTTCTATAAATCATCCTGATATAGACTTTAAGTACTCAGGATATATTTTAGCTTTAAATCATACAGCTAATGCTCTTTACTCTACTGATTATGATACTTATATTGCTTTATCTAAAAGTATATCTGAAGATGTTTTGTTTGATTTAAGAAATAATAAAGAGTTTTGGAAAAGATACGAAGGAAAGATCGATAATATTTCAAATGAAATTAATAATACTTACCTTAAAGCTAATGGTGTTTCTGAAGGTGTTAAAAGTTATGGAAAAATGGTTGATTTATTGTTAGTCTATTATAATTTATATCCGTATAAATAAAAAAATTAGTATTTGGTTAAATTTCACGAATACTAATCTTTTTTTAAATATTGTTTTTGTATAAAGCAACTTACTAGGTAGTTTTATACAAAAACATTAGCTTAAATTTATATTATTATAAAACACTAACTAAAATAGCACCTTCACCTGTATAAGTACCTATTGAAGCACCTACTTCAACTATGTGTACACTTTCAAACTCATTATACTTTGTCATAATATTTTTCATAATTATAGCCTTTGGTAAATTATTAGCGTGTCCAATAAATAATGACTTTTTGCTGACATCACCAATTCTATCAAATACCAAATTTTGAATTGATGCAAGTGCAGTATCATAACCTTTAACTGTGCCTATAGGTTTAACAACATTATTTCCGATATTTATAATTACATTAAAATTTAATGCACCTACTATTTTGCCAGTCAATGGACTTATCCTTTCACTTTTAATAGCATTATCTAAATTCTCTAAAACACCATAAAATATTATTCGTTTTTTTATTTTTTCTAAAATATCCACTATTTCTTCAAAACTTTTATCCTCTTCTATTAATTTAGTTGCTATAACTGCTAATTGACCTTGCCCGATAGAACCTACTTCTGAATCTATTACAGCAATCTTTCTTGTTTTATCATTTTGCTCACACATATTTTGTGCCAAACTTGCTGTATAGTATGTTGATGATAATTGAGAAGATATTGTTATAACTATTAAATCTTCATCACCTTCATAATTTTCTAAAAAGGTTTCTGTTGATGGATGCGAAGTTTTTGGAAGTTCTTTGGATAGTGACATTTTCTTGTAAAATTCACTATTTTTCACACTCCTATCAACAAACGTTTCATCTCCAATGTGAATATTTAAAGGTATTACTGTAATTCCATACTTTTTAACTAGTTCTGTACTTAAATCACAAGCACTATCTGTAATTACTCTAATGTTTCGCATAATTTCCTCTCCTTGTTATATAAACTGCCAATATTCCTTACTTTAATTTTATATATTTTTTTAACTCGTGTCAATTTTTATCGTTTATCGCCTGTAAATAATGATTATATTTTTGTTGTTTAGTAATTATTGTATATAAAAAATGCTAGAGATTAATCTCTAGCATTTTTCATATAATCACTAGTTTCAGTTGGAAGTCCTTTTTTTCTTAATTTAGACTCTGTTATATCTTTTATTATAGAATATATTATAGCAAATAACGGAACACCTATTATCATACCAACTAATCCTAATATTTTTCCTGCCACTAAAAGTGCAAATAATATCCAAAATGCTGATATTCCTATAGAATCTCCTAATATCTTAGGTCCTATAACATTACCATCTAATTGTTGTATTATAAGTATTATAAGTAAGAACCATAGTGCCTTAACTGGTGATACAAACATTATTATTACAAATGATGGTATAGCACCAAAGAACGGTCCGAAAAATGGTATTATATTAGTTATACCAATTATAACAGATATAAGTATTGTATATGGCATTTTAAATATTGTAAGTATTATAAATGTTAGTATACCTATTATAGCTGAATCTATTATTTTACCACTTAAAAATTTACCAAATGTATCATTAGTTCTATGAGCAAGATCTATTGCTACTTGTGAATGTTCTTCATTAAATAATGCACAAGTTATCTTTCTACTTAAAGCACAGAACTTTTCTTTATCTATTAATAAGTATATTGATACAATTAATCCTAAAACTATATTCCATATACTTGATGCTACCACTTTAAGTACGTTTCCAAGTATCGGAAGTACATTAGTTACTACGTTTATAGTATATGTTACTATTTCGTTCCACTTTTCCATAGCCATTCCTACATATTCATTGTTTGCATCTAAATTTCTAGTTAGTTCTTCTATTAATTTAGTTGCATTTGACACATATGTAGGTACATCATTAACAAGTCCTGCTATACTATCTACTAATTGAGGAAGAACAAACTGCATAAATAAAGCAATTATAAAAAATACTGTTAAGTATGTAAGTACTATAGATATTCCTCTCTTAGATTTTTTCTTTAGATTTTTAACTAAATCAAATACTAATACTTTTTCTTCATAAAATACTAATATAAAGTTGAATAAATATGACATTACAAATCCTATTATAAATGGTTGTAATGTAGATACTACCCACCCTAATTTAGTAGTAAATGCATCAATTTCACCTATTATACTAAAAAATATTATGCTAGCACATATTACTAAAAATGCATAGACTGATATAGTTGTGTACTTTTTATTCCAATCTATCTTCATAAAATCCTCCATAAAATTTAGTGACTTAAATTCAACCGCACTATTTTAGGTACGTAAGTGTAATATATCATATCTAATTAAACTTGTCATTAAATTTATGTTAAATATAATATGTATTTTAGTAACATTATAATTTGATCTATTATAGAGTGTCTCTTTTTTGTCAATTTAATCATATATCTATAGTATGTAGTTATGAACTACTAAAATATTTATCATGGAGTGTTGTTTATGCATAAAGACTATATTAGCAAAGACAAAATTTGTGGTTGCCAAACTTCAAAACCATCATGTAAAACTAAAAAGAAAGATTATTGCAACGTAAAACCTGATATGGAATCTATGTTTGTATATCCTATAAACTTATGTGACGTTCAAATATATCAGATATTATGTCAATGCATGGGAAGAGTTGTTGGTTTAAAATTAGTAGATAGCGACTGTATACTAAGATTAAAAATAAAACAAGTAAATCAATGTGCTGTTATGGGTAAAACTTGCTCTGGAAAAGGACCTATATATGTTAAATTATCTTCTATACAATATGTAGATTTAGGAAAAGAAACTTATGTAAATCCATTATGTAATGTTGGTACAGTTCAAGGTATCCAAGGCCCTCCTGGCCCTCAAGGTCCTAAAGGTGATAAGGGTGATATGGGTCCTCAAGGTCCTGCTGGTGCTATAGGTGCTATGGGTTCTCAAGGTCCTGCCGGTGCTATCGGTCCTATGGGTCCTCAAGGCCCTACTGGTCCTACTGGCCCTCAGGGTCCTGCCGGTGCTGTCGGTCCTATGGGTCCTCAAGGTCCTGTTGGTCCTAAAGGTGCTATGGGTCCTACTGGAAAAACTGAAAAATATACACCACCTAAAAAAGTACCATATAAAAACTAGTATTAACTTAAAATTTACTTTGAATATATCTATTGCTAAATATATTATTTTTTATTTTTTAAAACCTATTGATAGAAAAATTATCAACAGTTTTTAATATATTATAAAATCATATTAAGAAAAAGGAGCATCTATTATTTTTTATAAAATAGATGCTCCTTTTATTCATTATGTGGAAGTTTATAACATTCTTTATTTTCCAATGTTTCTAAAAACTCCTTTGGATTTTTAATAATCCATAACTTCTTGTTCCTATTTAGTCTTTTTATATAATATTCAAGCTTCATAGCATTGCTTTTACTATCAGCTATAAAGTAAGTTTCTAATCTTTTAAACCCCTTTACCCTGCTATATTTGCAATTTATACCACTTTCATGTTCTTTCATTCTTCTAACTATATCTGTTGTATACCCAGTATATAGTGAATCATCTTTGCATCTTATTATATATGTAAAATACATCATAATCTCCTATATTAATTCCTTATTAATAAAATTTAATTATATTTTGTTTATGTATCTATTTCTCAGGATTATATTTTTGAGCAGTGTTTTAGCAAAATTTTACTTACCTAAACATACAAATTTGCTTTATTAACTTAATACTTATACTCTTATTTAGTCCTTCTAATTTTTCATTTATTACTTTTTCATTATCTCATGTATTCCCTCTTGTGTAAACTCTTACACATAAGTATTTTCTATTATGACTATGTTAGCTTACTTCGTGATAATAATGGCATAAAATAACCATACCTAGTATTTTTAATGATTTGAATTATAAAGTATGGTTATTTTTCTAATTTGCTATAAATTGTTCATAATATATTAATAATGTGAACTAACAGTATATCTATTAATAAATATATGATATAATAAAATTCTAAATAAAAATTGAATATATTCTTTGAGTGCATTCATACTTAACTTATCAAAAGACAATCACCTACTTTCTAGTGAAAGGAGGTGGAAAGTATGGAAATTGCAACAATATATTACATAGTAAAATTTTTACTTGATTTATATAAAGCAAAAAAGCACTCAAACACGACTAAGAGTACTTTTAGCTTTAAGCTAGAGACTTCTAAATTTAATTTAGAAATCAATAGCAAAAAATATTATATTATTAATATAAGTTAGGAGAATACACTCTACACGACTAGAATATACTCTCTAATTTTTTATTGATAGTTATATTATATCATAATTTATGATATATAAACTATCATTTTTTTTATTGTATATTATTAATTTCACATTATATTAAAACTGTTCATTAAGTCTGCTATATAAATTAAAATTTATCAGCTCCTAGTGCAATAAAACCTACTGTAATAGCTAGAGCAAGCATTATATCATGTTTCCTAAACGGATTTTTTACAATTGAATATACTAAAAACGCTGTACAAATTAACAATACAGTTAATATAAAGCCACGTAAAATCTTTCTATTTTTAGCCATCTTTCCAATCTCCCCCAAAATTCTAATATAGATATTATCAGGTAGGAACCTACTTCGCATTATATAACAATTGCGAACTTTGATTATATTATACATAATAAATCACAAAGTTAACTAACATAGCATAACTTTTGGACAAATTCTTTTATATAAATAGACTTTCACCTAGTTTTTCAAATATTTGAAGCATTAAATATGCTTTTATATCTATACTTTCTTCATTTTCTAAGATATTTTTAGCCTCTTCTTTTGATATTAACATTGCTTTTATATCTTCATCATCTTCTTGATATTTATCAGTTATCTCTCCATCACATAAACAATATACAAATGCCACAGATTCATCTGTCATACCTGGAGATAAATATAACTTATCTTTACTGTTTATTTTGTTTATACTTATTAAATCAAGTCCTGTTTCTTCTTTTAATTCTCTTCTTACAGAAGTCTCAATATCTTCATTGTTATCAACAAGTCCTGCTGGTAACTCGTATATGTATTTGTTTATAGGTACTCTATATTGATTTATAAGTACTAATTTATTTTGTGCTTTATGAAGTGCACATATTACTACTGCATCAATTTTATCTTCATTATTTTCTAAATATACTTTTTCTAGTTCTTCTTTACTTTTTCTAGATGATACCATCCAGTGCTTTTCCTGACCTTTTTTATTTTTATATTCTACATCGTATAAACTTACGAAATCTGTTTCTACTAATGGCTTTAAACCTTTTATCTTTGAATTTTCCAAAATTATACCCCTTTCTAATCGCTATAGTTTTATTATATCAATGATATTACATTTTATCATTATTTTTACAAAAAATTCGCTTTGGTTGATCAACGTGTCATTAAAACACTTCATTTCACTAACTATATATCCTTGTTCAAGCTATAGATACATCCGTTGCTAAAAAATATTTTTTACTTTTATAAAGTTCTTGTTATTACTTATATTTAAGCATTATAATAAAAATTTTATCTCATAATTTCATTGTACATAAAAAAGACATAAAAAAAGAATTATAACTTATATTTTTATAAGTATAATTCTCTTTTTTATTAAAACATGTTGTTGACTTATTGCTTAACTGATATCGTTTTTTTAGGATATTAAAAGTCCTAAGAAATATTTACCCACATATTATCTTTTTTAATCAATTTTATAGATTTTTAGCTAATTTATTTACTTTATCCTTTAATCCTAATAAATCCTTTCTTATTTTTGAAAAATCTCCACTTACTAATTCCTTATTTCTTACAACGATTTTCCCATCTACTATTACTGTATGTACATTTGAAGGATTTGAAGAATAAACTATAGTAGCATAATAATCATATATAGGTTGCATATTTACAGATTTTGTTTCAATTAAAACTAAATCTGCCTTTTTACCAACTTCTATAGATCCAACAATCTTATCTAATCCTAAAACTCTAGCCCCACCCATTGTTGCCATCTCAACTATTTCATCTGATGGAAGAAGTGTCCTATCATTATTAAATAACTTATGTATCTTCCCAACTTGAGACATTTGACTTATTATATCTAATGTATTTGAACTCATTGGTCCATCTGTTCCAAACCCTATATCTATACTATTGTCCTTCATTTTTAATATAGGACAAACTCCCTTTGCTCCTTTAGAGTTTGCAGATATATTATGAGATACTTTTACATTTTTCTCTCTTAATATATTTATATCTTCATCATCAACTAAAATTGTATGAGCAGATATAAAATTATGATCTAAAATACCTAATTTATCTAAATATCCAACTGGAGTTAAATTATATTTCTCTTTACACATAGAAACTTCATAATCCATTTCAGCTACATGCATAGTAAAAGGAATATTGTATTTTTTAGATAAGTTATATGCTGATTTTAATGATTCATCATTATTAGTATAAATTGCATGTGGTGCTACTCCTGGAATTATCAAACCATCATTTTTCCATTTTTTGATGAAGTCTTTAGCATAATCAATTCCTCCATAAGGCTTTTCTGAGTCAGGAGACGGAAAATCAACTATAGTTTCACATACAATACCTCTCATATTCAGTTCTTTAGCTGCTTTTGCAACTTCATCTTCAAAGTAGTACATATCACAAAATGTAGTTACTCCTCCTAATAACATTTCAGATACTGCATATTTTGCTCCTATATAAGTTAATTCTTTATCCACTAACTTTTGTTCTAGAGGAAATAAGTATCTTTTTAATCTATCCTTATAATCATCTGCTAAGCTTCTAAATGGAATCATTGATGCATGGGTATGACAATTTATCATACCTGGCATTAATATAGCATCTTCACCATCTATTAAATTTACATCTTCATCAAATTCTTTTTCACATCCAACATAAACTATCTTATCATCTTTATATATAACCATACCATTTTCTATGATATCTTTATTTTGATTCATAGTAAGTATATTTACATTTTTTATCACTGTAGATTTACTATTCATATTTTCCTCCATTATTTAAAAAGGCTATTCAAAATTACTTTTGATATAGCCCTAATCTCTAACCTTTAAATTCTTTATTATTAATTTTATTTAATATTTATCCCTTAGTTCATTACTCTATTCCACTTGTTTATCCAATCATTCATTAAAGGATTTACAACTTTATAATCTATAGTTTTAGCATTTTTAACAATATCTCCGTAAGCTAAGTTTTTCGCATCCTCTTCATTTAATTTTACATCTGTGTTTATTGGAGCATCATTTAATGCTTTTGCAGCTCTTTCTTGTACTTCATCACTTAATACATAGTTTATGAATTCATAAGCTAAATCTTTATTTTTAGAGTTTGCATTTATATTTATAGTATTGAAGTTTAAGTAAGTTCCTGATTCAGGTATAACATTTATAACTTCTGGCTTAGCCTTTTGTATAGTTTCAAATGCAAAATCTGATGCTATAGCGGCTACTATTTCTCCACTTGAGAACATGTTAGCTAAATCGGATGACTTGCTATAAGTTTTTACAACATTTGGCTTTAATTTTTCTAATTCTTTAAATGCAGCTTCTCCGTTATCTTCAGTTATATCAACACCAGCTTTAGTTGCCGCTATATCAACTACTGCTGCCCCATTTGTAGTAGTTATATCTGGTATTGCTATTTTACCTTTTAATTCTGGCTTCCATAAATCTTCCCAAGAGTTTATTTCTATATTGCTAGTTGGGTCAACTACTATACCTATACTGTTTAAAGTGTAAGCTGGTCCATATCCATTTTCTACTGTATACTTAGCTTTTTCATTTATTTTTTGTGCATTTGGTATTTTAGAGTAATCTAATTTTTCAAATATACCTGCTTCTATTCCTTGCTCTGAGAATGATTCAGCTAAATAAGTTATATCTATATTTGAGTTTGGATTATTCTTCATTTTAGTTAATCTATCAGAGTTGTTTCCAACTTCTAAGACTACTTCTACTCCATGTTCTTCAGCAAAAGGTTCAAATATTTCTTTTTTTAATACATCTTCATTTAGTCCCCAAGTTGAAATTATAAGCTTGTCTGACCCTGCTGAGTTATCTTTTGCTTTACATCCTACTAAAAGTGATGCTGATAAAACTCCTGTTAATACTAATGATAAAATTTTCTTGTTCATCTGTCATTTACCTCCACTTTATAATATAACAATTTTATTTGATGGTAATTGAAGTTTTACTTTATTACCTTTTTCATAAACTACGCTATTTTCACTATTTACTATTAAATTTCCTATAGATGTTTTTACATCATATTGATATGCCTTTCCTAAGAAAGTTCTTATCTCAACTGTTCCATCTATTGTATTTTCACTATCTTCATTTACTATTTTTATATCATCAGGCCTTATAGTAGCTTTAACTATATCCTTATCCTTAGCTCTATCAACCTTAAATTCTATATTATTTTCACTAGAATAAGTATTTTTAGAAGTTTTCTTTAAATCTATAAAGTTTTCAAATCCAACGAATCTTGCAACGAATTCAGTTGCTGGGTTTGAGTATATATTTTCTGGCGTATCAAATTGTTCTATAACACCTTTATTTAGTACTGCTACCTTATCAGATATTGAGAAACACTCCTCTTGATCATGAGTAACAAATAAAGTTGTTATACCTAATTTTTGTTGAAGTTTTCTTATTTCAACTCTCATTTTAAGTCTTAACTTTGCATCTAAGTTACTAAGTGGTTCATCAAGTAATAATAAGCTTGGCTCTATAACTAATGCTCTAGCTATAGCAACTCTTTGTCTCTGTCCACCTGATAATTCCTTAGGATATCTCTTTGCTAAATGAGACATATCAACAACTTCTAACATCTCACTTACCTTTTTCTTTATTTCTTCTTTAGCAACCTTTTTCATCTTAAGACCAAATGCCACGTTTTCTTCAACTGTTAAGTGTGGGAATAGAGCATAACTTTGGAAAACTAAACCGAAATTTCTATTATGTACTGGTATTTTCGTATAATCCTTGTCTCCTAAGTAAAAATGACCTGCTGTTGGCTCTATAAATCCTGCAACAACTCTTAATGTAGTAGTTTTACCACACCCACTTGGACCTAAAAGTGAAACAAGTTCTCCCTTTTTTATATTTAAGTTTAAATTCTCAAGTATATTAGTTTTTTTATCATATGATACGTTTATATTTTGTAATTTTATTAAATCCATTTTATATTCCTCCAAGGTTTTGCTTAAACTTATGCCGAAAAATTGCTAAGTCCTAATGTCTTTTCTAAAATGTACATTATACCTATAGTTAAAATCATTAATATTACAGATAAAGCTGATACTGTTGGGTCATAATTATACTCAACATAGTTCATCATTGTTATAGGTAATGTACTTACACCTGGTCCTGTTAAAAACATTGAAACTGGTACGTTATTAAATGAGTTTATAAATGCTAGCATAAATGCTGCCATAACTCCCGATGTTATATTTGGAAGTACAACTTTGAAAAATGTTTGCGATTTTTTACATCCTAAACTCATTGCAGCTTCTTCTATTGCATAGTCAAATACTTCTAAACTAGATCCTACAACCCTTATAATATAAGGAATAATTACTAAAGTATGTCCTATAAGTAAACTTGAAGTTACTGTAAGGTTTAACTTTACTAATAAGAATTGGAATAACGAGAATCCAACTACTATTGCAGGTATCATAAGCGGTGAGAAGAAAAAGTTCTTAAGTAAACTTTTTCCCTTAAAATCAAATCTACTTAATCCATAAGCTGCTGGCATACCTATAATTAAGGCTATTACAGTAGCTATAGTAGATATTCCTAAACTTGTAATCATACTATTCATAAAAGATTCTGAAGTAAATACATTCATAAACCACTGTAAGCTAAATCCTTTTGGTGGGAATGCTATATAGTTTTCAGTTCCTATACTAGTCATTGCTATTATAACTAGTGGTGCAAATAAGAATATATATACTAAAACAACAAACGCTGTTAGAAATTTACTTTTCTTCATTTTAAGAAACACCTCTCTTGTCTAGTCTTGATGCTAAGAAGTTTATTGTTTTTACAACTATTAATGTAACTACTATCATTATAGTTGCAACTACTGCTGCACCTTGCCAATCACCTAATGTCATAGTCTTTTGATATATAAGTGTTGCTAGTACAGTATTTTTATTTCCACCTAATAATTGTGGGGTTGTATATGCAGTTAATGCACCTGTAAATACTAATACTGTTCCAACTATTAACCCAGGTAAACTTAGTGGGAATATAACCTTGAAAAATGCAACTATTTTATTAGCACCTAAGCTTTCTGCTGCTTCTAATAGATCATTTTCAACATTTTCCATTACTCCAACAAGTGAGATAATCATAAGCGGTAAGAATATATACACAGTACCAACTATTATGGCACCTTCAGTGTATAAAAGTGATAATGGCTCTGTGATTAAATTTAACTTCATAAGTAAAGTGTTTATGACACCATTTTTTCCTAATATACTCATCCATGCAAATGAACGAACAACTGAGTTAGTTAAGATAGGAAATACCGTTAAAGCTATAAATAATCCTCTTAATTTTTTAGATGTTCTCGATATGTAATAAGATACTGGCACTCCGATTAACATACATATTATTGATGATATTAATGATACCTTTATAGTTCTACATAATATACTCATCATATATTCGTCTTTAAAAAAATCCGTGTATACACTAAACATTCCATTAGATGCATCAGTGAATGTAGGTAATATCGTTCCTAATAATGGAATTATCATAAAGTATGATATAAGTACGATACATGGTAAAAATAATATGTACTGATATTTCTTATTCATTATGTCGTTCCCCTTTCTAGTCATAATATACGAATATTTTTTTACATTCATTAGTTTTACATACGTATTTTATCAGTATTTACAGAACATTGTCAATATTATTTTAAATATCATTCTATATTTTCTGTATTTTTTATAAATAAAACCATATAATCGTTCATTTTTTAAAATTGGATTTTATTTTCTATTTAATTTCTAATTATATCTCTTTATATAAAATAAAGCCGTTGATTAAATAATCAACGGCTCTCATTTATGTAACAATTT
>ERZ772885.968-NODE-968-length-19354-cov-4.705270_pt1 | contig 19354 bp, 15 predicted proteins | sample MGYA00580580_ERZ772885 | MGnify/ENA primary metagenome ERZ772885 (study PRJEB29015, sample SAMEA2737673) | human gut metagenome | biome: human gut; feature: human-associated habitat; material: faeces | place: China | collected 2012 ...
CTTACAGCTTCTGTTAATTGTCCACCTTCTTCATATCCCACATATCCTGGAGGAGGTCCTACAAGTCTAGATACTGAGTGTTTTTCCATATATTCAGACATATCTATTCTTATGATATTTTCTTCACTATCAAATAAGTTGTTGGCAAGAGTTTTAGCAAGTTCTGTTTTACCAACACCAGTTGGTCCTAAGAATATAAATGAACCTATTGGTTTATTTTCATCTTTAAGTCCTGCTCTAGCACGAATTACTGCGTTGGCAACAGCAGTTACAGCTTCATCTTGTCCTATTACTCTTTCATGAAGTTCATCTTCTAATTTAAGAAGTTTTTCTCTTTCTCCTTCAACAAGTTTTGTAACAGGAATGCCTGTCCATTTAGAAACTATTTCAGAAATTTCATTTTCTGTTACTTCTTCTTTTAACAATGCATTATCATAACCTGATTGCATTTTTTCTTCTAAATCTTTTATTTGTTGTTCTAAAGTAGGAATAGTACTGTATTTTATTTCAGCAACTTTATTGTAGTCGTATTCTCTTTCGTATTTTTCCACATCACCTTTAGCTTGGTCCAACTTAGATTTTAAGTTTTTAATTTCACTTATTGAGCCTTTTTCTTTTTCATACTTAGCTGTCATTTCATCATCTTTAGATTTAAGCTCAGCAATTTCTTTTTGTAAATCCTCAAGTCTTAATTTACTTTTATCATCATTTTCCTTTAATAGCGCTTCTCTTTCAGTTTCTAGTGTGAATAGTTTTCTTCTAACTATATCTAATTCCGTAGGAAGAGAATCTATCTCACTTCTAATCATTGCTCCAGCTTCATCTATTAAGTCTATGGCTTTATCAGGTAAGAATCTATCTTGTATATATCTATCTGATAATTTAGCAGCTGCAACTATGGCGCTATCGTGTATTCTTACACCATGATGTATTTCAAATCTTTCTTTTAAACCTCTAAGAATTGAGATTGTATCTTCAACCGTAGGTTCATCAGCTATTACTGGTTGGAAACGTCTTTCTAGTGCCTTATCTTTTTCTATGTATTTTCTATATTCATCAAAAGTAGTAGCACCTATACAGTTAAGTTCACCGCGAGCAAGCATTGGTTTTATCAAATTCCCTGCATCCATAGAACCTTCAGTTTTACCAGCACCTACTATATTATGTATTTCATCTATAAATAATATTATTTTACCATCGGCACTTTGAACTTCTTTTAATACTGCTTTAAGTCTTTCTTCAAATTCACCTCTATATTTAGCGCCAGCTATTAAAGCACCCATATCAAGGGAGAATATTATTCTATCTTTAAGTCCTTCTGGCACGTCTCCTCTAACTATTCTTTCAGCTAAACCTTCTACTATGGCAGTTTTACCAACACCAGGTTCACCAATAAGAACTGGATTATTTTTAGTACGACGAGATAATATTCTAATTACCCTTCTTATTTCTTCGTCCCTACCAATAACAGGGTCTAGTTTATGTTGTTTAGCCAATTCTACTAAGTTAGTACCAAATTTAGCAAGGGCATCATAAGTTCCTTCTGGATCTTGGCTTTCAACTCTTTGACTTCCCCTTACATTTGATAAAACTTGTAAAAATTCATTTTTATTTATGTTATACATTCTAAGTATTTTCTTCACATTTGATACATTTATATCCATGATAGCTAGCATTACATGTTCTACACTTATGTAAGAATCTTTAAAATCTTTAGATATATCTTCTGCTTTTATTAAAACCTCTTCAATATTTCTAGAAGCTGTAACTCCTTGAGAATTTATACCTTCTCCATAAATTTGAGGTAGTTTATCTAACTCTTCATCTATACTACTTTTAAGGGCAGTAACAGATATATTCATTTTTTCAAAAATATTTGGTATTAAACCATCTTCTTGATTAACTAAAGCTGCAAATAAATGTATTACATCAACCTGTTGGTTGTGTTTTTTTACAGCTATTTGATAAGCCTCATTTAAACTTTTTTGGACTCTGACAGTCATTTTTTCAATATCCATACAAATTCCTCCTGTTTTAAATTAAAAGTTATTTAATAAAACTATCCTTAAGTCATATTATAGGACTATTTTCCAACTATTTCTATTATTTTACTTAAATAAATTTATATTTTTGTAATTATCTACTTTTAATATTAAAAAGAAAGAAGCTAAACCTTCTTTCTTTTTAAGTGTATTATTTATCTTGCTGTTTTTTATGTGAGCTAATTGGTTTAGCTGTATTTTGTGCAACTGAACCAGTTTTTGAAGGTCTAAGTCTTGGCTCAATATTTAATTCTTCACCAAGTTCTAATTTATAATGGGGATTTTTCTTATTATTTCTATTATATCTAGTTTTATCATCTTCTCTTTTATGTTTATCTGTAGTCATTTTGTCCTCCTAAAATATAATATATTAATAATTTTAACCTTAAATTAGAATTAGTATTCCTTAAAATAATTTTAACTTAAGAAAGCTTCCACTATAACTTCTTCAGCCTCTTCTTCGCTTAAACCAAAAGTTTCAAGTTTTAATAATTGTTCATTATTAATTCTTCCTATGGCAGCTTCATGTACTATTTGAGCATCTGTATGGTTTGCTTGTATTTCTGGTATGGAACTTACTTTAGCATGATCCATAATTATAGAGTCGCACTGTACGTGAGCTTTACACTTTTCATTTCCTATGGCTACAGGGTGGAATACTTGCACAGAGTTATCCTTAGCTACTGAACGAGAAACTATTTGAAGAACAGCCCCTTTTCCATCTAAATTTCCACTTATATTCGAATGGGCAACTTGATTATCATGAGTCATAAGTTTTTCATTTATTACAAGTTTAGCATCTTTTCCAATATTAGCTTCTGTTTCTCTTTGTGTGGAATTTACACCTTTTATTTGTGTCATTTCCATTTCACAATAAGAGTTTTCTTCCATATGTACTATAGTTGTAGGATTTAATATTTTAGTACTTTGTACACTACCTTCTCCGTAGTGTTTTTCCACATATTTAACTTTTGCATTTTTACCAATATAAAAAGTATGTATACCGTCATGTTCACTTGTACCACAACCATCATTATGTATTCCACATCCTGCAACTATGGTAACATCAGCATTTTCACCTATATAAAAATCATTATAAACTAAATCGTTTATATTATTTTCTGTTATTACAACAGGTATATGTACCATTTCACCTTTAGTGTTAGGTTTAACATTTATGTCTATTCCTGGTTTGTCTTCTTTAGGAGTTATTTTTATATTTTCACTTGATCTTCTCTCTACTCCACATCCATTACTTCTAAGGTTATAAGCACCTTTTACTTCTCCTGTAATATCAGCTATCGTTTCCAATAAATCTTTAATTATTGTATCGTTCATTTGTAAGTGCAACCTCCTTCATTTGGCATAGACAATTTTTCATACCACCTTGTAATAAAGGTAGAATTTCTTCTTTTGTTCCCATACTTTCTATTTTACCACCTGATATTATCATTAAATCATCAGCCAAGTCGATTATTCTTTCTTGGTGTGATATTATAACTACACTTTCTTCTTTATTTTTCTTTAAATTTGTAAATGTGTCAACTAACATGGAAAAACTCCATAAATCTATTCCTGCTTCTGGTTCATCATATATAGATATTTTTGAATTTCTAGCCATTAGTGAGGCTATTTCTATTCTTTTTACTTCTCCACCAGATAAGGAGCTATCCACATCTCTTTTTAGATATTCCCTAGAGCAAAGTCCCACCTTTGATAAATATTCACAGCATTCTTCTTCAGATAAATTACTTCCTGCTGCCAATTGTAATAATTTTTCAACAGTAACCCCTTTAAATCTAGGTGGTTGTTGGAAAGCATATCCTATCCCCATTTTAGCTCTTTCAGTTATACTTAAATCAGTTATATCAACACCATCAAAGTAAATCTTACCACTTGTTGGATTTTCAATTCCCATAATTATTTTTGCTAAAGTGGATTTACCTCCACCATTTGGCCCTGTTATAACTAAAATTTTTCCTGCATCTACAGTAAAGCTTATATCATCTAAAATTGTAATTTCTTCATTGCTGTCCAAAGCTTTTACTTTAAAAGATATATTTTTTAATTCTAGCATTTTAAACATCCTCTCTAAAGTAAATTTTAATCAAGGATAATATCCTTGGATATGTGCTTAGTAAGTTTTTGAATTTTAAGTACATTTTTTAGTATATCCCTTGTTTTTTTACTATATTCAACTCTACCTTCTCCAAATTACATTATCTATAAATAATAATATACAAGTTTCGCCAATGTAGCCACATATATTTTTAACAAAAAGACCTCTAAAGTTTATTTACTTTAGAGGTCTTTTTAATCTATAAGTTTTTAATATATTTATTGTATTCTTCTTCTGTTTTAGGTGCTACTATATCACCATTTTCAAGTTTAGTTGTTTCATCAGCTACATATTTAAGAATATCTTCTGGTACTAATTTTGATGTAGTATCAGGTATACCAACGGCACCTTCTTTTAATCCATATGTTACTGATTTTCCACCTTCAAAATTATTTTCAACAAAGTTTTTAACTGTTTCATAAACACCAATATTTACTCTTTTTAGTGCAGATGTTAATACATTATCTGGTGCTAAGTCGCTTTGGTCTCTATCCACACCTATGGCATATTTATTAGCTTCTTTTATTGCTTCTATGGCACCTGTTCCTATGTCTCCTCCTGCAATAAATATTATGTCAGCTTTATTAGATATCATTTGACTTGCTATGGCTTTTCCTTTTGCTTGATCAGAAAAAGAGTTAGCATATTGTGTTTGAAGAGTACAGTTATTATTTGCAGTCTTAACTCCTGCCATATATCCATATTTATAAGCATTTATAGGAGATATATCCATTCCACCTATAAATCCTACATTATTTGTTTTAGTCATTTTACCAGCTATTAAACCAACTAAAAAAGCTGATTGTTCAGCCTTAAAAATTATAGTTTCCACATTTTTAGGTATATCTTCGTAAGTTTCATCTACAATTATAAACTTTTGGTCTGGATAATCCTTTGCTGCTTGTTCAATTATTGGCGCAAGTTTTGCACCAACACCTATAATTAAATCTGTACCTTCATCAACAAGAGTTTCCACATTAGTTGTATAATCTGCATCTTGTTTTGATTCTAAGTACTTAACTTTTACATTTAAGTCTTTTTCGGCCCTTTGAAGACCTTCCCAAGCACTTTGGTTAAAGGAGTGGTCATTAATTCCCGCCACATCACTTATCATAGATACGCTGTATTGTTTTTCCTTGTCATCTTTAGAAGTAGTATCTTCTTTTTTACTACATCCCACCATAAAAGTACTTAGTAAAGTTGTACAAAGTGTAAGTGATATTAATTTTTTAAACTTCATATATTTACCTCCGATGTCAAACTCATTATTTAACGACTTTTATATAAAATTATTTCGTCTATTATCGTAAGAATTTCTTACAATTCTAAAAATATTATTACCCAAATATAAAAAAAAATCCTTTAATAATTTATTAAGTAAAATTTAATAAATTAATATCTTTTTTTATTAAAAAATATTAATTTATTGATATATTGTCTTTTATATACTAAGATAATGATATTAAAAGTTTTAAAATTTAATATTTAAGTAAAGGGGTTATATTATGGAATCTTATGGTTATATACTTGATATTGCTTTAATTTTAATTTCAACAAAGTTATTTGGTTTAATATCAAGGAAATTTCAGATGCCTCAAGTTGTGGGAGCTTTATTTGCAGGATTGCTTTTAGGACCAGCTTTTTTAAATTTTGTACACGAAACAGAATTTTTAACACAATTAGCAGAAATTGGGGTAATTTTACTTATGTTCTTCGCAGGACTAGAAACAGATTTATCAGAACTTAAAAGTTCTGGGAAAGCATCTTTTGTAGTTGCAGTATTTGGTATTTTAGTTCCTCTATTTTTAGGATTTTTAGTTGCAATGTACTTTAATAGAGATGGTTTAATGTCCTTTGCAGATAATTCAAATGTTTTTCTTCAAAATATTTTTGTAGGAACAATACTTACAGCCACATCTGTTAGTATTACTGTGGAAACATTAAAAGAAATGGGAAAATTAAATTCAAAGGTGGGCAATACAATTTTAGGCGCAGCCATAATTGATGATATTTTGGGAATTGTAGCTTTAACTGTTGTTATTAGTTTTTCTTCATCAGATGTACATATAGTAGAAGTTTTATTAAAAATAGTTTTATTTTTTGTATTTGCTATTATTGCCAGTGGTATTTTTTATGTAATATTTAAAAATTGGCTAGACAAAGATGCTAAACATAAGCGTAGATATGTTATAGCAGCCTTTGCATTTTGTTTATTTTTATCATATATATCAGAAGTTTATTTTGAAGTTGCTGATATTACAGGGGCATTTATAGCAGGACTTACTTTATCACCACTTGGTAAAAAATATTATATTGAAGAAAAGCTAGATACTGTATCTTATGCATTTTTATCACCCATATTTTTTGCAAGTATTGGTTTAAAAGTAGTTTTACCAAAAATGAGTATGGTAGTTGTAATGTTTGCCATAGTTCTTACTATAGTTGCCGTAATTTCAAAAATTATAGGTTGTGGACTTGGATGTAAGTTATTCAAATATACAAATAAAGAATCTTTGCAAGTTGGTATAGGAATGGTTTCTAGGGGAGAAGTTGCTTTAATAGTTGCCAATAAAGGCTTTAATGCAGGTCTTATAAATTCATCACTTCTTGGGCCTATTATAATAGTAGTTATAGCAACAACTATTTTATCACCAATTTTATTAAAAATGTCTTACTCTAGCAAAAAAGTGGAATCTTCTTTATTAGCAGAAGAAACTGTTTAATGACGTAGGCCAAAAATAGTCTGGAAAAATTCCAGACTATTTTTATTTATATTTTAAATATTGCTAAAAAGCTTTCTATAAACTCTAAAAAAGTAGGAGCATAGCCCCTACTATACTTATTTTAAATATATAATTATTTATTTAATTTCTTATCTTTCATGGCATTTATTTTTAGAGGTAGAGTGAATAAATTTATAAAACCTTCTGCATCTTTATGATCATATAATTCACTATCTCCAAAAGAAGATATGCTTTCATCATATAAAGCATGTTCTGTAAATATGCCGGCAGGTTTTATATTACCTTTGTATAATTTTAATTTAACAGAACCTGTTACATTTTCTTGAGTTTTATCCATAAATGCTGTTATAGCAGCGCAAGCTGTTGAGTACCATTTTCCATTATATATTAAATCAGCATATTCTAAAGATAATCTTTGTTTTAAATGAAGAGAATCTTTATCTAGCGTAGCACTTTCCAAATAGTTATGAGCAGCATATAGTATTTCTCCTCCTGGAGTTTCATATATTCCTCTTGATTTCATACCAACAAGTCTATTTTCAAGTATTTCAACTATACCTATACCATGTTTGCATCCCAGTTTATCTAGTGTTTCAAGAAGCTCAACTGGAGATAGTTCTTCATTGTTGACTTTTTTAGGCACACCTTTTTCAAAGTAAATTTTAACATATTCTGGAGTGTCACAAGCATCTTCTGGTGATTGAGTTTTTTTGTATATTTCTTTTTTATGTTCATTTTGTAGACATTCTATATCTCCACCTTCAGTAGACACATGGAATAAGTTATCATCAACTGAGTAGATTTTCTTTTTAGTTGCCACAACTTCTATATTATGTTCATTGGCATAATCTATGGCATCTTCTCTAGATTTTATATCCCATATTCTCCAAGGAGCTATGACTTTTATACTTGGATCTAGGGCTGCTATAGTTGCTTCAAAACGAACTTGGTCATTACCCTTTCCTGTACAACCATGGCAAATATATTTAGCACCTTCTTTTTGTGCTATTTCCACAAGTTTTTTAGCTATTATTGGTCTAGCAAGGGCAGTTCCTAGTAAATATCTTCCCTCATATTTAACTTCAGCCTTTATTGCTGCATATATAGTAGTTGTTATAAATTCTTCTTTTAAATCTACACAATAAGCTTTTATTGCACCACTTGCAATTGCTTTATCATGTACTTTTTTCATATCATCATCTTGACCCACATTACCACAAACTGCTATAACATCAATATCATAGTTTTCCTTTAACCATGGTATTGTAATAGACGTATCTAACCCACCTGAATATGCTAATACTACTTTTTCTTTCATTTCAATTCCCCCTTGATTTGTCTAAGTTTTTGCAATTAAAAAAGTCCCTTGGTTTAAAACCAAGAGACGAATTTACCGCGTTACCACTCTAATTAATATATTTATAAAAATATATTCACTCTTCCTTTTAAGGCAAGGCTACCTATTATCATACTATAATTTTTGATAATCTTCTCCAAAGCTCTATTCACTTAAGATATTTTATTGGGCTTTCACCATCCCCAACTCTCTGTAAAAATACAACTTAAGTTACTTCTCTTTTTCACTGAATTTTGTATATTTAATATGATTAAATAATAGTGCAGTTTATTTTTGTTGTCAACTAATATTTTTAAATTTAGTATTGAACATCTAATAAATATAAACCTTTAGCTGGTGCTGTATCACAAGTAGCTGTTCTATTTTTAGCTTCTAACATTTCTTTTAAAGCTTCTGGTTTTGTTTTTCCATGACCCACATCTATTAAAGTTCCAACAATTATTCTTACCATATTGTATAAGAAACCATCACCTTTAACATAAATTTCAACAATATTATTTTTTTCTTGTATTTTAATATATTCAATAGTTCTTACATGGCTTTTCTTTTTAGATCTTGACGAAGCGAAGCTTGAAAAATCATGCTTACCTATTAAGTACTTACTTGCTTCTTTCATTTTATCTAAATCTAATTTTTTATCCACATGATAAGTATATTTTCTATTAAAAGGATTATGATATGTAGAGTTATCTATTCTGTACATATATATTTTAGATTTTGCATTATATCTAGAATGGAATCTATCATCTACTTCTTCTATTTTTGTTACAACTATAGATTCTGGTAAGTATTTATATAAGTACTTTTGCATTTTTTCCACTGATAAATCACTTTTAGTTTTGAAGTTTGCCACCTGACCTAGCGCATGAACTCCCATATCAGTTCTTCCAGAAGCTATTATTTCTATTTTTTCTTCTGTCATTTTGCTTAAAACATCTTCTATTTTACCTTGTATAGTATTGTCGTTATCTTTTAACCTCTGGAAACCTTTGAAATTGCTCCCATCGTATTGGATTATCATTTTTATATTTCTCATTTAATTTTCCTCTAAACTTTATATTTTTCACAAAATTATTATTATAATATGTAAAATCGTTACTTTATATTATATTTAAATTTTATTATTGTCAATGTTTATATTTTTAATTTAGTAAAATACTAATACTATTGTAAAATAAATCTATTAAAGGAGGAAAAAATTTGAGAAAAAAACTAAGTATAATATTATTTATTTTAATAATAAGTATATTCACAGTAGCATGTTCTAATAAAAAAGAAAAAGATAATAGCAATGTTTTAGTTACATTAGTACTTGATAAAGGTGGCGTTAACGATGAGTCTTTTAATCAGTTGGCTTGGGAAGGGGCTAAAAAAGCTTCCATTGAATACGGAATTAAAATAAAATACTTAGAGTCAAATACAGATGCCGATTACAAATCAAATTTAGAACAAGCAGTTGACTTAGATTCTAATTTAATTATAGCCGTAGGATTTAATCTAAGCGAAGCTTTAAAAGAAGCTGCCATATATTATCCTAAATCTTCTTTTGCAATTATTGATGGTAGTTTTGATAAAATACCTGAAAATGTAACTAATATAAATTTTGATGAAGGTGAAGCTGGATATTTAGCTGGTTTAGCAAGTGCTAAAACCTTAGACGGTAATAAATTTGGATTTATTGGAGGTATAAGTGTGCCTGCTGTTGAAAACTACAAAGAAGGTTTTGAAAAGGGACTTTTAGAAGTAAATCCTAATATAGAACTTTCAGTTCAATATGCCAACTCTTTTAGTGATGCAGCCAAAGGCAAAGCCATTGCAACACAAATGTATAACAACGATATAAACTGTATAATGAGTGCTGGTGGTGGGGTCAATAATGGAGTTTATGAAGTTGCTCGTGAAAAAGGTAAATACGCTGTAGGTGTGGATATGGCTCAAAATCATATATCACCAAAAGTAATATTAACTTCTGCCATAAAAAAAGTAGATATGGGTGTTGAAAATACCATTAAATCATTTTTAGATAACAATTTAGAAGGTGGCACCACTATTATTTACAGTATAAAAAACGATGGTGTAACTTATGAAAAAACAGATTTATTATCAGATGAAACAATAAAATTTATAGATAACAAAATGAAAGAATTAAAATCAAAATAAGGAGCCTTAAGCTCCTTATTGTAATAAATATATTATTTCTTCTTCACTTATGCTACTTAGCATATTGGCATTTGACAAGTTTTCATTTATCATATTATCTATTAAGTCTTTTTTCCTCTCTTGAAGTTCAATTATTTTTTCTTCAATAGTTCCTTTAGCAATTAATTTAATAACTTCAACAACTTGTTTTTGACCAATTCTATGAGCTCTATCACTGGCCTGATTTTCCACTGATGAATTCCACCAAGGATCTAAATGAACAACTGTATTGGCAGATGTTAAATTTAATCCAGTTCCTCCTGCCTTTAGGGAAATTAAAAATACTTTAACTTCATCATTATTATTAAAATCATTTACTAAATTTGTTCTGTCCATTGCTTTTGTGCTACCATCTAAATAATAATAGCTTATGCCTTTTTTACTTAGCTTTTTTCCAAGATTTTTTAATACACTTGTAAATTGAGAAAATACAAGAATTTTATTATTTTCTTCAATACGCTCTTTTACTATTTCTAAACAAGTCTCTATTTTTGCACTTTTCCCTTTATAATCTTCAATAACCACATTAGGATCTAAGCATAGCTGTCTTAGCTTTGTTAAATAAGAAAGTACAGTGATTTTATTTTTTATATTTTCATTTTCTTTAAGTTTTTCTTTTATATTTTCCACATAAATGCCGTAGGTATTCTTTTGAGCTTTACCCATTTCCACAATATATTTTTTTTCAATTTTAGGCGGCAGCTCTTTTATAACTTCTTTTTTAGTTCTTCTAAGAATAAAAGGTTGTATCATTCTTTTTAAATTTTCCAACTGACTTTCATCTTTTATGAAAACTGCATTAAATTTACTTAAATTATATAAATATCCTGGCATTATAAAATCAAATATGGACCATAATTCCACCAAGTTATTTTCAATTGGCGTTCCACTTAAAGCAAATTTATTTTTCGCATTTATGGATTTTACTGCATCTGTCACAGAAGCCATAGGATTTTTTATATTTTGAGCTTCATCTATTATACAATAATCAAATTGTAATTTTTCATATTCATCTAAATCATTCCTAAGAGAGCCATAAGTAGTAATCATTACATCATAATCATTTATATTTTTGATTAAGTTTAATCTGTCTTTTTTCAAACCATGGATAATTCCCACCTTTAGACTTGGTGCAAATTTTTCAAATTCACTTTTCCAGTTGTGAATTAAAGATGTGGGTGTTACTATTAAAGTTTTTTTATTTTCTCTTTTAAGTAAGAAGCTTATGGTTTGAATTGTTTTACCAAGACCCATTTCATCAGCTAAAATTCCACCAAAACCAAGATAATCTAAAGTTTCAAACCAATTTAACGAATCTCTTTGATAATCCCGAAGGGTTGCATTTAATTTAGATGATATATCAAATTTCTTATTTTTTATATCTTCAAACTTCTTTATTATCTTATCTATATTTTCTTTTCCGTTTATATAAGGAAGCTTTTTCTCTCTTAATAAATTATCAAGATATAAAGCTTTGCTAAAATGCATTTTTATTTTATCATAATTAGTTGTAAATCCTAAACTCTCCATTAGTTTAAAAGTTTCTTTAGTTTCATATTCTTCTAAATTTATAAAATTGCCGTTTCCCAGTTTATAAAATCTTTTTTTATTTTTAAAGGCTTCTATTATTTTTTTATATTCTGATTTGTCCACATTTTCTATCTTAAAGTTAAACTCCAAATAATGATTTATTTCTTCTCCCAGTCCCACTTTAATAGAAGAAGAATTGTAAATAGTTTTTTCTTTAAGTTTATCTGAGTAATAGACTTCACCTATTTCTTTAAATTTATTTATTTCTTTACTTAAAAAATCATATAATTGTTCTTCATTACCTTTAAATACATATTTATCATTTCTAAATTCAAAGAAGTTTCTGTATAAGTGATAAATAGCGTCATTTTCTCTTTCAATATCTTTTATTATAAATTTATCTTTTTCATAATAATCAAATTCAACTTTACAAGTAATATTGCTATCTTCCAAATCAAAATAATACTTTATTTTTAAATCTTTACTTATGTTTTCTTTTATACTTTCATCTATTACAACATGAGAGCATATATTATTAATTTTAGGAATTATATCACTTAAAACTTGGCTTACTTGATTTTGTTCAAATTTAATTTCATTAAATTCACTTAAAACAGAATATAGCTTTTTATAATAAATACCATTTTCATCATTTAATATATAAATATCGCCTTTATAAAATAATACATCTCCTTTTAAAGATAAAGGATAAGGCAAATTATCATTTGATTTTAAAGTAACCTTATCTTCATTTAAATCAAGATTAAAATTTATAGGTAAATTACCTTCTATTACACTTGGCTTATAATACATATTTCTAAATTTAAAATCAAAGTTTGTAAACTCCAGTGCTTTAAATAAGCGTTTTACTTGACAACCTTTTACTTTCATTGATTTAAAATCTCTAGAAAAACTATTATTGCTTAAATTAATGCCGTATTCTTCTATCATCTCAATTATTTTTTCATTTTCATAATCAAAATAATTATCTATGGGATTATAAGCAAAATCCACACCGTAAACTAGGCTTTTAGATTGTAATCTGCAAAAAGCAAATTCCTTTAAATCTTTCATAACATACATTTTATCTATGCCTATTTTAAAATCACAGTTAAAATTATGCTCTCCTGCATACTCAACTTTAATATCTAAATTTACTTTTTCTTTTGGTTTGCTTTTGAAATATTCTAACAAATCTTTATTTATAAAATCTATATTTCTTTTAATTTTATCATTGTTTTTTACTACAAAAGTAGTTTGTTTTAAATTGCTTATTACATCTGATTTTAATAAATTACAAACATATAAGCCTGATGCAACTATATGTTTACATAAATTAAAATCTCCGTAGGAGCTTCTTTTATGATAATCTTCACAATCACAAAAGGCATTTTCAATATTTTTATTCTTTAAATCTATAATTATAGATGAATTATAAACGCTGCTATTATTAGCGGAAGCTACTTCACCTTCTATAGTTAATATTTTATTTTTATTAGTTTTAAAAATATCTAACATATTTATATTAGTATATTTAACACTCTGAATATATCCATCTTTGTAGTATTTATGCCCCTTATCAAATCTTCTTTTGTCCGTAGAATTAATTAATATATCATTTACTATTTTAAATATCATTTTTTCACCTGCTTTTTTAGCTTATAAATTTTATTATATTACTCTTTTTTATTTAGTTCAATGAAATAAATTAGGGAAGCTTAAATTTTAATTTATATATGAGTAAGAAAAGAAATATTTGGAATAATAAATTTAAATTGTAAAAGGAGTGATAAAAATGCCAAATGACGATACTATAAAACTTTTAAAAGAATGTGATGCAGGTGCTAAAATGGGTATAGAGGGAATAAAAAATGTTATAGATAAAGCCGATAATAAATCACTTATAGCCCTTTTAGAAAAATATTTAAAAGATCATGAAAAACTAGAAGAAAAAATTCACGAAGAATTAAATAAGTTTCATGATGAAGAAAAAAATCCAAGTCCCATTGCCAAAGCCATGTCTTGGGTAAAAATTAATATGAAACTTGTCAAAGGTGAAAATGATCCTAAAATAGCAGATTTAATGATAGAAGGATGTAATATGGGTATTAAATCAATTTGTAGATATTTAAATCAATATCCTACAGCCATGGAAGGTATAAAAGGGCTTTGTTATGATTTAGTTGAAATTGAAGAAAACTTTGCAAAGGATATGCGTAAGTTTTTATAATTTTAAATAAAACTTGTGGTAATTTATTTCATTTCGCAATAAAATATAAGTATAGAAGTAGAAATTCATTTGTTGATCGGAAGATGACTTTCTACTTTAATATATAGTATGTTTTTCTCCGTTTTATATAAACGGTGTGGTGACTCATGGAGAATCATTGAAACATTATATACACACATATACACAGGAAATCCTCACTTAAGTGGGGATTTTTCTGTTATATGTGTATTTATTATTATTTTGGGAAAAATAAACAAATAATTTTAATACATATGGAGGCACTATGAGAGTACCAAAACATATAGGAATAATCCCAGATGGAAATAGACGTTGGGCAGTAAATAATAATTTATCAAAGGAAAAGGGATATGATTATGGAGTCAATCCTGGATTGCAATTGTTTAAATTGTGTCAAAAGGAAAATATTGAAGAAGTCACTTTTTATGGCTATACAGTAGATAATACTAAACGTCCAACGATTCAAAAGGAGGCCTTTATTAAGGCTTGTGTTGAATCTGTCATGCTTTTAACAAAGGAAGACTGTGAAATTCTTGTAGTTGGAGATAGTACAGCTAATTATTTTCCAAAAGAACTTATCCCTTTTACAAAGGAGCGCAAAAAATTTGGAAAAGGCGGCATTAAAGTTAGCTTTCTTATTCATTATGGTTGGTCTTGGGATTTAAAATCCACTCCTCTTAAATCAAAGGATATTTCTAGAATTGATTTAATAATTAGATGGGGTGGACGTAGAAGATTAAGTGGATTTTTACCAGTACAATCGGTTTATGCAGATTTTTATGTAATTGATACTATGTGGCCAGACTTTAAAGAACAAGATTTTTATGATGCTCTAAATTGGTATGACAAACAAGATGTAACTCTTGGAGGATAAAAATAAGTGCCTTGCAACTTAATGCAAGGCACTTATTTTTTATAATCATTGTTTATTACTTTGCTTAAAACTTTACTTCCACCTATAACTACAGAGGCACCGTTTCCTGGATGAGTAGATGCATTTAGAAAATATAATCCCTCTACTTTTTTTGATTTTATATGTGGTCTAAAATATATGTTTTGTAGTAATTTATGACTTAATCCAAAGGCATTTCCCATGTAACAATTATAATCTTTTTCTAAAGTTTTAGGTGTTAAATAATTTTCATAGACTATATGTTTTTCAATATCATCCATAGATGGTATCTGCTCAATGGTTTTTATAATAATATCTCTTATTTTTCTTATATCATCTTTATTATAATCTGATTTATATAAAGATAAGTTAGGAATTCTTAACATTATATTTAAAGATGATTTATTATTTTTACAAAAAGATTTATCCCTAATACTAGGATAATAAATATACAAAGAAGGATTTGTTGGTATAATTCCCTTAAAAGCACTTTGAATACTTTCTTTAAAGTCTTTATTTAAATATATATTGTGTACTTGTAAAGTATCATATGTTTTATCAAGACCTAAATATAATATAAATACAGAGCAGGAATAATCCTTTTTTTCAATATTATCTTTGTTATATCTTTTATCCAAGTATTTTTTATCAATTAAATTTTTTACAGTATAAGTATAATCATTATTACAAATGACTATATCACTTCTTAAAGTATTATCTTTGTATTTTATACCTCTTATTTTATTATTTTCTATTAAAACTTTATCTACCCTAGTATTATTTAATACTTCCCCTCCAAGCTCTTTGAATAGTTTTTCTAAAGATTCTATATACTTATAAATTCCACCCTTTATATACCAAAGGCCATTTAAGTGAGAAATTGCAGGTATTAAAGTATGAATATTTGAGTTTTTATAAGGATCAACTCCTATATACATGGAAGAAAAAATTAAATAATTAATTATAGTTTCATTTTTAATAATTTTATTTAAGTAGTTACTAGTAGTAGATAGGGGTTTAATTTTAATTAATGATTTAATACTATTTAAATTTAAAAGTTCTTTTAAGTTTATCATGGGTTTATCTAAAAAATCATTTTTTATTAAATAGTATTTTTCATAAGATTTAGATAAAAACTTCATAAAATCTAAAGATAAACCCTTTTCAAATTTCTCAAATTCATTTATCATCTTATTACTATCACCATATATGAGTAAGCTTTCTTTATCATAAGAAAAAACTTTGTATAAAGGGTCTAGGTTTATTATTTCAAAATAATCTTTATAGTTTTTACCCACATCTTCAAATACATCTGTATAAATCTTTGGTGTCATAAGAATAGATGCACTTAAATCAAATTTAAATCCTTCTTCTTCAATTATATTAATTTTGCCACCTAATTTCTCTTTTTGCTCCACTATAGTAACATTAAATCCTTTATGTAACAGATATATTCCACTACATAATCCTCCTATTCCACCTCCAACAATAATTACATCTTTTTTCATTTAAATACTCCTTTACATAAAAAAATGCCAACATTAATAGTGTCAGCATTTTTTCATATATTATTAGTATGTAAATTTATTTATATTGTAGCTACTTGATTTTCATCATAACTTATCCAGTCACTGAAACTTCCTGTATAAAATTTATAGGGAATTTCAATTTCATTTAATGCCAAACTAACAGGTGATGCTGTTATTCCAGAACCACAATAAATAATTACTTCTTCATAATTATTTAAGTCTTTGAAATGATTTTTTAAACTTTCTTTTGATTTTATATTTAATAAATCATTATTTTTATCTAAAATATCCATCCAAAAATAATTTAGGGCACTTGGTATGTGTCCAGCTTTTTTGTCCACTGGCTCTACTTCACCCTTGTATCTGGCATTTTCTCTACAGTCAACTAAAGCTACTTTTTTATTATTAATTCTATCTTTAACATATTTCATATCTACTTTCATGTTTTCTTGTAAATTAATCTTAAAGTTGCCCTTTTTAACTTTTTTTACTTCACATGTTAATTCTCCACCAATTTCTTTAAAATCATTAATTCCACCATCTAAAATATATACTTCTTTATGTCCTAAATATTTTAATATCCACCAAAGTCTAGAAGGACCTGCCAAATCTCCTTCATCATAAGCTACTACAATTGAATCATTGCTAATACCTATTTTTTCAAAGACATTTTTTAATTTGTCTATGGTAGGAAGAGGATGTCTTCCTCCATGAGTAGACACTTTGTCAGATAGTTCAGTTTCTATATCTACTCTTAGAGCCCCTTTTATATGAGATGATTCATAACTTCTTTTTCCATATTCTTTGTCCATTAAAGAAAATCTACAATCTACGATTACTAATTTTTCATTGTTTAAGTTTTCTTTTAACCATTTTGCATTTACTATGTTTGACATATATTTACTCCTTTTTAAATATATTTTCTATAAGATTTATAATAATTATATACTATTTTAGTTTCTTGGCGTTTTTTTATTTATATATTTTTTTATTATTGTTTCCTACTAGGAATTTTTACGCTTAATTATAGACTGCTTTTTAAAGCAGCATTTTTCTATTTTTTATTGTATTTTTTCATTAATTCTTGCTCTCCCTTTTTCACTAACTCTTTACTCATTTGACCTCCCACTCTAGCTGATAATCCTATGCTATCTATTTTATTCTCATCATTTAATATATTACTCTCTTTTGTTAATTCACTTGCTATTTCTAATTTCATTTGATTTAGTGCTTCTTTGGCATTTTTATTAATATATTTTCTAAACATCATTAACAACCTTTCTTTTTTTATATATTGTTTGAATATATTTTTTAATTATACCTATACTATAATATGTAAATATTTTATAAAAAAAGAGAGTAAAACTTAATAAAATATAGTTTTACTCTCTTTTTTCTTTAATAATAAAAATTGAAATCCGCATCTACTGAGAAGGAATCACGGCTTAGCAGTCCTCCATATGATATGGTAATATAATTCATTTGTGAATCAAGAACTTTATTTATTATAACCTTATATCCATCAACATCATATAAATTGTCATCAGGAGTTGGCTCATCTAACTCTAGATCCACCTTAGCATCTGAAGTCATTGTAATACATCTAGTTAATATTCTTACACATGTCTTATCACTATTAGCCAATAATTTATCTAGTTCTCTCTTAGCTTCATTTGTAATAAGTATAGTCATTTCTTCCATGTTAGTCTCTCCTTAATAGTGAATTGTATTTTTATATTTTACCATATATTAATTAATTTCATCAAATTTAATAAAAATTATTTATGATTTATTATGGAAGTATGAGTTGCAATTCCTGCCATGCCATCAACTTGTAAATTATTTGCCCTTTGATATTTTTCAAGTTTACCCTTAGTATCTTTACCAAAATATCCATCCACATCAAGACTATATCCCTTACCTTTTAATGCTTTTTGAAGCCATTTAGTATGGTCTAGTTTTTTATTCCCTTGTTTTGTACTTAGTACATGTTCTTTTACTGCAGCCTTAGTTTTTGGTCCAAAACTTCCATCCACATCTAAATTTAAATTATATGATTTATTTAAAGCTTTTTGTAATTCTTTTATTAAAGTTTCCTTCGAACTGTCTTCTTTTTTATTTTCACTTGTATTTTCATTTCTTGAACTTTCATTTTTATTATATTTCTTGTAACAATAATTCATATCCACATTTCCAATTATTCCATTTACTCTACCACTTTCGCTATATTGCCACATTACATGAGGATCTTTATAGTATAATCTAGAACCATATTGTGCTATCCATACATCATAATCTCTTAATATACTTTTGAAAAAATAATTTTTAGAAAAATCTAAATTTGTATATAAGCCAGGTTTATAACCACCCTTTTTTATTTCCTTTAAAAAGGCATACGCAAAATTTGTAGCTTTAGTTTTATTTATGGATACACCTTGTTTTTTAGCATATCTTACACTATCATATTCAAAATCATAAAATACAGGATATATAATATGCTCCTTATATGGTTTTATTACTTCCATACATTTTTTAGCTTCAAGTTTTGCTTTTTCCTCATTTGTGGCATAACTAAACCAATATATGCCCACATCAATTTTTTCCTTAATGGCACCTCTTATATATTCTTCAAATCTTTCATCTATAGTATTTGAGCCATATCCTGCACGTATTATGACAAATTTAATGCCTGAG
>ERZ772885.970-NODE-970-length-19338-cov-79.770679_pt1 | contig 19338 bp, 11 predicted proteins | sample MGYA00580580_ERZ772885 | MGnify/ENA primary metagenome ERZ772885 (study PRJEB29015, sample SAMEA2737673) | human gut metagenome | biome: human gut; feature: human-associated habitat; material: faeces | place: China | collected 2012 ...
CCCGCCGCCAGCAGCCAGACTGCCGGGGCCGCGTCCTGCGCAAGACCCGTGGGCGGCACGCCGTCCTTATTGTTGACGCAGGTCAGCGCCGCGTCGCCGGTCAGGGTCGCGGTATAGCTGCTGCCCAGCGTGACGCTGCTGCCGTCGTCCATTGTCGTTTCGTAGTCGGTCAGCGTCTCCTCGGTGACGGTCACGGTCTGGCCGGGCTTCAGATGCCCGATGACGATGCTGCCCTTGTGCGGGATCGTGAAGCCGTCCGCGGTCAGCGCCGCGCCGCCGTAGGGCTGCACATAGGGGGTATCCGCTGTGACCGCCGCGCCGTCAATGGCCGCCGTAAACGCAAAGCCGCGGCGCGTGTCGCCCATGCCGCCCGTGACCTGCTTGGTCACGGTGACGCGCAGGAACGGCGCGTAGGTGTTGGTGATGACAGCCTCCCCCACGCCGCCGGACGGCACCTGCACCGTCCCGGACGCCGCCGCGGCGGTGGTCGTGCAGTACCAGCCGGCTAAGTCGGGGTGGTCGGTCTCGGTCACGGTGTAGCTGCCCACGGGCACCTCCTCCACCGTTACGCTGTGCAGCCCCCTGAGCGGCACGGTCAGTGCGCCGGGCGCGTCCAGCGTGACGGTGCGGGCCGTGCCGTCGTCATAGACCAGCGTATAGCTGCCGATGGGCAGGCTGCCGACGGTGAAGGTGTTCGTCACGGCCTCGGCCTCATCGCGCAGGGCCGTGTCGTCCACGGCCTTCGTCAGCCGCAGGCTGCCGGTCTGCCGGGCGTAGGTGTTCTCAAAATCGGCGTAGGTCGTGCCGTTTTGCAGCAGCGTTATGTTGGCCAGCGTCGGCGGGTCGCCCGCGGGCTGCAGCGCGTCGCCGTTGACGGCGGCGCGGCTCGCCAAATAGAGCACCGCCGCCGGGGCGGCGTGGGCGGTCTCGGCCACGGGGTAGGTGTAGAGTGTGCCGCTCTCCGACGCCACAGGCAGATCCTGTATTGTATAGCTGCACTGGGCCGGGTCGGTGCCGACGGTCATATCCGCGCCGCTTATGACGGCCACAGCCGTGCCGTCGGAGCGGGTCACGGTGAAGGTCAGCCCCGCGCGCACGGCGGTCAGCTCGTCGGCGGTCAGGCTGCCCACCAGCGTCTTGCGCAGCGTCAGGTTGGCGTGCCCGGCCACGGGCGGCGCAGGCTCGGTACTGAACCAGACTTTATCCAGCAGGTTGCCCTCGCGCCGGTCCCCCTTGCCGCTGGACAGCGCCAGAAAGAAGAACCGGCTGACATACTGCCCCGCCCGGACCGTGTAGTCTCCGCTGTGGACGCCCCACTGGTCGTTGCCGTCGGTGATCTCACCGCCGACCATGAAGCTGCGGATGGGGACCTCCTCGCCGTTGTATTGCACGGTCCGCTCCAGCGCCGCGCGCACCAGAAGTCCCCTGTTGTCGTCCTCGCTGGAAGCGCCCGCCAGAATCTCGGTGATCTGCGCTGCCACATCCACCGGCGCGATGAGCAGCGCCATCGAGTCCTGCATACCCCTGCCACGGGCGCGGTGGGCCAGCGACCAATGCAGCGTGGTGCCGGGCGCGGTCAGCACATCCTGATACAGTGCGCCGTAGGCCTCGCAGTTCAGCTCGGCAAACTGCTGCCCGTCGTAAGCGCTGTCGATGCTGTAGCTGGCCTCGGGATAGTTCCGCGTGCCGTTATAGCTGCGGTTGGAGCCGTCCGCCAGCTCAATGTACAGGCCGGCGCTTCCGGTTTTCCAGTGCCTGGCCACGCCGGTGGTCTGCCAGACGATGCCCCCTTCCCCCGACGGGTACTGGGTAAAGAAGCTGCCGGTCTCACCGTCCGGGGAATAATACAGCCGGGATGCGGGCGTATTGTTGTCTTTGTCGTGATACGCCTTCAGCCCGGCAATATCCGGCGTTTCAAAGCTGCCGTTCTGCAGCTGGATGCAGTAGGGCACCTGCATGGCCGCGGCGGTGAGTTTTGCGCCGTCGGTGCCGGTGACCTCGACCTTATAGTACAGCCGTTCCGCATCTTTGACACCGGCAATGCAGGCATCCAGCGCAGCGTTCAGCCGGTGCTCGCTGCCCGGCGTGATGTTCCACGCATCGCCGGAGCAGAGCTGCTGCGGGACCTCCTCCCAGTTGGTGCCGTCCTTGCTGCGGTACCAGGTGTACACAGCGCCATCGAGTCTGTCCGTGCTGCCGTTGACCTTCGCTGTAAAGCAGCCGTCGGTCCGAATGCTGTCCACCAGCTCTGCGCTTGTGACAACGGCAGTCTGCGCCGCGGTGTCGGGCGCGGCGAGCAGCGCATCCATCACGAGGGTGCGTGCGGTCTCGGGTGTTGCCGCGGGGTCAGGTGCCGGGGTCGGCTCCGCCTCTATTTCGGGTTCCGGTGCAGGCGGGTCCGGGTCGGCGGGCGCAATCGCCGCCGCAGACTCCGCCGTGGCGGGCAGTTCATCCGCCGCAAACACAGCGTTGGCCATGCCTGCCGCCATACAGCAGGCCAGCAGCACAGCCAACAGACGTTTTTTCATGTACGGTTCCTCCTTTGCTGGTTTCCCGCGCGGGGCTTGTCTCCCCGCCGGGTCAATTGGGAGTATACCGTCCGCCGCCCGCGGAACACGTCGAGGGCTGCTTTCTTCCAAAAGGTTACAAAAAAGACGCACCACGGATGTTTTTCCGTAGTGCGTCTTTTCTGTATTCACTTCTGCCCTGCACCTTTCCGCAAGCGCCCGCCTATGGGACACCTGCGGGCCGGGCATGCCCGGCCCCTACTGTCTCTGCAATGGGGAAATGCGTTGCTGCGGCAGGTTGGCGGGCGGCCAATGGCCGCCCCTACCGTCCTTGGGGCCGTTTACACCACCGTCACCAGCGTCTCACAGTCGCCGGTCACGGCGTACTTGCCGCTGCCCGCGGGGATAAAATAGCTTTCGCCCTTTTTGACCTTCACGGTCTCGCCGCCGCAGGTCAGCGTGCCCGCGCCGTCGGTGATGAGCAGCGAGACAAAGCTCTTTTCGTCGGCCACGCCGTCAAACGCGCCTTTTTTCGCGTCCACCGTGAAATACTCGCACTGCGCGAGATGGCTGCCGAAGTCGTGCTTTTGCGGCGGCGTGCGGCGGGTCACGTCCAGCGCCTTTTCAATGTGCAGGGCGCGGGGCTTGCCGTCCGCACCGACGCGCCCGTAGTCGTAGACGCGGTAGGTCACGTTGGAGTTCTGCTGCACCTCGACCACGACGATGCCCTGGCAGATGGCGTGCAGCGTGCCCGACGGAATGAAAAAGCAGTCCCCTTTATGCACCGGTACGGCGTTCAGGACCTCGGTCAGGGTGTTATTTTTGATGCGCTCCGCAAACTCCTCTTTGGAGATTTCGTGCGTAAAGCCGTAGTAGAGATACGCCCCGGGCACGCAGTCCAGCACATACCACATCTCGCTTTTGCCGTACTGGTGTTCGTTTTTCAGCGCGTAGTCGTTGGACGGGTGCACCTGAATGGACAGGTTGCTGCTGGCGTCGATGAACTTTGTCAGGATCGGGAACTGCTCAAATTTTGCGCAGTCCGTGCCCAGGGCTTCGGGGTGCGCGGCCGCGTAGTCCGCCAGCGTCGTGCCGTCGGGCAGATAGCTCGGGCCGTCCGGGTGGCAGGACAGCACCCACGCTTCGGCCAGCGGTTCAAGGTCGCTCTTGATGCCGAAATCGGTGCGCAGGCGGCTGCCGCCCCACAGATAATCCTGGCAGCTCGGGGTCAATTTCAGAATTGCCATACCGTTCACGCTTTCATCATGTCTGCGGCGGCTTTGGCCAGCGCGGCGTTCACGGCATCGGCGGCTGCCTCACTGTCGCCAACGGCGGAAAGATAAACTTTGATTTTCGGCTCGGTGCCGGAGGGGCGGACCATCAGCTTATGCCCGCCGTCCAGATGGTATTCCAGCACGTTGGCGCGGGGCAGGCCGGTGCCGTCGGTGTCGTAGTCCACGACGGACTCCACCTTGTACCCGGCAATGTCCTCCGGGGCGTTGGCGCGCAGCTTCTTCATCAGCTCCTGCATCGTGTGCATGCCGCTCTCGCCCTCAAAGGCAAAGCTGCACAGCGCATTGCGGTAGTAACCGAACTCCCTGTACAACGCCTCGATGGCATCCAGCAGCGTCTTGCCCTGCTGGGCGTACCAGGCCGCGGCCTCGCAGACCAGCAGCGTCGCGTTGACAGCGTCCTTGTCGCGGACGTGGCCGCCGGACAGGTAGCCGTAGCTCTCCTCAAAGCCGAAGATATAGCGTTCGGGACGCCCCTCGGCCTCCAGCTTGCCGATCTGCTCGCCGATGAACTTAAAGCCGGTCAGGGTGCGGCGCAGTTCAACGCCGTACTTTTTCGCAACCGGCGCTGCCATATCGGTGGAGACGATCGTCGTTACCGCCACGGGGTCGGCGGGCATCGTGCCCTGCGCCAGACGGGTGCGGCAGATATAGTCCAGCAGGATAATGCCCATCTCGTTGCCGGTAATCAGGCGGTAGCCGCCCTTGCCGTCGGGCACGGCGGTGCCGCAGCGGTCACAGTCGGGGTCGGTGCCCAGCAGCAGATCGGGGCGGACCTTGTCGCACAGCTCCAAGCCTTTTTGCATAGCTTCGCGGATCTCGGGGTTCGGGTAGGGGCAGGTCGGGAAGTCGCCGTCGGGCTTTTCCTGCTCGGGCACAACGGTCACATAGGTCACGCCGAGCTTTTTCAGCAGCTTTTTCACACATTCCAGACCCGTGCCGTTCAGCGGGGTGTAGACGAGCTTGAGCGCGTCGATGCCCGCGCCGTCGCCGACGCGCTGGTCATAGACAGCCTGCACAAAATCATCGAGGCATTTTTCGTCAATTGTCACAATGCGGCCCGCGGCGGCGGCAGCGTCAAAATCTGCCAGCCGGACATCGTCAAAGCAATCAATTTTTTCGATAGCTGCCAGAATTTTCTCGGCAGCCTCCAGCGTGATCTGGCAGCCGTCTGCGCCGTAGACCTTGTAGCCGTTGTACTTAGCGGGGTTGTGGCTGGCCGTCACGCAGACGCCCGCGCCGCAGCCGAGGTACCGCACCGCCCACGAAAGCGCCGGGGTCGGCTCAAGCCGGGGGTACATGCAGGCGGTAATGCCGTTCGCGGCCAGCACGCGGGCGGTCTCGCGGGCGAACAGCGCACCGTTATGGCGGCTGTCGTGGGCGATGGCTACCTTTTTGGGCAGGCCGGACGCATTGAGGTAGTCCGCCAGCCCCTGCGTTGCCTTGCGCACGGTGTAGAGGTTCATCCGGTTCGTTCCCGCGCCGATCACGCCGCGCAGGCCGCCGGTGCCGAATTCCAGATCGCGGTAAAAGCGGTCCGTGACGGCGTCGCTGTCGCCCGCGATGGAGACGAGCTCGGCTTTGACGGCGTCGTCCAGATCCGGCTGGGCAAGCCAGCGGTTATAGAGGTCGTTTATATTGTTCATGGAGTTTCTCCTTTATCTTCCCTTGAATCCTGCGGGCAGCCGCAAGCCGCCCCGCCTCTCTATTATCTTGCATTTTTACCGCTTTTGCAAGTACCAAATCTTTGTCGGCACCGCCGGATTTTCCGGTCAGCCCTGCCAGACACCTTTTATTGCCTCCGCTTCACTTTCCGCCAGCGCCGGGGCGTCGGAATTGGCAAACAGGCTGCCGTAGCGGTAGAGCCCCGCGCCCTGCACCCCTAAGCGGGCAAGCAAAGCAAGCTGGTCGGCCAGCGCATGGCCGGAAAACCACTCGGAGCCGGCATCGGACCCATCCCCGCGCGGCGGCCAGCTGCGCAAAGCTGCGCGACGCATCGCCGTTTTTTATATATTCCTGCCCCCAATAAAGCTGGGGCATCAGGTAATCCACAGTCCCCTGCCGCAGCCAGCGGGCCGCGTCGCTGTATTGCAGGGTGTAGTTCTGCTCCGGGTCGCCCGCCGGGGCTGCGCCGAACCGCACGCCGTACCGCCGGGCCGCGGCGTGGCAAAGCTCCATCAGGGCGTTCACGTTCTCCCGCCGCCAGTCGTCCTGCGTCAGTGTGCTGCCGCTGGCCGCGTAGTCCGCCGCGTCAAAGGCCGGGTCGGTGGTGGGGTAAAAATAGTCGTCAAAGTGGATGCCGTCCACAGCGTACCTTGCGCACAGCTCCCCCACCCCATCGGCAATGTACTGCCGCACGTCCGCGCTGGCGGGGTCGAGATACGCGCCGGTGTCGGTGTACCTGACCCAGTCCGGGTGCAGCCGCGCCGGGCTTGCACCGCACAGTGCCGGGGTCTGCCCGGCCTGGATGCGGTAAGGGTTGACCCAGGCTTCCAGCTGTAAGCCCCGCGCGTGGGCGGCGTCCAGCAGCAGTGCCAGCGGGTCAAACCCGGGGTCCTGCCCCTGCGTGCCGGTGCAGAGGTGGCTGAACGGAAAGTAGTCGCTGGGGTAGAGCGCATCGCCGAAGGGCCGCACCTGCGCCAGCACGACTGTTGCGCCAATCGACTGTATATTGTCCAGCATTGTGCCGATTGCCCGCGTGAACGCCTCCGCCGACGAGAAATCGACCTGCTCCCATTCCAGATAGCTGACCCACACAGCGCGGTAGGGCGCGGCGGCCCGGGCGACGGCGGTTGGGGCGGGGGTCGGCGCCGCAGCGGGGGCCGGGACAGCCTTTTGCGGCAGTGCAAGCAGCGGCGCAAGCAGAAAGACGGCTATTATAAATAAGTAGAATCCGATCCGACGCATGGCATGTACCTCCTGCGGTATGTATATGCGGGGCGGGCAGCGGGTAGGACAGGGCCGCCGGGAGGCTGCCCCTGCGGCTATCCGTTGCCGGGCGGTCATGGGGTCTCCCCTTACCACATTGACAAAAAACACCCTGCAATGCTATAATGTTTTTATATATAACACAATTTTTATCTACCCATTCCTTCACACAAAGGCGGAAGCATTATGACCAGAGAACAGGTCGAAACGGAAATGGCCCAATACCGCACCATCTTTACTGTGGTGCGGCTGCTGGATGCTGCGCAGGTCGGCGGCGAGGAGTCCGTCAACAGCTTTTGCAGCTGCTACAGCTATTGGGGCAAAAACACCCCCTGCCGGAACTGCATCTCCCGGCAGGTGCTGGAGGATCACCGCCAGCGCACCAAGCTGGAATACATGGGCAGCGAGGTCTTTCAGGTCACCGCCGTCTACCGCGAGGTCGACGGCGTTCCCTGTGTCATGGAGCTGATCCAGAAGCTGGACGGCGAGACCCTCATTGACCCCGAAAACGGGGACCGCCTGATAGACAGCATCGCGAGCTACCACACCAAGCTCTACCACGATGCACTGACCGACAGCTACAACCGCCTCTACTTTGAGGACGCGCTCAAGGACAAGACCGACCCCGCCGGTGTGGCCGTGCTGGATCTGGACGACTTTAAATTGATCAACGACACCTACGGCCATCAGGCCGGCGACATAGCGCTGCGCACCTGCGTTGACGTGGTGCGTGCCTGCATCCGCAAATCGGACGTGCTCGTCCGCTACGGCGGCGACGAGTTCCTGCTGGTGCTGCCGGGCATTGAGCGCGCGGCGTTCCTGGCCAAGCTGGACCGCATCCGGGAGCAGCTGCACACCGCCAGCGTGCCGGGGTATTCCCGTCTGCAGCTGTCCGCCAGCATCGGCGGCGTGATAACGCAGCCCGGCGAGACCGTGGAGCAGGCAGTCTCCCGCGCCGACAAGCTGATGTACCAGGCCAAGAACCGCAAAAACATGGTCGTGACCGAGGACAACGCCCGGGACGGCGCTTTGAGCGCTGCCGGGCGCGAAAGCCAGACCCGCCAGAGCATTTTAATTGTGGACGACTCCGAGATGAACCGCGCCATTCTGGCGGAGATCCTGGGCAGCGACTACAACATTCTGGAGGCGACGAACGGCAGGGAATGCCTGGCCATGCTGGAGCAGTACGACACCGGCATTGCGCTGATCCTGCTGGACATCGTCATGCCGGTCATGGACGGCTTTGCGGTGCTGAGCGAGATGAACCGCAGCCACTGGATCGAGGACATCCCCGTCATCATGATCTCGAGTGAGGACGCCGACACCGTTGTGCGCCGCGCCTACGAGCTGGGCGTCTCGGACTATGTCAGCCGCCCGTTCGATGCGGGCGTCGTCTACCGCCGCGTTTTCAACACGATCAAGCTCTACGCCAAGCAGCGGCGGCTCGCCTCGCTGGTGACGAGCCAGATCAAGGAAAAAGAGAAAAACACCAAGATGATGATCTCGATCCTGAGCGAGGTCGTCGAGTTCCGCAACGGCGAGAGCGGCCAGCACGTGCTGCACATCGGCACGCTGACCCAGCGCCTTCTGGAGCGGCTGACGCAGAAAACCGACAAGTATGACCTGCCGCCCGAAACGCAGGATCTGATCGTCATGGCATCGGCGCTGCACGACATCGGAAAGGTTGCGATAGACGATAAGATCCTGAACAAGCCCGGGCGGCTTACCCCGGAGGAGTTCGATCTTATGAAAACGCACACCGTTGTGGGCGCGAACATGCTGGACCATCTGGGCCGCTATAAAAACGAAGCGCTTGTCAAGACCGCCCACGACATCTGCCGCTGGCACCACGAGCGCTGGGACGGCCGCGGCTACCCCGACGGCCTGGCCGGGGACGAGATCCCGATTTCGGCACAGATCGTCTCGATGGCGGACGTCTACGACGCGCTGGTCAGCAAGCGCGTCTACAAGGCCGCCTACTCACCGGACACCGCGGTGCAGATGATCCTGCACGGCGACTGCGGGCAGTTCAACCCCCTGCTGCTGGAATGTCTGGTGGAAATTCAGGACGTCTTAAAGGCCGAGATCGTCGGACGGGAGAACGAATCGGAGCTCGCGGCGGCGGAAACCTCTGCGGAGGGGTCAAGACCCCTCCCTACGATGCCACGATAACGAGCGGTTTGTAGGGAGCGGTCTTGACCGCTCCGTGCCCGTGCGCGGCGGCGGAAACCTCCCCTACCGCGCCACTATGAATTGTGTAATTGTTATGATATTGCGGATTTTGTTGAAAATATCCTCTGTCTATGGTAAAATAAGAAGATAACTATTAGAGAGGACTTCTCCTTTTTCATGACAAGTAAACGCGAAAAGCTGCAATACGCTTATGTATTTTTCGCCGATCTGCTCACGATGGCCGTCAGCGTGCTGCTGGCGTGGCTCATCACCGACGGGCTGTTCGGCGTGCTGATCCCCTACACCAGCACCGATTGGCTGCAGACCCTGTGCCTGCTGTTTGTGGCGTTCGTCGTCACCTTCTTCTTCTTTGACCAGGACAAAAACATCGTAACACGGTCTGAAAATGAGGAAATCAGCCTTTCCCTCCGGTTCAACATCGCGCTCGGCCTTGTTTATGCAGGCTGCATGCTGCTGGCCAAGGCCACGATGCTGGACTCCCGTTATTTTGCGGTCACAGTGCCCGCGGTCAACGCGGTGCTGCTGCCGTTCTCCCATGCGATTTTAAAGCGGCTGCTCATCCGGTTCCAGCGCAGCTGGGGCATGGAGACGCTCGTCGGCGTCGTCACAACGTCGGACCGGGCCGAGCGGCTGATCCCCGAGATCCAAAAGGACTGGTCCCGCCGGGTCGTGGGCGTCTCGCTGCTGGAGGCCACGCCCGCCGCGATCTCCACCAGAGTCTGCGGCGTCGAGGTCAAGGCGACGTTCGACGACTTCATGGACTGGATCCGGCGCGAGGCGCTCGACGAGGTCTATGTCGATGTGCCGATGGACAGCGGCGAGAGCTTCATCCCCTATCTGGACGAGATGGAGAGCATGGGCCTGACCGTGCACTTCCGTCTGCCGCTGCTGGACCGCATTGAGGAAGCCTGCTGCGACGAGACGAGCGCCGCGCGGCTGAGCCGTTCCCTGGGGCGCTGCGCCGGGGGCAACATCGTCACGATGGGCACCGTTGAATTGCAGCTGCGCGACCAGATCGCCAAGCGCTGCATGGACGTGGTGGGCGCTGTCATCGGCTGTATCATCAGCATCCCGATCATCGCGGTGGTCGCCATCCCGCTCAAGCTCGAAAGCCCCGGCCCGCTGTTTTTTAAACAAAAGCGTGTGGGCCGCAACGGGCGGTATTTTTACATCCACAAGCTGCGCAGCATGTACGTGGACGCCGAGGCCCGCAAGAAGGAGCTGATGGCCCAGAATGAAATGAACGGCCTGATGTTCAAAATGGAGGATGACCCCCGCGTGACCAAGGTGGGTAAATTCATCCGCCGCACCAGCATTGACGAGCTGCCGCAGTTTTTTGACGTGCTGCGGGGCGATATGAGCCTTGTGGGCACCCGCCCGCCGACGGTGGACGAGTACAAGCAGTACGAGAGCCACCACAAGCGCCGCCTGTCGATGAAGCCGGGCATCACCGGCCTGTGGCAGGTCAGCGGGCGCAGCGACATCGAGGATTTTGAGGAGGTCGTCAAGCTCGACGTAGCCTACATCGACAACTGGTCCCTCTGGGGCGACGTAAAGATTTTGTTCAAAACGATTTACGTTGTGTTCGCAGGGAAAGGGGCGAAATGATAGCAAGCAGCCGTTCCGGAAAGGGACGGCTGCTTTTTTTACTGCCGTGCGGCCCCTACAGGGAAGCTGACGCTGCCGCAAAGCACCCGGAGCGGTCAAGACCGCTCCCTACGAACTGCCGCTCACGGGTGCCTTGTAGGGAGGGGTCTTGACCCCTCCGGGCAGCCGGTGTCTGCCGCCCGGCCCCTACAAAAAACCTTCCTCCACGCCAAAACGGGGCCCGCTTTTCGGCAGGTCCCGTTTTGGTTGGTATAGGAAAATAATAAGAAAATGGCTTGTTTATCCCCGCATTACACGATCTTGCGGGATTTGTGGACGCCGGTCTTGAGGAACTCGACCCATTCCGCAATGTTCACGGCGTGGTCGCCCAGGCGCTCAAGGTACTTATCGATCATAAATAAGTCCAGCGCCGTCTCGGCATCACTGGGGTGGGCGGCGATGTAGGCCGCAATTTCCTTGGAAATGCGGCTGAACATCGCGTCGCAGTCGTCGTCGCGGGCAATGACCTGCGCGGCGGTGGACAGGTCCACCTGCACATAGGCGGCAATGGCGTCCTTGACCATGTGCAGGGCAATGTCGCCCATCGCGTACAGGTCGTCCAGCACGCCGACGGTGCGCGCGCCGTCCGGGTGGAGATGGAGCGTTATCTCGGCAATGTCGCTGGCCTGGTCGGCGATGCGCTCAATGTCGGTGACCATCTTCAGCGCCGTGGAGACCTTGCGCAGGTCGCCCGCCACGGGCTGCTGGCGCAGAAACAGCGTTAAGCAGCGGTGCTCGATCTCATGCTCGGCGGAGTCGATTTCGCTGTCCCGGGCAATAACGCTGCGGGCCAGCTCGGTGTCGCCGGAGCGCAGGGCGGTCATGGCGCTCTCGATCGCGCCGCCGGCGGCGTGGCCCATGCGGGCCAGCATCGTGTCAAGCTGCAGCAGCTCGGCGTCGTACATTTTTCGTACACTCGTACCCATTTGTCGTACCTCCTTAGCCGAAGCGGCCCGAGATGTAATCCTCGGTGCGCTTGTCCACGGGCGTGGCGAACACACGCTCCGTCGGGCCCATCTCCACCAGCTCACCCAGCAGGAAAAATGCCGTCTTATCGCTGATACGCGCGGCCTGCTGCATGTTATGGGTGACCATGACGATGGTGTAATTTTCTTTCAGCTCCGTGGCCAGCTCCTCGACCTTGGACGTCGAGATGGGGTCCAGGGCGCTCGTCGGCTCATCCATCAGCAGGACCTCGGGCTCAACGGCCAGGGCGCGCGCAATGCAGAGGCGCTGCTGCTGGCCGCCCGACATGCCCAGGGCGCTCTTGTTCAGGCGGTCCTTGACCTCGTCCCAGATGGCCGCGCCGCGCAGGGATCTTTCCACGATCTCATCCAGCTGCGCTTTATTATGGATGCCATGGGTGCGCGGGCCGTAGGCGATGTTGTCATAGATGGACATCGGGAAGGGGTTCGGCTTCTGGAACACCATGCCGACGCGCTTGCGCAGGACGTTGACGTCCATCTTGTCCTTGTAGATGTCGACGCCGTCGAGCTTGATGTCGCCGGAGATGCGGCAGCCCTCGACGAGGTCGTTCATGCGGTTCAGGCTTTTCAAAAACGTGGATTTGCCGCAGCCGGACGGACCGATGAACGCGGTGATCTCCTTTTCCGGGATGTCGATATTGATATTTTTCAGCGCATGGAAGCTGCCATAGTACAGGTCCATATTGCGCACTTCAAATTTGTTCATGGAATGACCTCTTATCTTATTTCTGCTCTGTTTCTTGTATCGGTAGGGGCCGGGCATGCCCGGCCCGCGGCCTGGACCGCGAGCACCCGTTTTCCGTACACCTGCGGGCCGCATATATGCGGCCCCTACATGCGCGGCGCCGGGGAAGGGGCTGCTGCGCGGAGAGTGCCCGGAGCGGTCAAGACCGCTCCCTACATGGCACCCGTGAACGGCGAATCGTAGGGAGGGGTCTTGACCCCTCCGCGGGGTTTGCGCTGCCGCATACTCCCACGGGCGGATATGGAATCCGCCCCTACGGTGCAGGGGTCGATGCTCCTCATCGACCCGGAAAGCTGCTCCCTGTATCGGTAGGGGCCGGCTATGCCCGGCCCGCGGCCCGGACCGCGAGCACCCGTTTTCCGTACACCTGCGGGCCGCATATATGCGGCCCTTACATACGCGGCGCCGGGGAAGGGGCTGCTGCGCGGAGAGTGCCCGGAGCGGTCAAGACCGCTCCCTACATGGCACCCGTGAACGGCGAATCGTAGGGAGGTGCGGGGTTGTAAGCGTGGGACCACGGTTGAGCGTAGCGAAACCGGGGAGCGAACAATGTTTGCCCCTGCGGGGCAAACAACCGCATGAGCGGGCCAGCTTTGCTGGCTGGCGGCGCTCGTTGTGCGCCGCCAAGCGGTCTTGACCCCTCCGCGGGGTTTGCGCTGCCGCATACTCCCACGGGCGGATATGGAATCCGCCCCTACGGTGCAGGGGCCGGGCATTACCGTTTACCGTTTTGCCAGCTTCCCGGCTGCCAGCCCGGACAGGCCGTTGATGACCAGCACCAGCACCAGCAGGACCACTGCCGTGCCGTAGGTCTGGCCGATGTACAGGCCCTCGTTCGAGAGCAGGTACATGTGTACGGCCAGGGTGCGGGTGGAGCTGAACACGCCGGACGGGATCTTTGCCACAGAGCTTGCGGTATAGATCAGCGCGGCGGTCTCGCCGACGATGCGGCCCGTGGCCAGAATGACGCCGGACAAGATGCCGGGCATGGCGGACGGCAGCACGATCGTGAACACCGTGCGCAGCTTGCCCGCGCCCAGACCAAAGCTGCCCTCGCGGTAGGAGTCGGGCACTGCGATCAGCGCCTCCTCCGTCGTGCGCATGATGACGGGCAGAACCATGATGGCCAGCGTGAACGCACCGGCGATCATCGAATAGCCCCAGTGCAGCTTGGTGACGAAGAACAGCATACCGAACAGGCCGTAGACGATGGACGGGATGCCCTGCAGTGTCTCGGTGGTGACGCGCACGACCTTGACCAGCTTGCTGCCGCGGTGTGCGTACTCGACCAGCCAGATGGCCGCAAAGATGCCCAGCGGCGTCGAGATCGCCAGCGAGAAGGCGGTCATCAGCACCGTGTTGATGAGCGCGGGCGTCAGCGAGACGTTCTCGGAGTTATACTCCCAGGCGAACAGCTCGGGCTTCAAATTGGGGATGCCCATGACCAGAATGTAGCCGATGAGGAACACCAGCACCGCGGCAGTCAGCAGGGCGGCAATGCGCACAAGCCAGCGCAGCGCGGCGGCCTGCACACGGGCGGTGCGGCGGTTGCTGCCGCCGGCGGGCAGGAACTCATGCGGTTTTGCGTAGGTCATATCGGCGGCTGTTTGCGCTGCGGCACTCTCAGGCATAGTCCTTACCCCCTTTCACAAGGCTGAAGCAGAGGTTGATAAGCAGGATGAATACGAACAGCACAACGCCGGTGGCAATCAGCGCCTCGCGGTGGAGGTCGGCGGCGTAGCCCATCTCGATGACGATGTTCGAGGTCATCGTGCGCAGGCCCTGGAACAGACCCTTGGGCATCCAGGTCTGGTTGCCCGCGACCATGACGACAGCCATCGTCTCACCGATGGCGCGGCCAATGCCGAGGATGACTGCCGACAGCACGCCGGATTTTGCGGCGGGCAGCACGGCGTAGAACACGCTGCGCTCATGCGTCGCGCCAAGGGCAAGGCTGCCCTCGTAGTAGCTGTCGGGCACGGCGTCGAGGCTCGCCTTGCTGACCGTGATGATGGTGGGCAGGATCATGATGCCCAGCAGCACGGCGGCAGTAAACAGGCTCATGCCCTTGCCGCTCTTGACGTGGAGCACGGTTTTGAAGAACGGCGACTTGACCATGGCCTGCACGGCGGGCACAAGCACGATCATGCCGAAGAAACCGTAAACGACGGACGGGATGCCGGCCAGCAGCTGCACCGCCGGGAGCATGACCTTATTGATGCAGGGCGACGCGAACTTGGACATGTAGATGGCCGTCAGCAGGCCGATGGGCACGCCGACGAGGATAGCCCCCGCCGTGACGTAGATGCTGCCCAGGATCATCGGCAGGATGCCGAAGATGTCGTTGCCGGGCTTCCATGTCGTGCCCAGCAGGAACTTGAGCGGGCCGATCTTGAACAGGGTGGGCACGCCGTTGGCAAACAGGAAGATGCAGATCAGCGCCACCGCCAGGATGGACACACAGGCGCAGAGAGTGAACACGCCCTGCATAACGCCTTCTTTTAGCTTGGAGGTCATTTTCCTATACTCCTTATGCTCGTAGATTGGTTATGATACCCAAAAAGCCTTCCCCCTAGGGGGGAAGGTGGCGCCGCAGCGCCGGATGAGGGGCGGCCTTGCCTTACCAACCCGTGAACGGGTTATCTTGGGAAACCCGCCCCTCATCAGTCCGCTTCGCGGACAGCTTCCCCCTAGGGGGAAGCCTTTTTCTTTTTACTGCACGTCGCTCCAGGTGGTCAGCTCGCCGGTGTAGATGCCCTTGATCTGGTCAACGGTCAGGTCGTCGGTGGTGTTGTTGGGGTTGACGACGACGGCGATGCCATCCAGCGCCAGGACGGTAGCCTTGGCACCGCCCTCGACCTCGGAGTCCTTCAGCTCACGGCTGGCCATGCCGATGGTGTAGGTGCCCTCCAGCGCACCGGAGACGCCGGTGGTGGAATCGGTGGTCTGGAGCTCCAGCTCGGCGTTGGGGTTGACGCTCTTGTAAGCCTCGATCAGCTTCTCCATCAGCGGAGAGACGGAGGAAGAACCGCCGACGACGATCTTGCCCTCGGGCTGGGCAGAGGTAAAGTCCGCGCCGTCCTCACCGATGTAGCCGTTGTCGGTAGCGATGGCCTGGCCGTCCTTGCTCAAGACATAGGCGATGAAATCGACGGCCACGGGGTCCGTCGCGTCGCCGTTGGTGACGATGTTGAACGGACGGGACAGAACGTAGCTGCCGTCCTTGACGGTCTCGGCGGAGGCCTCGACGCCGCCGACGGTGACAGCCTTGACGTCATTGCTCAGAGAGCCGAGGCTGATGTAGCCGATAGCGGTCTCATCGTTGGCGACGGCGGTCATGACACCGTTGGTGCTGGACTGGATGGCGGCGGCCTCGGTGGTGTTATCGACCTTCTTGCCGTCGGCGTTCTTCTCCTCGACACCGGTCAGCTCGATGAAGGCGCCGCGGGTGCCGGAGCCGTCCTCACGGGAGATGACCGTGATGTCCTGGTCGGCGTCGAAGTCACCGGCAGGGGCAGCCTCAGTGGAGGCGGCGGTGCCCTCTGCAGAGACAGAGGAAGCAGCGGCGGAATCGGCAGAGCCGCAGGCAGCCAGGCTCAGAGCCAGCGCAGCAGCGGTAACGGCAGCAATTGCAGAAGTACGTTTCATGTGTGTATTCTCCCTTTTTCCCAAATTTATGTGGTATAGTTTGGATGTTTTGCCAGTGCTTCACCGGAAGCAAGCTAATTGTACCGCGGTTTTGCGCCGGTTTCGACCATAGTACGGTACAATCGCGGTAAAGGTTTTGCAAAGAGGGGGCAGGTTTTGTGTAGAGCGTGTAAAGTTTGTAAAGTTTGGGGAAAGGGAGAGGGGTGGAGTTAGGAGAGAGGAGTTAGGAGTGGATTGGGCGGCAAAGGGGTGACGGGGCGGCGGCGGAAGGCTGCGGAGGGGTCAAGACCCCTCCCTACGATGCAAAAGGCAAAAGGGTGGCATAGCAAAGCTGCGGGCCGGGCATGCCCGGCCCCTACGGACTGCTGTGAAAATTTACGCACGAGAGGGGCAAGGGAGGGCGGCAGCCCTCCCCCTTCGCAGTGGGCGGGGTTGCCCGGGAACGGGTGGTAACGTAAGGCCCGTCGGGACCCTTCAGGCCTCGCAAGCTCGGCCAGCTCCCCTGATGGGGAGCCTTTTCCCCCCTGCGGGGGTTCGGGGGAACCCCCGAATTTAAAGTGGAGGAAGGCTCGGCGGCGTTAAGAACGGACAGTAATACTGCGTCCGTTTAGCCGCCGAGACTTCCGACCTCCTCTTTGGGGTTCTTAGGGGCGTGCAGCCCCTAAGGCGAGGTCCGCTGCATCCGCAACAGCGGGACTTTTCTTTGCTTCTTTCTTTTGGTCACAAAAGAAAGAAGGAGTTCCCGGGAGGCAGCCGCTAATAGCCCGTTTTACACAAATTTTACACAACATTTACCTTCCCGTGGTGGTGTACCTGTGGCGCATACATTATAATAGAAGGCGGTATAGTGTAAAACTCAATAAGAGAATGGATGTGTAACACCGGATGACCATTTTTAATGTGTTCACCCTGATGGGCGGCATTGCCATGTTTTTGTATGGCATGGACCTGATGGGGAAAGCTCTGGAACAGACCGCCGGCAGTAAGCTGCAGGGCATTCTGTCCACCATGACCAGCAGCCCCATCCGCGGTTTGCTGCTCGGCATGGCCGTCACTGCCGTCATTCAGTCCAGCGGTGCCACCACCGTTATGGCGGTCGGCTTCGTCAACTCCGGCCTGATGGAGCTGCATCAGGCCATCAGCGTCATTATGGGCGCAAACGTCGGTACGACTGTCACCGGCTGGCTGCTCTCGCTGTCCGGCCTCGAGGGTGACAGCTTCCTCACCCAGATGATGAACCCCAATGCCTGGAGCCCGATCCTCGGCTTTATCGGCATCTGGATGTATATGATCGGCAAGGACCGCAAGCGCGGCGTTGGTAAAATTATGCTGGGCTTCGCCATTTTGATGGCCGGCATGAACACGATGTCCCATGCCATGTCCCCGCTGGCCGATGAGCCGTGGTTCATGGATCTGTTCCTCAGCTTCAAAAATCCCATCCTCGGCGTTATCGCGGGTGCGGTGCTGACGGCTGTTTTGCAGTCCTCGTCGGCGTCCGTCGGTATCCTGCAGGCCCTGACCAGCACCGGCGCGGTCACCTACTCCACTGCCGTGCCCATCATCATGGGCCAGAACATCGGCACCACCGTCACGGCGCTGATCTCCTCGGCGGGTGCAAACAAGAACGCAAAGCGCACCGCCTTCGTCCATCTCTATTTTAACGTTATCGGCACGATCCTCTTCCTGTGCGGGTTCTACGGGCTGAACGCGCTGATCGGTTTTGCCTTCTTCAACGATACGGCCAACACCTTCGGCATCGCCATCGTACACACAATTTTTAACGTAGTAACGACAGCTATTTTGCTGCCGTTCAACCGCCTGCTGGAAAAACTGGCCATTTTGACCGTGCCAGACTCCCCGTCCGACACGAAGCAGGAGAACACCCTGCTGGACGAGCGTCTGCTGGCTACGCCGTCCGTGGCCGTGGGCCGCGCCATGCTGACCGGCGGCGATATGGCCGAGATCTGCCGCACCTCGCTCTTGCAGGCCATGTCCACCACCCGCGCCTGGAATGACGCCATCGCCGACGAGGTCATCCGCAAGGAGGACGCCGTTGACCACTATGAGGACGTGCTGGGCACCTACCTTGTCAAATTGAGCGCCAAGCATCTGTCCGTGGAGGACAACCGCTCCGTCAACACGCTGCTGCACACCATCGGCGACTTTGAGCGCATCTCCGACCACGCCGTGAACATTATCAAAACGGCGCAGGAGATCCGCGACAAGGACATCAAATTCAGCGAAGAAGCGCTGAATGACCTGTCCGTACTGGAGGCCGCCGTGCAGGACATCGTCAACCGCACAGTGGATGCGTTCCAGAAGGGCGACACCTACGCCGCCGGCAAGATCGAGCCGCTGGAGCAGGTCGTGGACGGCCTGGTGCGCGAGGTCAAGACCCGCCATATCGCACGTCTGCAGGCCGGTGTCTGCACGATCGAGTACGGCTTTGTGCTGGACGATCTTTTGACGAACTACGAGCGCATCGCCGACCATTGCTCGAACATTGCGGTGGCCATGATCGAGGTCGCGGCGGACAAGTTCGACACCCACGAATATCTTGCCAACGTCAAGCACGGCGGCAGCGTGAAGTTTGAGCGCCGCTACGAGAAATACCGTGGCCGCTACACCTTCCCGCCGGAGGCGTATTCCGAACCCGCTGAAAATCCGGCTGAAAACTAATAATTACGTGCCTTCCCCTATGGGGGAAGGTGGCCGAGGCTCCGACCGAGGCCGGATGAGGGGCAGCCTTGCCCCGCCATCCCGTTACCGGGCTGTATTGGGAACCCCGTCCCTCATCAGTCCGCTTCGCGGACAGCTTCAGTCTCCGCGCTAAGAGCCGCCTGCGGCGGTTGCGCTCCGACACGCGCCTGCGGGCGCAGCCCCGAGGGGGAAGCCTTTTTGTAGGGGCGGGGCATGCCCCGCCCGCAACAGAAAAGCAACCGCCCGTTATCGGACGGCCACGCAAAGCCGCGGGCCGGGCATGCCCGGCCCCTACGTTTATAGTAAGGGGTATTTACTATGATTTACATCGTCGAGGACGACTCCAGCATCCGTGAGCTGGAGCAATACGCTTTGCAATCCAACGGGTACGAGACCACGGGCTGCGAGGACGCGGCCAGCTTCTGGGCGGCGCTGCGCAGCGGGCGGCCCGACCTCGTCATTCTGGACGTCATGCTGCCCGACGAGGACGGCTACCAGATTCTGGCCAAGCTGCGCGCCGACCCGGCCTGCGCCGCAACGCCGGTCATCATGGTCACGGCCAAAACCAGCGAGATCGACGTCGTCAAGGGGTTGGACCACGGTGCGGACGACTACCTGTGCAAGCCGTTCGGCATCATGGAGTTCATCTCCCGCGTGCGGGCCGTGCTGCGCCGCGCCGCGGCAGCCGCCCC
>ERZ772885.971-NODE-971-length-19329-cov-5.221283_pt1 | contig 19329 bp, 16 predicted proteins | sample MGYA00580580_ERZ772885 | MGnify/ENA primary metagenome ERZ772885 (study PRJEB29015, sample SAMEA2737673) | human gut metagenome | biome: human gut; feature: human-associated habitat; material: faeces | place: China | collected 2012 ...
GGCGGAGGTCATGGAATTGTCGGAGGGCGAGGAGATTACCGAAACGATTCCCGCCGACCCGGACGTGAAGAATTACAGCTATGCCCTCGTAGACGGCGAGGTATATTTCCGCGAAAACTCGGTGATGGTGCGCCCGAAACTGAATCGAACGGCACAGGAGCGCGTTAAGGGCATGGTGGCTTTGCGGGATACGGTCTATCGGCTGATGGATGCGCAGCTTGAGGAAGCCGGCGACGAAGCGATTGAACGCGAACAGCGGGAGCTGAACAGACTGTACGATGCGTTCAGCGCCAAGTTCGGGCTGATTAACGACCGGGCAAACCGGCTGGCTTTTGCGGATGACTCCTCCTATTATCTGCTCAGTTCGCTTGAGGTGCTGGACGAAGATCGAAAGCTCAAGCGAAAAGCGGATATGTTCACCAAGCGCACCATTCAGCGTCCGCGGGCGATTACGCATACGGACACCGCCGCAGAAGCGTTGGCGGTATCCATCGGGGAAAAGGCGCGGGTGGATCTGCCGTATATGGCGGAACTGACGGGAAAGGATGAAGCGGAAATCACGAAGGAGCTGTCCGGCGTGATTTACTTAGACCCTGAAACGCGGACGTGGCAGACGGCGGACGAATACTGCTCCGGCAACGTGCGGGAAAAGCTCAGGCTGGCGCAGGCTGCGGCAGCGGAGGATGAGACGTTTACGGTCAATGTCGATGCGCTGCAAGCCGTGCAGCCCAAAGACCTTGACGCTTCGGAGATCGACGTTCGCCTTGGCGCGACGTGGCTTCCGACGGAGGATATCGAGGCTTTCATGTACGAGCTGCTGTCTACGGAGGAATACATGAAGCGGCGGCTTAAAGTCAGCTTTTCCCGATTCACCGGCGAATGGAGCATCAGCAACAAAAGCGTGTTAAGCCGAAATGATGTGGCGGCGTATGAAACATACGGCACGCCGAGGGCAAGCGCGTATAAGATTCTGGAAGATACGCTCAACCTGCGCGACGTGCGGCTTTACGATACCGTTCAGGGTACGGACGGCAAGGAAAAGCGCGTGCTGAATTCCAAAGCCACGATGCTCGCCCAGCAGAAACAGCAGTCCATCAAGAACGCTTTTCGGGAATGGATATGGAAAGAGCCGGAACGCAGGCACAGGCTGGTGAAGTGGTACAACGAACTGTTTAACGCAACCAGACCGCGCGAATACGACGGCTCCCATATCGTTTTTGCAGGAATGAATCCCGAAATTACGCTCAGAGAACACCAGAAAAACGCGATTGCGCGCATGTTGTACGGCGGAAATACATTATTGGCACACGAAGTTGGGGCAGGGAAGACGTTCGAGATGATAGCGGGTGTTATGGAATCAAAAAGACTGGGTTTATGCACGAAAAGCATGATCGTTGTCCCCAATCATCTGACCGAGCAGTGGGCTTCGGAGTTTCTGAACCTCTACCCCAATGCCAAGCTGTTGGTGGCACGGCGCAAGGACTTTGAGACCGCCAACCGCAAAAAATTCTGCGCCCGCATCGCCACCGGGGACTACGATGCCGTCATCATCGGGCACAGCCAGTTTGAGCGCATTCCGCTGTCCTTTGAGCGGCAGGAGCGTATCATTCAGGAGCAAATTTATGAAACGCTTGCCGCCATCAATGAGCTGAAAGTCCACGCAGGCGAGAATTTCTCCATCACCCTGCACAAGGCGGCGAAAGCGGCCTTTGACGAGGCGGGACTGCAAAAATTGCCCAAGGTCAAGGCGTTGGATGCGGAGTTTGCAGAGCTGCTGACCAAGAAGAAAGCCGCTTACCCGGACTACCGCAAGGCACGAAATGAGATGCAAGAACTGGTTCGGGCGCAGAAAAACGTAGAACGATTTTTTTCGGAGGAAAAGCCAGCACAGGAGAACGAGCAGGCTCGATAAACGCAGATTGCCGGGAACTGACCGTAAGAGGTCAGCACCCGGCAATCTTTTTTCGTCGGTTCAATCTTTAACGGAATGATTTATCTCTTTCGATTGTGTATATCGGTGCGACCAACAGGTATCCTATGGAGTGTAAAGAACACGATAGGATGAGGTTGCACTATGAAAGAGCTTTTTGGACAGCGACTACGGGAGCAGCGTATAAAGCATGGGTTGACGTTGGAACAGCTTGCGGAAAAATCCGAGCTTTCCTCCAACTATATCGGCATGGTAGAGCGCGGCTTAAAGGAACCCGGCCTTGCCACCATTGTTAAACTTTTGAATGCTCTGAATATTTCCGCAGACACATTGCTGTGTGATCTGGTTCCCAGTGCATCCCATGTGACTGACGACGAGATTTGCAAGCGGCTGGAAGGTTTGACCCCTATCCAGAAAAAAGCGGCACTCGATCTGTTGGACACCTATATCGCCAATCTCCCTTACCTCACAAACGAGGAATGAACCGCAAACTTTGCAAGCGTATCGGCTGAAATTTAGCCGATGCGCTTTTCTTTTGCATTTCTTTCGGCTATAATCATTCTTATAGGACGTGTTGCTTCCTAAAGAGTTGATTGTTTGGGGCGTCAAGATGAGAAAACTACAGTACAGTATTTTAGCCGACATTCAGGATGCGATCGAGCGGGCAAAGCAGGGCAAGCTGGCGTTGTATTGGCAGCGTACCATCCAACGGGAATATTCCGGCAAGAAAGTCACGCCCGGTGAGCAGCAGGCGTATGAGCAGTTGCAGAGCGTTCTCTCCGAAGTGCCGCAATGGAGTGGTGAAGAAGATCTCCGCCATAACATGGAGAACATCGGCGGCAGGATCTGGTTCTGCCATTTCTGGATTCTGCTGGTGTTCATGTTCGATCGAATCGGACGCATCGCAGATGAAACGCCGTTTGTTGTAGAATGGTTTGTGAGAAATGGCATTCCGAAAGAGCAGATCATTACAAGGCGTTACGAGCGGGAAGTTGTCGAACACAAGAATCATCTGCAAACTATTCAGGTAGAGCGGGATAAAGCCCAAAAAGACTTGATTTCCCTGAAAGCCGAGATTCTTTGTATCAAAGGCGAGAGCGTCTTTCCCAAAGAAACCCTTGCCGAGATGATTACAGCGCAGGAGGAAAAACTTCGGGAATTGGATGCTCTTTATGAATCTTCCTATCCGGGTATGGAGTACCCAAGAGGGTGAGCAGCGTTTCGACAACCACACCGACAAACTGCTGAACTACATCCGCTTCTGGCAGGCAGACGGCGAGAGCGAAAAAACTTCCGTCCGAACCCGCACCAGTCTGCGCCAGCTTGTGGAAGAAGGTCACTTCAAGGGCGGAAATGCGCCTTATGGCTATGACCTTGTACGGAGTGGGCGTATCAACAAGCGCAAACACGAACTCTACGAACTGCACATCAACGAACAGGAAGCTGCCGTAGTGCGGATCGTCTTTGACAAGTATGTGTATGAGGGCTATGGTCCGCAGCACATCGCCACCTATCTGAACAATTCTGGCTATCGTGCAAGGTCTGGTAAATGCTGGCACCCGTCAAGTATTCGGGGGATGGTACAAAACCTGACCTACACCGGCGTTCTCCGTTGTGGGGATGCACGGTCAGAATTGATGCCGGATTTGCAGATTGTCCCGCAGGAACAGTTTGAAAACGCACAGCGCATTCGGAATGAACGTTCTGTACGCTCAACTGCGGAAGCCGAAAATCGCCTTCCTTTGAACATCCATGGGAAGTCGCTGCTTGCCGGCAACGCTTACTGCGGACACTGCGGTGCAAAGCTGGAACTGACCAGCAGCCGTAAATGGCGAAAAATGGCAGATGGTTCGTTAGACGATACGCTGCGTATTCGCTATACCTGTTACGGAAAGCTCCGCAAGCAGACCAACTGCACCGGGCAGACGGGATATACCGTCCACATTCTGGATGAGATCATTGATAAGGCGGTGCGCCAGATTTTTTCCAAAATGAGGGGTATCCCGCAAGAGCAGATCGTTACAAAACGCTACGAAAAAGAAACTACGGAGCGCAAAAACCATCTGCAAGACCTGCAAACGCAGCGAGACAAGGCCGAGAAAGACCTGCTTTCTCTGAAAGCCGAAATTTTAGCCTGCATCAAAGGCGAAAGTGTGTTGCCGAGAGAAACCCTTGCCGAAATGATTACAGAGCAAGAAGAGAAACTCAAGGAACTGGAAGACCTTTGTGAATCTGCCAGTGAGGAACTGGAGAGAACAGCAGAGCTGATGGATAAAGTGTCGAGGCTCTATGATGAGCTGATTTCCTATGCTGACCTGTACGACAGTGCCAACTTTGAAGCGAAGAAGATGGTTGTCAACCAGCTGATCCGCAGGGTAGACGTTTATCGTGGCTATCAGATCAACATCTCGTTTAACTTCGATCTCACTCCTTACATTGAGGGGGAGTGATACGTCCGCCTGCAAAACAGTCGGGCATCGAACAAGCATTTTCAGAAACAACGAAACAGCAAGAATTGGGGGTTGCCGTCCATGTGCCTGCAAAATCAGGCATTTGGATGATTTTCAGTGCGACCTCCAAGAAAGCAAAAAGAAAAGCACCGTACTTCAAACGAAGTACAGTGCTTTTTTGGTGGAGAATAGCGGGATCGAACCGCTGACCTCTTGCATGCCATGCAAGCGCTCTCCCAGCTGAGCTAATCCCCCATAAAATCCAAGAAGCGAACCTCTTGGATGGAGTTTTTTGTTGGGAATTTGATTGTCGCAGGACTATCTGACTGGGGGTGTGTTTTGATACCAACCGCTCTCCCAGCTGAGCTAATCCCCCAGATGTTCGTGCCGTGCCTGACGACAGGAGTAATTATACCAGCGCTTTGCCGGATTGTCAACAGCTTTTTTGGGATTTTCTGCAAAAAAAATCCCGCCGGGGAAATGCCCTTCCCGGCGGGAAAAATGACTGCGAAAAAACTTACGCTCTTGCGTTCTGCGGGTCGAAGATCTGCGGTGCGACACGGATCAGGATCACCACAAGGACCGTGGTCAGAATGGCTTCGGGCAGCATGTAGGTGGCGTTGTACACGGCACTGTACAGCCAGCACAGACCGTCCACGCTCATGTTGGAGATGCCGGGAAAGCCGATCTCGGTCATCCAGCTGAAAGCGTAGTCGTAGTCCTTCCAGACGATGTAACCGGACAGAAAGCTGCACAAAAAGCGCAGCAGGCACACCACAAAGGCGCTGACACCGACACCCACGGTGCGGCTGCGGAAAGGCTTTGCGATCAGGCAGGCAAAGCCCAGCACCGTGAAGGCCAGAAGGTAGTCCAGCAGCACGCAGCCCACCTGTGCCGTGAGGGTCTGGCAGTATGCCAGGTTGCCAAGGCCCTGCACAAGCTGGATCAGGCTGTTGACGAAAGCGGTCATGATGCCCCACTTTGCGCCGTGGCGGTAGCTCATTACCAGAATGGGCACCATGCTGAACAGGGTGATGGAACCGCCATGGGGCATGAGCGGGATCTGGATCATGCTCAAAACGGTGGACAGGGCGATCATCAGTGCGCCCTCCACCAGAATGCGGGTTTTGGAATAGGTTTTGGTCATAGGGATTCCTCTTCTCAGAACGATAGTACACAAAAACAAAATGCGCCCGCTTTCCAGCAGGCGCACGGGGTTTGTGAAAGAACGGACAGTTCTGCAAACTCCCACGCCGGCATTGTCCGGTCTGGTAAAAGGGTACTCCGCAAAACGCGGATCTCAGCCTTTCGGCACCCCTGTTTTTATGTCCAAGCAAAAGTATAGCGCGTCCGGCGCAAAAGTCAAGCCCCGGCGGAACATATCTGCCCCGGCCTGTGCATAGGCTGTACCATAAGTTCACAATGGGAGGAGTCTGGATATGAAGGGAGACCCCGAACAGAGGGCGGTACAGCTGGGCGAATATATCGCGGCCAACCGGGCCACAGTGCGTGCGGCGGCAGCGGTGTTCGGGTGCAGCAAGTCCACCGTGCACAAGGATGTTGCGGTGCGGCTGCGGACGCTGCAGCCGGAGCTGTTCCGGCAGGTGCGTGCGGTTCTGGCCTGCAATAAGGCAGAGCGGCATCTGCGCGGCGGTGCGGCCACCCGGCGCAAATACAGCCGCAGATAAAAGACGGCACACTTCCGAACAAAACGGAAGCTGTGCCGCCTTTTTTAGGTTCAGTCCCGGGTGCGGAACTGGCTCAGTGCGCCTTTTTCCAACCGGCTGACCTGTGCCTGACTGATGCCGATCTCCTGCGCCACCTCCATCTGGGTCTTGCCCTGCAGGTAGCGCAGCTCCATGATCCGCTTTTCCCGCGGGGTCAGCCCGGCCACGGTCTGCCGGAACTGCAGCCCGCTGATCCAGCTGTCCTCGCCGTCCGGGTCCCGCACCTGATCGATCACATACATCGCATCGCCGCCATCGGTGTACACCGGCTCTTCCAGACTGATCGGCTCCACCACCGATTCCAGCGCCGCCGTCACTTCCCGGCGGGTGAGCCCGGCGCTCTGGGCAATCTCGTCCATGGTCGGCTCGCGGCCAAGCTGCTTTTCCAGCGCTTCGCGGCTCTGCATGGCCCGGTAGGCGGTATCCCGCAGGCTGCGGCTCACCCGCAGGGCGTTGTTGTCCCGCAGAAAACGCCGGATCTCGCCAATGATCATGGGCACGCCGTAGGTGGAGAAGCGCACCGGCTGGGCGGGGTCAAAATGATCGATGGCCTTGATCAGCCCGATGCACCCCACCTGAAACAGATCGTCCAGATTTTCGCCGCGCTGGGCGAACCGCTGCACCACGCTGAGCACCAGCCGCAGGTTGCCTTCCACCATTTGTTCCCGGGCTGCTGCATCACCGGCGTGGGCGCGGGCCAGCAGTTCCCGCTTTTCGGCTTCGGTCAGCACAGGCAGCTTTGCAGTGTTCATGCCGCACAGCTCCACTTTGTTGTACATCCAAACGCCCCCGGTCTGTTTTGATCTTCACCGGGAGTATGGCCCTGCGGGCAAAGCACTATGCACGGGAAAAACTGGGAGCTGTTATTCGTTTTCCAATTGTACTTTTAAGGTATGGATGATCCGTTTTTCCAGCCGGGAAATGTAGCTTTGACTGATGCCCAGTGCGTCGGCGGCCTCCTTCTGGGTGCGCTCAATGCCGTCCGCCAGACCAAAGCGCAGCTCCATGATCTGCCGTTCCCGCGGGGACAGGCTGTCCACGGCCCGGCGCAGCACGGCGCGCTCCGCATCCTGCTCCAGCCGCTGGCTGATCTGGTTCTCATCACTGCCCAGAATATCAGAAAGCAGCAGCTCGTTGCCGTCGCCATCCACGTTCAGCGGTTCGTCGATGCTGGCTTCCTGACGGCGGTTGGAGCTTTTGCGTAAGTACATCAGAATTTCATTGCCGATGCAGCGGCTGGCGTAGGTGGCCAGCTTGATGCTGCGCTCCGGCGTGAAGGTGTTCACCGCCTTGATCAGCCCGATGGTGCCAATGCTGATCATGTCCTCGGCAGGCACACCGCTACTTTCGTACTTTTTGGCAAGGTACACCACCAGCCGCAGGTTGTGGGTGATCAGGTCATCCCGGGCAGCGGCATCGCCTGCAGCCATACGGGCCAGCAGGACTTTTTCCTGTTCCGGGGTCAGGGGCGGGGGCAGGCTGGGCGCGCCCGCCAGAAAATGTGCGCCGCCGCAATAGCCCAGCCGTGCAAGGAGCCAACGCCAGAACCGGTGCAGAACATGAAACATGAATACCCCTCCTGTGCATCTATAGATATCGATCGCATCAAGCGCTTCTCAGCGGATGCCCAGCTGTACGGCCAATTCGCTGCCCAGCAGAGCTGTCCATGGCTGCTGTGTTTCCGGGCGGCAGAATGCGGCCAGAATGCCCGCTGCACTGCCTTTGCTGGTGCGCAGGGCCTTGGCCGGAACGGCAGGCAGCACACAGTGCCCGGCAATGGTGGTGCAGGGCACCAGCCGCACCCGCAGCTCCGGCGGCGGTGCCGTGCCGCAGGCAAAATAACGGTCCAGAAATGTGCGCAGCTCCTGCGGCAGGGCACTGCGCACGGCAGGATAATAGACCAGAACCACTGCCTGCCCGGTCAGCGGGTCCTGCACCGAGAAGCCGGTGTCGCAGAAAGCCTGTACGGAGAGGGCTGCACCTTCCAGCTCCAGCACAGCGGCAAAGCAGCGGGTGCCGGCACGGCCAAAGCAGAACAGTACGCCGCGCAGCACGGCAAGCACTGCACCGCAGCATAGCAGCAGCCGGCCCGGAGACAGCGGCAGATAGACGCAGAGATTTGCGCTTTGCACTCCGGGCAGCAGTACGGCTCCGCACAGCAGCAGGTTCAGCAGCAGATACCACACACACAGCTGCACAAAATTGCGCAGACCCGGCACGCCGTAAGCCGCAGCTACAGCAGCACAGCAGGTGAACACCTTATAAAGGAAAGCTGCAGGGCAGGGCAGCTCCGGCAGCAGAATGCCCAGCGAAGCCGCTGCCGCTGCCGCACTGCCCGCCATCAGCCGCAGGCCGCTGCACTGCCGCGCACACAAAAGCCCTGCGCCCAAAAGCAGCGCTGCTGCGGCCAGAAAGTTCGTCAGCAGCAGTTCGTCCAGATAGATCACGGTTTTCATACACGATCCCTTTCAAATTCCAGTATCTTCCAATTCCGCAAAAAAACATGTCGCTGTGTGCAAAAAAGCGGCTTCTGTAAGAATTTTGAGACCGGATTTTCACAGTCTATCACATTTTTCACATTTTTTTCAAAAAAGTACTTGAACATTTCTGGAAAGTGTGGTATATTATTGCCATCCTAGTAAGGGACGTAAGCCAAACAAATGGCTTGCAAATATCTTTCTAAATTTGAAGGGAGAAATTCATTATGATGATGCCTGCAAACTTCTCTGCTGTTGCAGAAAACGAGATGACCTACGTTGTTGGTGGTAGCCTGGTTGATGTCCTGGCTCCTGCTATGACCACTGCTAACTGGCAGAACGTTTCCGCTAACGTGATCAAGATCGTTGGCAACTCTTTCCTGGCTAAGTACACCAACGATGTTCTGGCCCAGCTGTTCGATGGCAACTACGTTCCCGGCGATGTGATCGGCTTCTCTGTTAAGAATCTGGATAAGGCTTACAACAAGGGCTACAACACCTTCGGCGGCAACTGGGGCTTTGCTGTTGGCGCTCTGAACGCTGGCATGCAGATCCTGGGCGGCCTGTCCGCTATCTACACCCTGGGCAGCAGCTCCATCGGTCTGGAAACTAAGAGTGGCACTCTGCCCACTCTCTAATAACTAATCTTTCCTGAATAGGATAGATAGTTTGATTTGACATAGCGTTTGTTGTGTTAGGTAAAAAGAGCTAGAGAGGCCCCGCACAAGACAAGCAATTGTTTTGTGCGGGGTTTTTGTTTGCGCAAAAACTTAGCAGGCTGTGGGAAAACGGCGCAGGAATGGAATGAGAATAGCCCATTCAAAAACAATTTCCCGATGGCAGACAAACTGCTGCAGAATTTTTCAAAAAACAGTTGACAACTCCCGGATGTGCTGATATAATAAATCACGTCGTCAGGCACGGCACGGACATCTGGGGGATTAGCTCAGCTGGGAGAGCGCTTGCATGGCATGCAAGAGGTCACCGGTTCGATCCCGGTATTCTCCACCAGAAGGAAAAGCACCGCACGGAAACGTGTGGTGTTTTTTGTTATCACCGACCAAAGGAGAAACTATGAGCTACGCGATCGTATTCAGCAGTAAAACAGGCAACACAAAAATATTGGCAGACACGCTGCACGCCTGTCTGCCACAGGAAAACTGCTGCTATTTTGGCACCCCGGACCCTGCTGCCATGGAAGCGGACGACCTCTATGTGGGCTTCTGGACAGACAAGGGAAACGCCGACGAAAGCACTTTGGACTTTTTGAAGCAGCTGCACGGCAAAAATATCTTCCTTTTTGGCACCGCCGGCTTTGGCGGCAGTGAGGAGTATTTCAACAAGATCCTGAAAAAGGTGGAGCGTTCACTGGACAGGAGCAACACGGTCTTCGGCCGTTATATGTGTCAGGGCAAGATGCCGCTTTCGGTACGCCAGCGGTATGAGGGCATGAAAAAGCAGCCGATCCATCTGCCCAATCTGGATGCGCTGATCGAGAATTTTGACAACGCCCTTTCTCACCCGGATGCAGAAGATCTGGAACGGTTAAAGCAGGCAGTAAAATGATAAAAAGGCAGCGGTTTTCCTCAAACAGAGGAAGCCGTTGCCTTTTTTGCTTAGCGGATGATCCTACGCTCCTGCCTGCGGCTCCGCGGTTCTTATCCCACGCTTCTTTTATAAAAGAACAGGTACTGCTGCACGATGCCTGCTTCCAGCCCGAACTGCGGGAACGGGTCCTGCCCGGCAAACTCGTCCCGGATGAGCCGTTCGATCCAGACATCCACCGGCACACGGCCCACACGGCCATAGCCGAACAGACACACGCAGTTTGCCACCTTTTTGCCCACACCGTCCAGTTCCATCAAACGGGCAAAAAGTGCTTCATCGGGCAGGGAAGCCAGCTTCTTCAGGTCCAGTGTGCCCTCTGCCGCCTGCTGCGCCGCATGCAGCACGTAGCGGGTGCGGTAGCCAAGACCGCACTCCTGCAGCGCCTGCTCCCCGGCACAGCAGAGCGCTTCTGCTGTCGGGAACGCATACACCGGCCCTTCGCTATCGCTGCCCAGCCGCTCGCCAAACCGCTCCGAAAGCAGCTCTACCGCCCTGCGGATAGCCGGGATGCTCTTTCGCTGCGAGATGATGAAGCTGACCAGCATCTCCCACTCGTCCTGCCGCAGCACCCGGATGCCCCGGCCATATTCCATGGCACGCTGCAGAAAGTCGTCCCGGCTGTCCAGCTTTCCGCGCAGGGCGGCATAGCTGCGGCCAAGGTCGAAGTAACCGTGCCAGAAGGTTTTCCATGCGCCCCGCTCACACCGCACCGTGTAGGTTCCGCTGCGCAGTGGTCTGAGGTAAAGCAGCTGTCTCCCGGAAACAAACCGATACCAGCCCTCCGCCTGCTTCCGGGGGCGAAAGCACTGGCCGCTTTCCAGAATTTTGTCCGGGTCGAAATCATCCCGGATCTGAACCGTTTTCTCTTCCAGCTCCATTGCCCCCATCACAGCTCCAGCTCCCGGTACGCTTCGCCTTCCAGCGTTTTCCAAAGGAAAGTCTCCCCTTCCAGTGTCATATAGCTATGTGCACTCCCCTCCTTCGGGATGCTCACAGAACCGGGGTTCAGGTAGAGATTGCCTTCGCCGAACTCTGTCCACGCCGGAATGTGGGTGTGGCCATGCAGCAGCACATCCCCCGGAGCCAGCGGCGGCAGGTTTTTCAGGTTGTGCACATGACCGTGGGTAGCGTAAACGAGCCGCCTGCCCACCGGCAGCACCGCATAGTCGGCCAGAATGGGAAAATCCAGCACCATCTGATCCACCTCAGCGTCACAGTTGCCCCGCACGCACAAAAGCGCCGACTTCAGCCCGTTCAGGAGCGGGATGACCTCCTTCGGGGCATAGCCCTCCGGCAGGTCGTTGCGGGGGCCGTGATACAAAAGATCCCCTAGCAAAAGCAGCCGGTCTGCTCTCTCCCGCTCAAACGCTTTGATCATTTTTTTGCAATAAAACGCCGACCCGTGCAGGTCGGATGCGATCATCCATTTCATGGCAGGATTCTCCTTATTTTATAAATTATCTATTTTTATTTTAGCCTCCCGGTGAAAAATGGTCAAGTCTATAAAAGTCATACTTTATCCGTTTGACCTCTTGACATCTGCCGGAAGCCGTGTTATCCTACAGTTAATAAAATTCGTGTGGATTTTTACAGCAGTATGCTACTTTTCGCCACACAATGACTTCAAAAAAGCCATTGTGTGGCTTTTTTGCGTCTGCGTTTGTTTTCGAGCAGTCTCGCCCTGACGATTCCGCGGCTGCAGTAATTCATTTCTTTTCTCTACAGGAGTAATGCAAACACTATGAACGAGACCTTTATGAAAGAAAAGCCGGTGCTGCCGCTGCTGGTATCCATGGCACTGCCGAACGTTATCTCCATGCTGGTGAACAGCCTGTACAACATCGTGGACAGCCTGTTTGTGGCCCGCATCAGCGAAGACGCCATGACCGCGTTGTCGCTGGTATTCCCGATTCAGAATTTTGCCAACGCCATCGCCATTGGCTTTGGCATTGGCATCAATGCCATGATCGCACTGTATCTGGGCGCGGGCGACCACAAAAAGGCCGAGACTGCCGCCACCCACGGTATGGCGCTGAGCCTGATGCACGGCATTCTCATCACCATTGTCAGCATTGTCATCATGCCGGGCTTTTTGCGCCGGTTCACCGGTGACGAAAGCCTGATCGCATCCGGCATCACCTACTCCACCATCGTATTCCTGTTTGCCACCATCAACATGGCGGCACTGGCCTTTGAAAAGATGTTTCAGGCCGTGGGCCGCATGAAGGTGACTATGGCGGCGCTGATCTTTGGCTGTGTGTGCAACATCCTTCTGGACCCCATCCTGATCTTCGGCCTTGGCCCGGTGCCTGCCATGGGCATTGCGGGTGCGGCCCTTGCCACCGGCATCGGCCAGCTGCTGAGCCTGTGCGTTTACCTCTTCGTTTACGTCCGTACTGAGCTGCCTATCCGACTGCGCCGCAGCTGCCTGCGCCCGGATGCCGCACTGGACAAAAGGCTTTACGGCATCGGCGTGCCCGCCATCCTCAATCTGGCCCTGCCCTCTCTGCTGGTCACCTTCCTGAACGGCCTGCTGGCGGGCTTTTCCCAGAGCTACGTGGTGGTGCTGGGCATTTACTACAAGCTGCAGACCTTCCTGTATCTGCCCGCCAATGGCATCGTGCAGGGTATGCGCCCGCTCATTGGCTACAATTACGGTGCCAAGCAACACGCCCGTGTGAAAAAGCTCTACGAACTCACCCTCATCATGAGTGCTGCCATCATGGCTGCGGGCACGGTCATCTGCCTGTTCGCTTCCCGCCCGCTGATGCAGCTGTTCACCACGAACCCTGAGACCATTGCCGCCGGTGAGGCCGCCCTGCGCATCATCTGTCTGGGCTTTGTGGTTTCTGCCGTATCCACCACCTCTTCCGGTGCACTGGAAGGCCTTGGCAAGGGCGCAGAATCGCTGGTCATCTCGCTGTGCCGCTACATCGTATTCATCATGCCGCTGGCCGCTGTGCTGTGCCATTTCCTTGGTGCCAACGGCGTGTGGCATGCATTCTGGATCACCGAAGTGCTGTCCGCCATCGTGGCTTACCCGGTGTACCGCAAGGCAGTTGGAAAGTGCTGAGCCTTCTTGAAAGCGCTGGACGGCGAAGGCCAAGTAAAATAAAATAGTTTCAAGCAGTTGAGGGAGAGTTTGCCAAAAAACCTCCCTCTTTTTTGTGCATTTTATTTGACAGTGCGCAAAAACTGCGGTAAAATAAGATGTTTGTTTTCCGGCATTTCGGCTGGAAAAGCGCAATTTAACAGAGGATGTGGGAAAAATATGATCGAGACGATCACGGCCGTCAATCAGGCGGTCAACCAATTCATCTGGGGCGTGCCCGCCATGGTGTGCATCATCGGCGTAGGCCTGCTCCTGAGCGTTCGCACGGGCTTTTTGCAGATCCGCAAATTTCCCTACGCCATCAAGACCACCATCGGACGCATGTTCCACAAAAAAGACGCTTCCGATGCCGATAAGGGGCACTTTCCCCCAGGTCATCGTGAAACGTCAGCGTTCTCGAAAAGTTACCATATGAACTTATGCCTGCGGCCGCAAAAACAGCACGCAGAATTTTGCCAATCAAAATCCATGTATATAATACACCACGGCATTTGCACGTGTCAAGGATAAAAAAACGGGCAATTTTGCCGAAAAATCTGTGGAATCCGCCGAAAGAAATTGCGTTTTTCCCGCTTGACATTTTTCCGCAACAGGCGTATATTTTGCTACATTGAAACGGCAATGGCGTCGTGGAGAGCACAAGATCTCCGGGCACCAGTGCCGTTTTTTGTTGTTGATACTGATTTGAAATACGGAAAGGGGACCATGCGAGATGGAAAAGATCTCTGACATTTTTGGATCCATGGTATTTAACGATGCCGTCATGCGCGAGCGGCTGCCGAAGGAGACTTACCGGCAGGTGCAGGCGACGATGGAAAATGGCAAGCGTCTTGATGACGACGCCGCGCGCATCGTGGCCAATGCCATGAAGGACTGGGCGATCGAAAAGGGCGCCACGCACTTCACGCACTGGTTCCAGCCGATGACCGGCATCACCGCCGAGAAGCACGACAGCTTCATTTCGCCCTGCGGCGGCGGTCAGGTCATTATGGAGTTTTCCGGCAAGGAGCTCGTCCGCGGCGAGCCGGATGCGTCCAGCTTCCCGTCCGGCGGCCTGCGCGCAACGTTTGAGGCGCGCGGCTACACCGCATGGGACCCGACGTCCTATGCATTCATTAAAGATAATGTGCTGTGCATTCCGACGGCGTTCTGCTCTTACGGCGGCGAGGCGCTCGATAAAAAGACGCCGCTGCTGCGCAGCGCCGAGGCGCTCAACCGTCAGGCCCTGCGTGTGATCCACCTGTTCGGCAACGAGGACGTGACAGCCGTGCGCACGACCGTCGGCCCCGAGCAGGAGTACTTCCTGGTTGACAAATCCGTGTATGACAAGCGCAAGGATTTGATCTACACCGGCCGCACGCTCTTCGGCGCCAAGCCGCCGAAAGGCCAGGAGCTGGACGATCATTACTTCGGCAGCATCAAGCCGCGCGTTGCGGCGTTCATGAAGGATCTGGACGAGGAGCTCTGGAAGCTCGGCGTGTACGCCAAGACGGAGCACAACGAAGTGGCGCCTGCGCAGCACGAGCTCGCGCCGGTGTTCACGACCGGCAACATCGCTGCCGACCAGAACCAGCTGACGATGGAGATCATGCAGAAGGTGGCCGCGCGCCACGGCATGGTCTGCCTGCTGCACGAAAAGCCGTTTGCCGGCGTCAACGGTTCCGGCAAGCACAACAACTGGTCCCTGACCACCGACACCGGCATGAACCTGCTCGAGCCCGGCGAGACGCCGGCCGAGAACGCACAGTTTTTGCTCTTCCTGTGTGCGGTGATCCAGGCGGTGGATGATTATCAGGATATGCTGCGCATCAGCGTGGCGTCGGCCGCGAACGACCACCGTCTCGGCGCGAATGAAGCGCCCCCGGCCGTCGTGTCGATGTACGTCGGCGACGAGATCGAGAGCATTCTCGACGCCATCGTCAACGAGACGCCCTATGCCGGACAGGAAAAGGAGCTGCTGAAGATCGGCGTGCATGCGCTGCCGCGTTTCCCCAAGGACACGACCGACCGCAACCGCACCTCTCCGTTTGCGTTCACCGGCAACAAGTTCGAGTTCCGTATGCCCGGCTCCTCGGCCTCCATTTCCGGCATCAACGTCGTGCTCAACACGGCGGTCGCCGAGAGCCTCGAGCAGTTTGCTGACGCGCTCGAGGGCAGCAAGGACTTCGAGGCCGACCTGCAGGCGCTCATCCGCAGCGTGCTCATCAAGCACAAGCGCATCCTCTTCAACGGCAACGGCTATGACGACGCCTGGCTGGCGGAGGCTGAGCGCCGCGGCCTGCTGAACCTGCGCACGACGCCGGAAGCGCTGCCGTATTACCTCGCCGACAAGAACGTGGCGCTGTTCACCAAGCACCGTGTCTATACCCGCACCGAGATGGAGGCCCGCTACGAGATCCACCTCGAAAACTACAGCAAGGTGCTCAACATCGAGGCGCTGACGATGCTCGAGATGGCGCGGCGCGACATCATGCCCGCCGTCAGCAGCTATCTGCGCGAGCTGTCCGAGACCGCTGCGGCGATCCACGCTGTGTCCGTCACGGCGGACTGCTCGTATGAGGAGAGCATCATCCCTGAAATGTCCGCGCTGTTGGGCGATGCCTACCGCAAGGTCCGCCGCCTGGATGAGGCGCTCATGGGCGCCAAGACCGTCGAGGGCAGCCAGGCACTGGCCAACTACTACCGCGACAAGGTCTTCTCCGCCATGGCGGAGCTGCGCATCACGATCGACCAGCTCGAGACCATGACGCCGTCCGACAAGTGGCCGGTCCCGTCCTACGGCGACCTGCTGTTCAGCGTGCGGTAAAAAACGCTTACTCTTTCTTTTTTCTCTCTTCTTTCATTTTCATACTTCTGTCAAAAGCATTGACGGAGAAAAGTAGCACGGGCGATCATTTCCAGCGAGTGCGGGACGGTGCGAGCCGCATAACAGAGCCTGTGTGAAGAACACTCCCGAGCTGCAACCTGAACGGGCGAGAGCCTCAGTAGGTGCGCCGTCAAAGCCGGACGTTATCCCGGTGCGGTTTGTTAGAACCCGTGAGAAGTAAAATAGGTGGCACCACGATACGCAGCTACTCGTCCTATTGATGGATGGTAGCTGCGTATTTTTTGATGCATTCAGGAGGAAAAAATCATGTGTTCCATCATCGGTTATCTCGGCTCGTCCATCTCCGCGCAGGATCTGCGCGCCGGCTTTGACAAGACCATTTCCCGCGGCCCGGACGATACGCGCATGCTGCATATCGGCGCGGCGACGCTCGGCTTCCACCGCCTGGCCATTATGGGCCTGCACCCGGAGGGGATGCAGCCGTTCACGCGGGATGGAAGCGCGCTCGTGTGCAACGGCGAGATCTACGGCTTCCGGCCCATCCGCGAGCGGCTCATCGCTGAGGGCGAGACGTTCGAGAGCGAGTCCGACTGTGAGATCCTGCTCCCGCTCTACGAGCGCGAGGGGCTGGACATGTTCCGCGGACTGGATGCGGAGTTTGCCATGGTCATCTATGATGCCAGGCGCGGCGGCCTCGTCGCGGCGCGCGACCCCATCGGCATCCGCCCGCTGTACTACGGCTATGACGCCGAGGGCGCGATCGCCTTTGCCAGCGAGGCGAAAAACCTCGTCGGCCTCGTGCACAATGTGATGCCGTTTCCTCCCGGACACTATTATGCCGACGGCAAGTTCACCTGCTACCGCGACATGACGCATGTGGATGCCGTCTGCGAGGACGATCTGGAGACCGTCTGCACCCACATCCGTGAAAAGCTCATCGCCGGCGTGGAAAAGCGGCTGGATGCCGACGCGCCGCTCGGCTTTCTGCTCTCCGGCGGTCTGGACAGCAGCCTCGTGTGCGCCATCTCGGCAAAGCAGCTCAAAAAGCCCATCCGCACGTTCGCCATCGGCATGCGCAGCGACGCCATCGACCTGAAGTACGCCCGCGAGGTGGCAGAGTATCTGCACGCCGACCACACCGAGGTCATCATCACGCCCGAGGACGTCATCCAGGCGCTGCCGGAGGTCGTGGCGCTGCTCGGCACGTATGATATCACGACCATCCGCGCGAGCATCGGCATGTACCTCGTCTGCAAGGCCATCCACGAGCAGACCGACCTGCGCGTGCTGCTCACGGGCGAGATCTCCGATGAGCTCTTCGGCTATAAGTACACCGACTTTGCCCCCTCTCCCGCTGCCTTCCAGACTGAGGCGGAAAAGCGGGTGGAGGAACTCTACATGTACGATGTGCTCCGGGCGGACCGGTGCATCTCCGTCAACTCCTTGGAAGCCCGGGTGCCCTTTGGCGACCTGGACCTGGTGGAGTACGTCATGTCCCTGGACCCGGAGCGGAAGCGGAACCGGTACGGCAAGGGCAAGTACCTGCTGCGCCGGGCCTTCCAAGAGGGGGACTACCTTCCCCCCGAACTGCTCTGGCGGGAGAAGGCCGCTTTCTCCGACGCGGTGGGCCACTCCATGGTGGACTATTTGAAGGAGTACGCGGAGAGCAGGTACACGGACGGGGAATTTGAGGCAGGCTGCCGCAAATATAGCCACGCCCGCCCCTTCACCAAGGAGTCCCTTTTGTACCGGGACATCTTTGAGAAGTATTACCCTGGCCAAGGGGAGATGATCGTGGACTTCTGGATGCCAAACCGGGCGTGGGAGGGCTGCAATGTGGACGACCCCTCTGCCCGGGTGCTCTCCAACTACGGGGACAGCGGCAGATGAGGAGAGTCCCTGTTAAGAATTTCGTTTGTGTAAATCTTGCATAAAATTTTATATATCCAGGATTTTTACCGGAATTTTGAAAGAACGATGTATGAAAAATTCAAAATCCCGTTGACAAACGTCTGCTTTCGCGGTATCATACAGAAAGCAGACAAAGGCGTCTGATCCCGTGGGGATGTTGTATCCCGGCGGTGGTCAGGTGCCTTTTTGCATGCTGCGGGGCCTCCATGCAGGGGGCGCGCGGCGTATGGCAAAAGGGCCCGGCGGCGCCCAGGGGCTGGGCAACGGCGGCCCGTGAGAAAGGCAGGTTATGAGCGATGCTGCGAGAAGGTCTGGACGGGGTGCGCATCCCTTCGGGGTGCGCTGTATCCGCCATCTTTTCCAAAAGCGGGGAGCGCCGCAGCGGGGAGGACATTATCAAGTCCATTGCCCTGATGCACGACCGCTCCAACGGCCTGGGCGGCGGCTTTGCCGCCTATGGCATCTACCCGGAGTACAAAAACCTCTACGCCCTCCATGTGTTTTACGAGGGGAAGGGCCCCAAGGATGTGTGCGAGGCGTTCATCAATGAGCACTTCGATGTGGTGAACCTCTCCAAGATCCCCACCCGCAAGACGCCGGCCATCAAGGACGAACCCCTGATCTGGCGCTATTTTGTAGAGCCCCTGCACACCAAGCTGGCCGAAAGCCAGCTGGATGAGGACACCTTTGTCTCCCGGTGCGTCATCCGGGTGAACTCCCAGATTGAAGGGGCATATATCTTCTCCTCTGGCAAAGACATGGGCGTGTTCAAGGCGGTGGGATATCCGGAGGATGTGGGAGAGTTCTACCGCTTAGAGGACTATAAGGGCTATTGCTGGACCGCCCATGGGCGGTATCCCACCAACACCCCGGGCTGGTGGGGCGGGGCCCACCCCTTTGCCCTTTTAGACCGCTCCGTGGTCCACAATGGGGAAATCTCCTCTTACGATGCCAACCGCCGCGCCATCGAAATGTACGGCTATGAGTGCGACCTGCTGACGGATACGGAGGTCATCACCTACATCATCGACTTTCTGGTGCGGCGCCGGGGCCTGACCTATGAGGAGGCCGCCAGCGTGATGGCCGCTCCTTTCTGGAGCACCATTGACCGGATGGATGGCAGGGAGAGGGCCCGCATGACCTACCTGCGCAGCGCCTTTGGTGGGATGCTGGTCACCGGGCCCTTCTCCATCATCGTGGGGTTCACGGGGGGCATCATGGCCCTGAACGACCGGCTGAAGCTGCGCAGCATGGTGGTGGGCGAACGGGGCAGCAACGTCTACATCG
>ERZ772885.982-NODE-982-length-19164-cov-6.860851_pt1 | contig 19164 bp, 18 predicted proteins | sample MGYA00580580_ERZ772885 | MGnify/ENA primary metagenome ERZ772885 (study PRJEB29015, sample SAMEA2737673) | human gut metagenome | biome: human gut; feature: human-associated habitat; material: faeces | place: China | collected 2012 ...
CCGGTGTCAGACGTGAGAACAGGAAGCAGTTTCTCGATCAGATGGCTGCGGTTTTGATCTTACAGGGATACTTAGACCGAATGAATATGAATAAGGACGAAAATAATGGAGAAAATTAAATTTCAATCTGAGGATGGGATTATAGAATTTTTTGTGGAAGAACAGACTACAGTTGCAGGAATCACTTATCTTCTGGTTTCCGATTCACAGGACGATGAGTCAAATGCCTATATTATGAAAGATGTTTCAGAAGAGGGAAGCGAAGAAGCCAGCTATGAGATGGTAGAAGATGATGAAGAACTGGTGGCAATTTCCAAAGTATTTGAACAGATGTTGGACGACGTAGATCTTGAAATGTAATAATTTGCTGGGCAGATCGTGAACAGTGATGCGAAATCATGCTTTGCATGTTATTTTGTGCATCGTGAAGCGTGTAACTGTGAAGTTACTGAACAGTTACCAGCCGAAACAAAATAAAGTCGCTTTATCCTGGTAGCGTGAGTTTGGAGGATAAAGTGCGCAAAATGGAGGATAGATTGATTGAAGACGGAAAATGAAATGAACAACAACGGGCAAAGGACTCCGGCAGCCGGAAACGGAACAAGAAAACCAAATTTCAGACATAAAAATTACAGATATAAGGCACAGCCGAAAAAGGAAGGAAAAGATGGTCAGAAACAAGGACAGGATAAGCAGACTAAGGGGAATTATAAACCTCAGTTCCGCGGTCAGGGCAAGCCTGCCTTAAAGAGACCACGTAAAACTAACAATGGCTCCAAGCTGAAGATCATTCCACTTGGTGGTCTGGAGCAGATTGGAATGAATATTACAGCTTTTGAGTATGAAGACAGTATAGTGGTAGTAGACTGCGGACTTGCTTTTCCAGAAGATGATATGCCGGGAATCGATCTTGTAATTCCGGATATTACCTACCTGAAAGAGAATATTTCCAAGGTGAAAGGATTTGTGATCACCCATGGTCATGAGGATCATATTGGTGCGCTTCCATATGTACTGAAGGAAGTAAATGCACCGATCTACTCCACCAAACTGACTCTTGCGCTGATCAGCAACAAGCTGAAAGAGCATAATCTGACTAAGACTACCAAGTTAAAAGAAGTAAAACACGGTCAGGTGATCAATCTTGGTGATTTTGCTATTGAATTTATTAAGACGAACCATAGTATCCAGGATGCATCTGCACTTGCAATCTATTCTCCGGCAGGCATCGTAGTGCATACCGGCGACTTTAAAGTAGATTATACTCCTGTATTCGGAGATGCCATTGATCTGCAGCGTTTTGCAGAGATTGGAAGAAAGGGAGTACTGGCACTGATGTGTGACAGTACTAATGCAGAGAGAACCGGATTTACCATGTCTGAACGTTCTGTGGGACATGTGTTTGATAATCTTTTCAATGAATATAAGACAAACAGAATCATTATTGCCACTTTTGCATCCAATGTAGACCGCGTACAGCAGATCATTAACACAGCTTATCGTTTCGGACGCAAGGTTGCAGTAGAGGGCCGCAGTATGGTAAATGTTATCACAACTGCAGCAGAGCTTGGATACCTTCGCATTCCGGATCAGACTCTGATTGAGATCGATCAGGTTAAGAATTACCCGGATGAACAGGTAGTGCTGATCACAACAGGAAGTCAGGGTGAATCCATGGCAGCTCTTTCCCGTATGGCTGCAAACATCCATAAGAAAATAGTGATCAAACCGAATGATACTATTATTTTCAGTTCCAATCCGATTCCGGGAAATGAGAAAGCGGTATCCAAGGTTATCAATGAGCTTTCCATGAAGGGTGCGAAGGTTATCTTCCAGGATGTCCATGTTTCCGGACATGCCTGCCAGGAAGAAATCAAGCTGATCTATTCTCTGGTAAAACCGAAATATGCAATCCCTGTTCATGGTGAATACAGACATCTGACCGCACAGAAAAATGTAGTTGAGGAACTTGGAATCCCCAAAGAGAATATCTTTGTCCTTGCATCCGGAAATATTCTGGAGCTTGACAGCCAGAGTGCACAGGTAACAGGCACTGTACACACAGGAGCAATCCTGGTAGACGGACTTGGTGTAGGAGATGTAGGAAATATCGTTCTTCGTGACCGTCAGCATCTTGCAGAAGATGGAATTATGATCGTTGTGGTTACGTTGGAACGCCACAGCAATGTGATTCTTGCAGGACCGGACATTGTTTCCAGAGGCTTCGTATATGTGAGGGAATCTGAGGATCTGATGGATGGTGCAAGAGAAGTGGTAGAGAATGCACTGGATTCCTGTCTGGAACGTAATATTACGGACTGGGGCAAGATTAAGACAGTTGTGAAGGATGCGCTCAGTGAATTTTTATGGAAACGTACCAAGAGAAGTCCTATGATCCTGCCTATTATCATGGAGGCATAAAATGGAACCAAATACAATAGAGGAAAGTATTAAAGGGCTTCTGGAGGCTATAAAGGAGAGCCCTGAATATCTGGAATTTCAGAAGCAGAGTGATATCCTGAAAAAGAAGCCCGAACTGAAGGCACGTGTGGATACATTCAGGGCAGATAATTATAAAGTCCAGAATGAATGTGATTCCGATAATCTGTTTGAAGTTGTAGAGCAGATGGGAAAAGAATCCGCAGAGCTGCGCAGACACCCGGAAGTGAATGCGTATCTGGATGCGGAGCTTGCTTTGTGTAAAATGATGCAGAGAATCTGTATAAAACTGGGAGAAGGTATTGATATAGATGTCCCGGGAATGTGAGCAGATAAACTGTAAAACAGTTATCCTGCTGTGAGCAGATAACTGAGCGGATGACTTTATCCGCCTGACATACAGAAAGGAAATAGCTTATGAGTGATACCAGAGAACGTGCAGGTGCAGCAGGTGTTGTTGTTGCAGGAACGTTTTTTAAGATCGTACTTTATATATGTGTGATAGTTTTACTTTTCTGGGTAGGAAAGGCTTCTTATCAGTTTGGACATGATGTCTTTAATCAGCAGGCCATGAGTCCCGGAGAAGGACAGGAAGTTACAGTGGTGATCAAGGAAGATACTTCCTTGTACAAGATTGCCAAAACTCTTCAGAAAAAAGGCCTGGTCAAGAGTGCAACGGTATTTTATGTTCAGGAGAGACTGTCTACTTATCATGGAAAGCTTCAGGCCGGAACGTATCTGTTAAGTACAGCATATACACCTAATCGTATCATGGGAATTCTGGCAGGTGATGATGAACAGGAAGGGGTAAGTGATTCGTGATAGTTGACGAGCGGATGCGTACCTATATTAATTCACTGGATATGGGAAATACACCGTTTCTTGAAGAATTGGAGCAGTATGCCATCAGGGAACGGGTGCCGATCATCCGGAGAGAAATGCAGAGCTTTATAAAAATGTTTCTGGCTGTAAACCGGCCGAAGCGTATTCTGGAGGTGGGGACAGCCATTGGCTTCTCCACACTTCTTATGTGTGAATATGGTCCTGAGGATCTTGAAATCGTAACGATCGAGAATTATAAGAAGAGAATTCCCATCGCAAAAGAGAATTTCAGGAGAGCCGGACGGGAAGCGCAGATTACTCTGCTTGAGGGAGACGCAGGACAGATATTAAAAGAACTGGAAGATTCGTTTGACATGATTTTTATGGATGCTGCAAAGGGACAGTATATCAACTGGCTTCCGGATGTGATGCGTCTTATGAAAAATGGCGGTGTTCTCATCTCTGACAATGTGCTTCAGGAGGGAGATATCATAGAGTCCCATTATCTGGTAGAGCGCAGAAACAGAACCATATATAAGAGAATGCGTGAGTATCTGTATGAACTGAAACATAATCCATCCCTGATAACTTCGATCATTCCCCTGGGAGACGGAGTTACAGTCAGTGTGAAACAGGAGTGAACAATATGAGAAAAATAGAATTGCTGGTTCCGGCGAGCAGTCTTGAGGTGTTGAAGATTGCTGTTATTTTCGGAGCAGATGCAGTATATATCGGTGGAGAAGCCTTTGGACTTCGTGCCAAAGCAAAGAACTTTTCCCATGAAGATATGAAGGAAGGAATCGCTTTTGCCCATGAACATGGAGTGAAAGTTTATGTGACTGTAAATATTCTGGCCCATAATTATGATCTGCCGGGTGTGAGGGAATATCTAACAGAACTGAAAGAACTGAAGCCGGATGCACTGATCATTGCAGACCCGGGAATCTATATGTATGCAAAGGAAATATGCCCGGAAATCGAACGTCATATCAGTACACAGGCAAACAATACTAACTATGAGACATATCGTTTCTGGTACAATCTGGGAGCAAAGCGTGTGGTAACAGCCAGAGAGCTTTCGCTTGCGGAGATTAAAGAGATCAGAGAGCATATTCCGGAGGATATGGAGATTGAAACATTCATCCATGGTGCTATGTGCATTTCTTATTCCGGAAGATGTCTGCTCAGTAATTATCTGGCAGGACGTGATGCCAACCAGGGAGCCTGTACCCATCCCTGCCGCTGGAAATATTCCATTGTTGAGGAGAAACGTCCGGGAGAATATATGCCGGTATTTGAAAATGAAAGAGGAACCTATATCTTTAATTCCAAGGATCTCTGCATGATCGAGCATATGGACGATATCATTAACAGCGGAATCGACAGTCTGAAGATAGAAGGCCGTATGAAAACCGCTCTCTATGTCGCAACAGTTGCCAGAACTTACCGCAAGGCAATAGACGACTATATGGAGAGCCCTGAGAAATATCAGGCAAATATGCCATGGTACCAGGAACAGATTTCCAACTGTACCTACAGACAGTTTACAACCGGATTCTTCTATGGAAAACCGGATGAGAATACACAGATTTATGATAATAATACTTATCAGAAGGAATATACGTATCTGGGATTTGCTGAGGCAGTGGATGAACGGGGTTATGCGCAGATCACTCAGAGAAATAAATTCTCTGTAGGTGAGACAATTGAAATTATGAAACCGGACGGACAGAATGTAGCTGTCACTGTGAAGGGAATTTATGATGAGGAAGGCAATTCCATGGAGAGTGCGCCTCATGCACAGCAGAAGCTGTTTATCGACCTGGGAACCGAAATCCAGGTTTACGATCTGTTAAGAAGAGCAGAGTGATTAATAAACGCAGCCAACGTTAAATTTGTTGGCTGCGTTTACTGCATTTGCGGGAAAAGGCCTCGAAGCTTTTGCAGAGCAGTTTTTTCGATCCTGGAGACATAAGAGCGGCTGATACACAGTTTTCGGGCAATTTCCCGCTGAGTTTCTTCCTCCATGCCAAAGAGCCCATATCTGCAGCAGATCACCTGATATTCCTTATCTGACAGGACTTTTTTCAGAGAGCGTAGAAGATAGTCGGTATTTTCGCGGATATAGCAGTCTTCTACAATATCTACAGGTGCACTCTCGATCACATCTAACAGATTAATCTCATTTCCTTCTTTATCTGTTCCTATGGGTTCATATAGGGACACTTCTTTTGAATGCTTTTTCTTAGCACGAAAATACATCAGCAGTTCATTGGCAATCCTGCTGTTGTGGCTCCTTTTTGCCTGAAAATAAAACTTCATCAGAATCATCACCGACGAAGTAAATATGAACTTTGGAACCAGTCCATACTATTTTTTGAATTAGCATCTTTAATGTACTCCTCTTTTCTTCAAAACTTAGCGTATCAAATGTCTCTGAAAATCGGGTTAGTTTTTCAGCGATCACATTTAATTCTGTCTGAGGGGAGAGTGATTGACTTAAAACTGTTTGCTGATAGTCAATTTCCTGTTTTAAATGCCTAGATTTTTCAGAAAGTTCATTTATCTGTTTATTTACTAAGTCAACAGCAGGTCCGGTCATAGAAGCAAGATTCTGAATAAGATTGTTGATTTGTGAATCTACAGATTTCAACTGCTCGTTTAAAAGAGCTAAATTTGATTTCATAGATGATGTATTGATTTCATTGTGTTTATTCAATTGTGATAGTAATTTCTGTTCTAAGTATTCTTTGTTTTCTGCTAAGTTTTTTACTGCATTACAAACGAAAGTGTCTATTTCTCCAGGCGGATTATTCATCTGGCATTGATGTTGTCTGGATTTATCTTTTGTTTCACAGAGATAGGAGAATTTTTTTAATCCATCAGTAGTGAGCTGACGATACATTTTTGGACGCATATATGCACCACAATTACCACAAACTATCAGTCCTGAAAGCAGTCCTCGGGAACTTTTGGAACTACGATAAGTTTTGCTGGCGTTTTGTTGAAGAAGAGTCTGGACGGAAACCCAGTCTTTTCCTGATACAAAAGGTTCATGTTTACCAATAGCAACAATCCAGTCACTCAGATTTTTTAGTTTTGTACATTTGTGAGAATCCTGTTCTGTTTTGTTATAAGCCATAATTCCATGTTGTCCAGTATACATAGCTTTATCTGGATAAAGAGGACAGTCATGCTGTTCGAAATAGTTCCACGCATCTTCGTCAGCACTCATATATACAGGATTGGAAAGAATAGAGCGAATAGCAGTTACAGAAAAGTAACGATTCTTTCTTGTTTTTATTTCAGAAACACGTAATGAGGTTTCGATTTTGGTGAGAGAGTGATATTTTAGATAATCGTGAAAGATTCTCTGAACAATTTCTTTTTCTCTGGGAATGGTTTCAAGATAACACATAGTTCGTTCACGGTCAAAACTATCATGCTGATAAGTGATACGCGTACTTTTGTAGCCCATTGGAGTCATACCGCCTAGCCAACGTCCTGTTTTCGCCAGTCCCTCTTTATTGTCTCGTATACGTTCTGCCAGAATGTTTCTTTCAAATTCAGCAAATACGGTTACAAGCATAATGACCGCTTTTCCGGCAGCAGTTGTAGTATCAAAATCATCACTGACAGATATAAATTCTATTCTCATTTTATTTAGTTCATCAAAGGCAGCAGAGAAGTCAGAAATACTTCTGCTGAAACGGTCTAATTTGTAGCATACAACAGCTTTTATATTCTCTGATTTGGAGTGGCATAAATCCATCATTTTCTGAAATTCAGGTCGTTCCATATTTCCACCTGAAAATCCCTCATCTTTAAATATTCGTATCTGGTCATCTGATATAGGTGAATCTTTTGTTATTCGGTGAATTTTTTCCACACAACGATCAATTTGGTTTTGAATACTTTCACCTTTACCAGTAAATTTTGATTTTCTTGCGTAGACAATGTATATAGGTTTAGATTCGTTGAATTGAGTTTGTTTTCGAGCCATATGATTCCTCCTAAAGAAAAATTTGCTTTATACAAAGGGATTCCTTTTTCAATATTATAAATGTGAGAAATTCAAATTGCAAAAAGTTTTTATCAAATTAGGGGGTAAGAGACGTGTATTACTCAAGAAAGTATGACAGTATGGAAAAATTATTGAGTCTTATCGTGATAAAGGATGTCTGAGACTTCACAATCTAAAATAAAGCATAAAGTATCAAGGGTCTTAGTAGTAATGGGAAGACCTTTTTTCATACGATATAAAGTATTGGCAGATATACCCTCTTTGTATATCAGAGAGTATTCAGTGATATTTTTCTTTAGAAGAGTTTCATAGAAAGGTTTGTATGAAATCATGCGATATCTCCTTTTTATTATCACATGGTAACATACTTAATTTGTTGACTATACTTAATATATTGAGTATAATAAAAGAAGAAAAGCAGGGAAAAGAAAGATACCTTTGCATATGAGAGAGGAAAGTGATATGTTATCAATTAGAAAGCCCGAAATTTATTAAAAACCGATTATGACTTGAAAAAAGTATGGATGTTGTATTCGTCCGTTTAAGCGGTTTTATTATTAAAGCGGAAAGGGCTTCGGAAAAGTAATCAGAAAGGGTCTACAGGAGGATAAGAAACCTATAGAGCTAAATGCAACGAAAAGGAGAGGAAAAAACTATGATCAAAAAAGCATTTGTTATTGGTTTGGCATTAACAATGTCCGTTACTTCACCTATGCCTGTTATGGCTGATGAAAATATGGAAACACAAGAGAGTGTGTTTGATGACAGTGGAGATATGGACAGCATTGAGGAAGAAAATAGTTCAGAGGAACAGAACGGTGTAAATGAATTTAGTTCTGGTGATGTAAACGATGAATTTGAACAGGATGAACAGACAGATTCTGAGCAAGAATGGTCAAGTGGAGCAGAAGAAGACACATTTTCAGCAACAAGTGATGTGTCAGACTTTGATTATTCAATAGATGGTGTGACTGGTACTGTGACAATTAAAGGCTATAAAGGAACTGATTCTGTAGTTTATATTCCTCAGACTATAGAGGGATATACAGTAACTAGTATTGGAGGATTTGAAGATAACGATATAATAACGAAAGTTGTTGTACCAGATGGAGTAGAAAAAATTCTGAGTAGTTGCTTTTATGAATGTGATAATTTGACAGAAGTGATTTTACCAGATTCTATTACAGAGATAGGAGATTTCTGTTTTGAAAAATGTAAATCTTTAAATCAGATTAATATGCCTTCAAATCTAGAATATTTAGGAGAAAATGCATTTTATGAAACTATTTCATTGAGAAAAGTTAGTTTTTCAGAAGGTTTAAAGAACATTTACAGGTATACTTTTGCTGAATCTGGAATAGAAGAGGTGAGCTTGCCGGACAGCTTGGAATATATCGGATATGGTGCATTTGAGAATACTAATTTGAAAAAAGTAGTAATTCCAGAAAAAGTCGAAAGTTTGTATCAGGCAGGTGGAGATGCCGTATTTACCGGTTGTGAACAATTAGAGGGGGGAGAAATTAAAGGTAATACCAGTTTGGAGTATTATGAATTTGAGGGCTGTAAAAATTTAAAAGTTATAATTTTTCGTAATTCCCAAAATTCTATTCGCGGTGAATATATTACTGATAATGCTGCAATATACGGTATATCTAATTCGACAGCTTATACCTTTGCTCAATGGAATGGAAATTCATTCTATCCGATAAATGCACCACAAAATTGTAAAGCAGAGAAAGCAGATGATACTACAATACAACTTTCTTGGGATGCCGTAGGAAAAGGAATGCAGTACAAAATATACCGTTCTTCAGCTGAAAATGGAGAATATTCATTGATAACGACAACTGGAGAAAATCAGTACGTTGATACGGGATTAAATCAAGATGGAAAATATTTCTATAAAATTTGTGTATCTTATAATGTAAGTGGAACTGTTATTGATGGACTACAAAGTGGAGTGATTGTAGGAAAATTAAGTGTAAAACCAGATACACCTAAGTTAAATGCTGTACAGAAAGATGGCTATAACAGACTTAAAGTAACATGGTGCAAGGTATCGGATGCAACAGGATACCGTATTTATCGAAAGACTTCTGCAACAGGAAAATTTACAACTTTAGCTACAGTAAAAAATGTTTCTTCTTATACAGATAAAAAGGCTGTTGGAGGGAAAACATATTTTTATACTGTACGTGCATACACAACGATAGGAAATAAAACTATCTGGGGAGATTATGATGCAAAAGGAACATCTGGAAAGGCTCAAAAACAGTATAAAGATCTATTGATGGAGTGTGGAGGACATTACGAATCATTTGATATTACAGGAGATGGCATAAACGATAAATTTTATGCAAAGTACACTGTTTCGGGTAGAAGTAATGTGTTAACTGTCTATATCAATAGTAAAAAATCAGGAACAATTAAAGTAACAGACCCAGCAAGAGGAAAATATAAATTAGAATTATGTACATTAAGTAGTAATACAAAGTATGTTTATCTTTCTGTAAGATATGAATCTAATGATAATGATGCGGAATATTTGCATAAATTGTATAAATGTAAAACAGGAAAAATAAGTAGTGTACTTGATGTACATAAAGCATTGAAAATTGGTTCGATGCAATCGTCAACTGTTGATTATGTATCTTCTAACGGAATTGCATTTCGTGCAGGTGGAATAACAAGTAGTGGTTTAAGAAGAGAAAGATGGACTTATGTAATGAAAAATGGAAAATTGACATTCAGTAAAAAATGCAAAATCTGAATAAAAATGTAAGTCAGCTACAGGTTATTATGGGAAAGCTCTTATACTTCGGTATAGGGGCTTTTTTCTTTTAAGCGAAGAACCTTACGAAAAACAAAATAAAAGTCAAGGGAGGGACGTATAGCATGTTTTAACAGAGAACAGAAGTGATATTTTACAAAATCTTTTGTTTTATGTGAATTTTTAATTAAATAAATAGATGATTATGACTTATTTATGAAATAAATTATACTATTTATCTCCTAAAGTTGCTGTAATAATCAAGATAAGTAAGGAAGATTTCTGTACGAAAGTATGGAAATCTTTTTGTTTTTATAAGGAATTTAGTTATATTCTTGATTATTTTTGCAACTAAGGGCGAAAAAGTTAAGAAAGTTGCAGAAATGAGGAGTTTTTCTGACCCCAAAAACGAGTTGGTTAACATAGCCCGATTAAGCTGCTTGGGTTAAATATTTAACAAGGGGGTCGGTGATTATGACCTTAGAAGCAACAAAAAACAAAGTTTACAAGCAAATTGTAGAAAGGAGTGCACCCAAAGAAGCTCTGACTAAGGTGTATGAAATGCCTGGTTACATTGAAGCGTACACCAATGAGGGAAGAAGGAGAAGTAAGATAAGTAATTACAGAAAACTTCCTAAAGGAAAGTACCTCAATCTTGAAACTGGTGAGATTTGTGAGTCTAAACAAGGTGAAGCCAGATTCAGAAGTCATATGAATGAAGCCTATCGTAATTTAAGAAGACTTATCAACTATTGCTTTCTGGGAGAACCAAATGAGGTTCATATTACGTTGACTTTAGCAGAGGAGTATAAGAATCTCCCAATCAAGGAAATCAATGAACACTTCAAACGTTTCTGGAAAAGCTTCGTTTATCGTTATCCGGAAAGTGAATACATTGTAATCAGGGAGATAAGTCCAAAAGGAAGATGGCATTATCATTTACTGGTAAAGAATGCTTCAGTAACTGAATTTGAACCAGAAGCCGATTTTGTACATAAGAAATGGAAACTGGGACTGATTCATATAAACCACATTATAAATAATGATAATGTAGGTGCTTACTTTACAGTATTTGATAACAATATCCCATGGCTTAATGAACGTGATGGTAAAAGTAAAGGAAATATCAAAAGGAAATACATAAAAGAATTTCCTAAATCTGTACACCTGTTTGATAAAAGCAGAGGATTGAAACATCCTCAGCCAGAAGAAATGACACATGAAGAATTTGAGAACAGAGTAAAAGGCTTAACTCCAACATTCTCAAGAGCATATGCAGTAATTGTTGAAGCTGATGACAGGAATATACCTGTAAATTATCTCTACTACGAAGAATATAACCTTCGGAGAAATAAATAATAAAACTTCTTAATTGCTAACAGTGTTATTTGAGATAAGTGGTCATGGTTAGTTGATCGTTTATTATCAAATAAAATGGCATGAGAGACAGGCTATATGTAATAAGGTTAACTGACCATGTATCACGGATAGGAGAGCTTATGGAAATTGACATTATCATACATTTACCATCCACTGATACCGGAAGAACTCAATTAGAAAATAAAGTTTCTGAGATACATGCAGACTGTATTGAGAAATACATGAACAACATGGGTTATTCAGAAAAAGAAAAAAGAAACCTCATAGAACAAATGATACATAGAAAAGGAGATAAGACTTATGAGAATTGAAAATGAAAAAATGGAAAACGAAAGAATGGAAAACACAAAAATGGAGGATGAAAGAATGGAACAGTACAGCATTATTGGAAAAGAAGATCTTATTGGAATGTTAAAAACTAATTATGAACAGATAGGGATTATCCTTTCAACATTGGAAGAATATGGATATATGAATCAGGATCGTTGGAACAGATTTAAGAGATTACAGGAGGAACTGAAAATAACCGAAAAAGAAATAGAAAAATTCTAAAAGTTCAGTATTGAAAAGGAAGTCGGCAGTCATTATGGCTGCCGATTTTCTCATATTACTAAATTTTATATTGAGTTCAGATGAGATTTAATAAAATCAGTTTTAAATAGCAGATGGTAAGTTTCAAAAGACATGGTTTGATAGCCTTTTTCCCAACGCATAATGGTGTTACGTTGAACATTCATAAATTCAGACAATGTTTTTTGAGTGATATGATATGATTTTCGGAGCGTTTTCAGTTTCGATCCTGGCTGTTCATATAGAAAGAGATTATAATCATCGAGAAGATTAGTAACTGGAATTTTATAGTATTCAGCTATTCTTTTCATAACCTCTATATCGTAAGAAATACGGGCATCATCTTCATAACTGGCATAAGTGTTTCTGCAAATATGAACAATTTTAGCAATGTCTTTTTGCAGAAGTTCATGTGTAAAGCGGTAGTAACGTAATTTGTCAGCAACAGTAATTAAAGTGTCAGGCGTAGGATGAGTATTCAGAAAAGCTTGAGCTTCCGATAAATTTCGATGAGTGAATACATGGAAAGTATGGATGAACAAAATTGTTTTCTGAATACCCTTTTCAGTATTGCGATAGATACCGAATATATTAGAAGTAAATTTTTCATAGATAGTCCAGTTATTCAAAAAAGACTGGTGTTTTTTAACTTCTGCATCCAGAGGAGCCGTAGCACTAGGGTTGCTTTTTCTATACATCTGGCAGCATAGGTGGATAACCGGGAAGCCTTCTGGGGATTAAAGGTTGTGACAGCCTTGATCAGTCCGATGGTTCCAATAGAGATCAGATCATCTGTATCCTCACCGGTTCCCTGATATTTTTTGACCACATGTGCTACCAGCCGCAGATTATGCTCGATCAGGATATTCTTTGCCTGAGAATCACCCTCCTGATATTTTTGAAGATAATATTTTTCCTGGGATATGGACAAAGGTTTTTGAAAGGCCTTCAAATCGCTACCTCGAAGGGGATTTCTATATAGTTTATGTCCGGGACAGGGTGTTGGTGCTTTTCCAGAAAATTTTGAGTCTTTTTACAATTATTTTACCTGTTCTGTACAATTGTGTGATGGCAGAGTGTTTTTTCTCTGATATGCTTAATAAAGCTGGTGATGAACAAGAATATGATTTTCGATGCTGATGGACAGGCTGCACAGACCGAATTGAAAGAGATGCTTGCAAAAAGAGTATCTCTTTTTGTGTTGATTTTTGCAGCGGATGTTTCAAATCTGCATTGAGAAATCAGAATGACTACAGTATAATGGATGAAGAATTTAACCGAATAAACTGCTCAGCAGTTATCAGGTGTAGAACTACGCAGTGAAGTGGATGATTTTATCTGCTTAAATACAATATAACAGGAGAAGCACATGAAAATATATTTAGCCCCGCTTGAGGGAATTACAGGATATACATACAGAAGGGCACTTTACAATTGCTTTGGAGGGTTTGACAAATATTTTATTCCTTTTATTCTTCCAAACCAGAAAGGACATCTCAGCACCAGAGAAAAGAAAGACATTATGCCTGAGAATAATGAGGGGATGTATGCTGTTCCCCAGATTTTGACAAAGAATGCAGAGGATTTTATCCAGACAGCGGAAACACTGCAGGAATACGGTTATAATGAAGTAAATCTGAACCTTGGCTGTCCGTCAAAGACTGTTGTGACAAAAGGCAGAGGTGCGGGATTTCTGGACAGACCGGATGAACTGGACAAATTCCTGGATGAGATTTTCCGTAAATGTGATATGAAGATTTCCATCAAGACCCGTCTGGGTATGGATGATCCGGAAGAATTTGAAGATCTGCTGACGATTTATAATAAATATCCACTGGAAGAGTTAATTGTTCACGCAAGAGTGCAGAAAGACTATTACAAAAATACGCCACGTCTGGAAACATTTGGGGAGGCGGTGGAGCGGGCCAAGAGCCCGGTTTGCTATAACGGAGATATCGTCACAGCAGAGGACTGTACCAGATTACAGGACATGTTTCCGACCCTGGACTGCATTATGACAGGCAGAGGAACACTGAAGAATCCTGCACTTGCCAGAGAGATCCGTGGCGGTGCACCTGCGTCAAAGGAAGAAATCCGCAGATTTCATGATATGATGTACAATGAATATTGTGAAGACCTGTCCGGAGACAGAAATATCCTGTTCCGTATGAAAGAATTATGGTCTTATCTGGCACCTATGTTTACAAACAATAAAAAATATGCCAAAAAGATTAAGAAGGCTGAGAAATGTGTGGTATATGAAAATGCAGTCAGAGAATTATTTGGCTGTGAACAGTTAATTGGAGAAGTGGAAAATGGGGATATGGAAAAAAATACTGGATCATTATAACAGCTGAAAGATATAGAACTCACAGTATTTCGATAAAAAGTAACTGATTAGTATCTTTAAGGTTGCAATATTTTTTATTAAGAAGGAGAAAAAAGAATCCTATGAAATCTCATGTATTTCAGATGAAATATTTCTTAGCAGGCATCTATATTATCTGTGTTATATTTACCTGCTTTAACGCCAGGTTTTATCATACGCCTCTGGCGAAGATATCTTCAGTAACAGAAAAGGAAACAATGAGCAGGAAAGGAACCAGGGATGCAGAAGAGTATTATTATACTCAGAAAATTACAGCGCGTATATTAAACGGTACCCATAAAGGGGAAGAGATTTCTATTTCTAATGAATATACATCGTCTCAGGTTCAGAATCAGAAATATCACAAAGGAGACACGGTCCTTTTAAGCGGTTCAAGGGAAAATCCAGGGAAATCCATACGTTCCATAAAGCGTGATGGTTATCTGGCATTGCTGGCAGGTGGTCTGTTTTTTCTTCTGATCTGTATTACAGGAAAACAGGGATTCTATACGATCATATCGCTGATATTGAACACAATTATATTCGCGTTTGGATTTCAGGCTTTTATGAAAGGGGAAAATATCTTAAATATCTGCAATGTAATTGCTTTTCTTTTTTCGATAACAACTCTGATCTGTCTGAATGGAATCCACAGAAAAACATGGGCTTCTGTTATTTCAACCATATGCGTACTGTTTCTGATCATGGCATTATTTGAATTTTCTATTCAGTTTTTTGGAGATTTGGATTATTCTAATCTGGAATATCTGGGGAGTATGAGTAATTCCGCTGATATATTCTGGACAGATATTATGCTGACAGGACTTGGAGCTATCATGGATGTAGCTGTAACTATTAGTGCTGCAACAGGGGAAATTGTCCGGAAAAATCCAGATGTTTCTCTGAGAAAATTAATACATTCAGGACGGGAAATCGGATATGACATTATGGGAACCATGATAAATGTGCTGCTTTTTGTTCTGGCAAGCAGCATGATCCCTATGTTTATCCTGAAAATGAACAATGAGATCAGGTTTATAACGATCATACGATATCATATTCCATATGATATCTGTCGTTTTCTGATTGAAAGTATAGGAATTGTACTGGCAATCCCTGTATCTGTTTTTATTTCTTCTATTATCATGAAACTACCATCTCTGAAAAGGAGCGACAAAAAATGATAATTTTTCTTGCACTGGTATTGATTATTTTAATGATTCTGATTGGTGGGGAGCGCGGAGCAGTTTCTCTTATGACACTGGCCGGTAATATTGTAATTCTGTTTATTTCGATTCTTCTGATGTCCATTGGTTTCCCGGCTCTGCTTCTGATATTGGCTGCAGGGGCAGGAGTCTGCTATAATTCCCTGTTTTACCAGAATGGAAACAATCCAAAGACACGGGCGGCTTTTCTGGCTACCTTGCTTGTAATGCTGCTTTTATTTATTCCGATTTATCTTATTATATGGAGATCAGGAAGCTATGGACTGAATGAGCTTCAGCTTTCAGAAGATGATTTTATGTATTATTACAGTACGGATATCCATATTAATATGCTTCATGTGGCAGTTTTTGTAACTGTTTTCAGTACTCTTGGAGCGGTTATTGATACTGCTTTATCTGTAACTTCTTCTGTATATGAAGTCTGGACACATAAAAACAGCCTGACAGCGAAAGAACTTACTTCTTCCGGCTATCAGGTTGGAAAAGAAATTATAGGAACAACTGTAAATACGCTGCTTTTTGCTTATCTTGGAGGCTCTATTCTGTTATTTGCCTATGTTCAGACACAGCAATATAACCTGGAAATTATTCTCAATTCCAAATTTCTTTTTCAGGATGTTGCAATCATGCTGTCTGGGGCGATTGCCTGCCTTTTTACAGTACCGGTATCCATCAGATGTGTGATTCGCCAGATCCATCATGCTGCATCTGAAACAGATCACAGCTGATCGGATTTGTTTTCACAGTCTTTGCAGATTCCATGAAGTATATCTCCGCTGCACTGCAGACGGAATCCATGATCCCGGAACAGATGCGCAAAGAGAACATTAGAAGGATTGGAATTAATTCTGTTCTTTTTTTGTCCATACATTATCCTGTAAAATGGGTCGTATCTGGAGCAGTATCTTTTGATGTATTATCTATTATCAGCAGTATATAGTATCGCTTCTCGACTTACATTTCTTTTGTGATGCTGTATATAAAAGGACTAACTGTCTGTGGGGAGCAGTCATACTACATATAATCTATAATGCAGTAGGAGCAATGATTATAATTCAATGAAGTAATTTTTATGAGGTAATTTTATGTGTGAAAATGAAAAAAAGAAATATCATTCCATTGAGATGACCACAGGATCTCTCTGGAAAAATATACTTCTCTTCAGCCTTCCTCTTATGGGATCACAGGTACTGGAGGTTCTTTTTAACTTAAGCGATGTTGCCGTTGTTGGACGGTTTGCAGATTATATGGCACTAGGTGCCGTCGGCTCCACAACTTTGCTGGTTACTCTGTTTACCGGAATCCTTATCGGAATGGGTGCCGGTGTCAATGTCCGCGTAGCTCACGAACTGGGTGCCGGTAATAAAAAAGGCACAGAAGAAACAATCCATACTTCTCTTCTTTTGTGCGCAATCACAGGTCTGCTCGTCTGCGCCATCTGTCTTCTGTTTTCCGGGCGGATGCTGTCCATGATGAACACGAAGCCGGAACTTATTGATCAGGCTATTTTATATATGAAGATCTATTCCCTGGGAATGCCTGCAATGGCCGTATACAATTTCGGAAACGGCGTATTAAGTGCCATAGGCGATACGAAACGACCATTGATCTACCTTTCCATTGCAGGTGTGGTCAATGTTCTTCTGAATCTGTTTTTTGTTATTGTCTGTCATATGGCAGCCGCAGGCGTTGCAACAGCCAGCGCAATTTCTCTGTATATTTCTGCTTCTCTGGTGATGATCCATCTCCTCAGAAGAACCGATGACTGCAAAGTATCTCTGCGTAAGATCTGCCTGCACCCCAAGGCCTGCAAAGCAGTTCTCATGCTTGGCATCCCTACAGGTCTTCAGAACGGAATCTTTGCTATTGCAAACCTGTTTGTGCAGACTGGTGTCAACTCTTTTGATGCAGTGATGGTTTCCGGAAATGCAGCTGCCGCAAATGCTGACTCCCTGATTTATAATGTCATGTTTTCTTTTTATACTGCATGTGCAAGCTTTATCGGTCAGAACTGGGGTGCCGGTAATAAAAAACGAATGCTGAAATCTTATAGAGTCAGCCTTACATATGCCTTCATTTTCGGTGCAATCCTGGGTGGACTACTCCTTGTGTTTGGCCCACAGTTTCTTTCTCTGTTCGCTACGGAACCAACAGTTATTGATGCTGGTATGCAGAGGATTCGTATTATGGCATTCAGCTATGCGTTCAGCTGTTTTATGGATGGCAGTATCGCCGCATCCCGAGGCATCGGAAAAAGTATTCCGCCTACCATTATCGTTATCCTGGGCTCCTGCGTATTTCGTATTGTCTGGATTTATACAGTATTTGCACATTTCCAGACGATTTCATCACTGTATCTTTTGTATATCTTCTCATGGGGAATTACAGGACTTGCAGAAACTCTGTTTTTTGTTGTAAGTTTTAACATAATATATAGCAAGAATTCTCCTTCCTCTATAGGTGGGAGATGAATTGCAAAAAAAACAGAAAAGAACACTTGTTCTGCAATGCGATTCATGGTATAATAGAATCAGTCGATAAGGTAAAAGATCAAAAAAGGACTGTTTTTATGGAAAAAATAGATCACAATGCACATTCAGTATATTTGATGTATTATCATCTGATCATGGTGGTAAAATATCGAAGAAAAGTTATCAATGACCCAATTTCAGAAAGAGCAAAAGAAATATGGGAATATATTGCACCCCGATATGGAATTGTTTTGGAGGAATGGAATCATGATATTGACCATGTGCATGTAATGTTTCGTGCACAGCCTAAAACGGAACTCAGTAAATTTATCAATGCATATAAAAGTGCCAGCAGCAGGCTGCTGAAAAAAGAGTATCCGGAAATCCGGGAAAAACTTTGGAAAGAAGCATTCTGGAGTCAGAGTTTCTGCCTTTTGACGGCAGGAGGCGCACCAGTTGAAGTAATCCGTCAATACATCGAAACCCAGGGAGAGAAAAAGCATTGAACATAGCATATCGTTTCCGGATCTATCCAACAGAAGAACAGAAGATACTCCTTGGAAAAACATTTGGCTGCTGTCGTTTTCTGTATAACCAGATGCTTAATGACAAGATCCAGGAGTATAAAAAGTCAAAAACGATGTTAAAGAATACACCAGCTATGTATAAAAAAACGTATTCATTTCTGAAAGAAGTTGATTCGCTGGCACTGGCAAATGTTCAGCTTCATCTGGAGAAAGCATATAAGAACTTTTTTCGTGATCCGAAGGTTGGATATCCACATTTCAAGTCAAAACACCACTCCAAAAACAGCTACACAACAAATGTGGTCAACGGAAATATTCTGATAGAAGGAAGCCGGATCCGGCTTCCAAAATTAAAATGGATCTCCATGAAAAAACACAGGGAGCCTGCAGAAAACTGTCGTCTGAAATCAGTGACAGTCAGTATGGAGTCATCTGGAAAGTATTTTGCAAGCCTGCTGTATGAAGGATACAGCTGCGAAAACCAAGCAGCAGATAAGGATTACAGCAATGCAAAAATACTGGGGATTGATTATGCGATGCAGGGGATGGCAGTGTTTTCAGAAGAGA
>ERZ772885.992-NODE-992-length-19004-cov-5.421605_pt1 | contig 19004 bp, 13 predicted proteins | sample MGYA00580580_ERZ772885 | MGnify/ENA primary metagenome ERZ772885 (study PRJEB29015, sample SAMEA2737673) | human gut metagenome | biome: human gut; feature: human-associated habitat; material: faeces | place: China | collected 2012 ...
CCTGCCCATAGTACGAGAGGACCTGGGTGGACGAACCTCTGGTATGCCGGTTGTCACGCCAGTGGCACGGCCGGTTGGCTACGTTCGGAAGGGATAACCGCTGAAAGCATCTAAGCGGGAAGCCTGCTCCAAGATAAGCATTCCGTGGAACCTTCGAGTTCCTGTAGTCCCCATGCAGAACACGTGGTCGATAGGCCGGACGTGGAAGCCCCGCGAGGGGTGGAGCCGACCGGTACTAACGGACGAAAGGCAACACTAACATTCCAACCCCTGGCGGTTGGACCGCATCTTCCTCCTGCAAACGGCACCAGACGGCAATGAGCATTGTCTGGCCACAAGACGAAACATCGACATATCCGCGTCCGCTGTCCGGTTCCCAGGCCGCCACAGGCCGGCAGACCCCAGCGTCTGACCGTACAAGAGAAGATTTGCGGCGGCCATGGCCCAGGTGAGACGCCCGGTCCCATTCCGAACCCGGAAGCTAAGGCCTGGCACGGCGATGGTACTGCACCCGACAGGGTGTGGGAGAGTAGCACGCCGCCGCACCACACGTACAGGAAGCCCCTCGGAGCACACGCCCCAAGGGGCTTTCGCATACCCGAAACACTCACGACCCAAACCCACACACCCCCACAAAAACACCCGGGGGCTTCTCGCACTCATGAGACCCACGTCCGGGACCATTCCCGGCCGGCCCCGCCGTCGGGGCCGAAGAGAGACGGCGCGGCGCGTTCCCATTTCCGCAGGAAATCCGGAAAACAGCACGTCCGTGACCGTGGAATCCCGACGCCCGGGCCTCCTCCCCCCGGTCTGCTGTGCGGACGGCCCCCCTGAGGGGAGCCAGAAACTGGCTTGGTTATGGGGTCGCTCTACACTGGCTTCTGCTATGCATTACTTCACCCCTAAACGTTGCGCTACGTCGAATAAAATCATGTATCACGATAAGGCGCAGGTTCAGCGTGCCGCTGATCAAAGCCTAATCGAGCGCGGAGTTGAGCTATGGGTGTACCGTTGCGAATTTTGCGGATGCTGGCATCTCACGCATCGCGATCCGCAATCCAGTTACCGGCATGTACCGCTGAACCAGCAACTCAAGCCACACAGTCGTAAAAAGGGCTACAAGCCACGTAGACGTTAGCGTCAGAAGCTCCACAGGCCTCGCCAACGCCGTGTCTGAGACAGGTTACGGTCCAAACACGTCAGGTCGTAGGCTGCTAAGCGTTCAGGGCGCTCGGACACACTTCGTCCAACACTTACATCACCTTGGTGTTTTCAAGGTTGCGGATAACCCAATCGTTGAAGCGAATTACCGGCTTGCGCAACATAAGTCCCAACAGCAATGAGGGGACAAGGAACAGTGCCAGTTTGCCCATGGAAACCCAGTATTCCATGCCGAATGAGCCTGCCATGGCCGAATGCATCGCATCCACCGCATAGGGGAACAGTAGCCATTTAGAAACGACCTGGAAGAACGTCGGCAGTGTTTCAATGGGGAATGTGCCGCCGGAACCGGCTACCTGCATAACCAGCAGTACTACGGCAATGGCTTTGCCGATATCACCGAACGATAGGGCCAGCGTATACACAATATTCGAGAACACCAGTGCAGACAACCACCCGACCATCAAGAACTGAATCGGATGCTCACACTGCACGCCGAGATAGAACATATCGCCCAGGCACACCAGCGTACCTTGCAGCAAAGCAAGGAAACCGAAAATCATGTATCGGCCGAAATATTCGTGGTGCAAGCGTAAACCGAACTGCCGCGCATTGCCGGAAGACTCGGCACGCGGCTTCTTCAGCACATCCAACGCGGCGGCCGGTCCGGCAATCCGCCCGGCAATCATGGCCTCGCGAAGACCCACTTCCGAACCGAGCGGCAGATCATTGCCCAACCCTAAGATACGAGCCTTCTCATGGTTGGAAATCGATACTTTCAACATGGCGACCAGAATGATCGCACCGACCCAAATAGACAAAATCGTGTAGAACGGAGCCATCGCGGAACCATAGTTGGCAACGGGATAGAGCGCGATGCGGTCGACCGCTACGGGTGCCGCCAGCATGGAAGCAATGACATCGGGTTTCGCAGAGGAAATCACAGACAGGTCGATGGTGCCGCCATTGGTGATAGAGGCGAGTTGGGAAGACAAGTTGTCGAGTTTCTTCGCCGAACGGGTCAAAGCGCTAGCTGCGTCAGTCAAGGCCGACTGGATGTCCGTCAGGCTGTCTGAAACGCCGCCAGAAAGGCCTGACACGCTGCTGACGGTCGATGCAAGCCCGTCGATTACGGAACTTGCCTGCGTGGCCACTTCGTCCATGGACGAGGTCAGATTGTTCAGTTGCGGTTTCAGCGTGCTCTTGTACGTGTCTGAAGCCTGAGTAATCGATTGTTTGGCGGCAGCGATTTGTGATTTCAGATCTCGACGCGCTGTATCGGCATCGGCAGTACCGTTTGCTATGTGCGTGGCCGCATCGCCCAACGCGGTGGCGGCTTGCTGCATGCTCTGCTGCGCCTTTGTGGCTTGGTCTGCAGCCGCGTTCAGTTGAGCGGCAACGGTATCTCCGCCCACGGGCAGTGAAGCCGCTTGTTTGGCGAGATCTCGTAAAGCGGCGGCATACTTTCCAAAGCTGTCGGCCTGAGCCTCCACTTTGGATTGCATATCGGTTAGCTTGTTTGATATCTGTGAGGATTGTGAGCCCACATCGGCAAAAGCGGCATCGATTTGCTTGGCAATGGTGTCGTAGGATGAACCGGCCTGCTGCAATGCCGTACCGACGCCATCGGTGGCTCCGGACAATGCCTTGTCGAGGCTGGAGACGCCGTTGCGGGTCTGTTTCAACGCCTTTTTGGTTGTGGCCGCAGCTGAGCCTGTTGACCCCAGCAGCTTATCGGTGGAATCAATGATGCTGTTGGCGGCCCCGAGCAGATTGGCATAGGAATCCATCTGCGACGCAGTGCCGGTCAAACGAGACGACATGGTGGCAATATGACTGGAGGCGTTGTTGACGTACTGCTCCATTTGCGGGCTTTGCGCGTAATCGGCCACGTTGGAAACCAAATCCAGCGCCACGCTCGCCAAGGTCTTCACGAATGTCTGGTCGATGGTCGTGGCCACGGTGGTAGCACCCTGGTCGGTGATATGCGGAGCGATCGGATTGATTTTCTCATTGAGATAGTATTCGAGCTTGGCGTGCTTGATCTTCGGTGAAAACAGCGTCATCATATCGGAGCTGAAGCTCTTTGGAATAATCAGCGCGGCATAGTATTCGCCTGAGTTCACGCCATCGATGGCCTTAGCACGATCCACAAACTGCCAGTCAAGGTCATGATTGGCCCTGAGCGTATTGGTCACGGTTTCGCCGACGTTGATGGTGATCGGCATCAGATCGGACTTATAGCCCTTATCCACGTTCGCCACAGCGACCTTCAAGGCCTTGGTGTTGCCGTACGGGTCCCAGCTGGCGGCGATGTTGTACCAGGCGTACAGTGCCGGCACAATCACCAATCCCATAGCCACGATTACGGCGATCACATTGCGGGTGGCTTGGCGCACGTCACGTACGAATATTTTCCAGATAAGCTTCATCGTGCGCCTCCTTGCCCAGACTGCCCAGACTGACCGGACTGCTCGAACTGTGCGGTGTGCGCAGTCGGCTCGGCGGCCTGATCGCCGAACAGTGTGAGTCGTTCAGTGGTTTCGCCGATATCCGGATTGCTGCCCATCGCCGCTTCGTGACGTCCGTGGCCGTGGAAACGCCGCCACGCATATCCGTTGAGCATCACATTGCGGAACTCGTCGGCACTCATGGCACTGACGCCAAGCTGCATGGCGTAGGTTTCGCGTGCGTATTCAACCACAATGAGATAGGCGTCGATAAGAATAATCGACAGAATCCAGGAGGTCAGCATGGCGATTTTCTCTTGGGTGACGAACAGCAGTACCAGGAATACGAACGGGAGTACGGTCAGCAATGCCAGACCGGCAACGATCATCTTTGGGTACCGCGCGAAGAACCGGTGCGCGCGATGAGCGATGATATCGCGCAGTTCCTTGCTGTCGGACACCGTGCGGAATACGGAGTTCAAGCTCACCTGTTCGTTCACCATGCTGTTGTGCTCGGTGATCATCAGGTCGGTATCTCCCAAACGACGGTCGAACAGCGCGTTCAGGTTCATCGCATACCGGCGTATGACAAGTCCCACGAAGAGTGCCGCCGGCAGATACCAGAACAGGTGCAGCATGTCGAGCCAGTAATGGTTCGCGTACAGGCCGGCGATCGGGCCGCGCATCGCGTTGATGCCGTAGGTAAAGGGCAGCCATGGGTGCAGTTCGCGGAAGAAGTTCGGCATCATTTCAATCGGATACAGGCCGGAGGCACCGGGTATCTGCACAATGACCAGAATTACGGCGATGGCTTTGCCGATATGGCGGAACGCCACGGCCAGCGCGTAAATAATGTTGATGTAGACGAACGAACAGAAGATTCCGGCCAAGATGAACAGCAGCGGATGCTCGCATTGGATGCCAAGCACCAGATCGCCGATGGTGGCGATGACGGCTTGCAGGAATCCGATGGTGACCAGCAGCAGCCAGCGGCCAAGATATGCTTGCGTAGCGGTGATACGGCGAATGCCCTCGCGGTCGACCTCAAGCTTGTAGATGGCGATTAGCACGAAACCGCCTACCCACAGTGCCAGATTCGTGTAGAACGGGGTGACTGCGGACCCGTAATTGTCGGTGGCATACACGACTTTCGTGGTCAGGGTGACGGGATTGCCCATGAAGTCGCCGAATCCCTTGTCATCCAGATGCAGCGTATCCCGGATTTTCTGGTAAGCGGCGGAACTATCGAGCGTGGCGATATCGGTGCGTACGGTGGCGACATCGCTGGCCACCTGGCGCAGCGAATCCTGCGTGCTGCTGATGGTGGTTTTTGTTTGGTTCAGGGTATCGACAAGCTGGTCGAACAGTCCGTCGGCCTGATCCAAGGTGCCGGATAACGAAGTCAACGTGCCATCCAGTGTGCCATTCAGGGCGGCGAAACTGTTCAATGATGAGGTGAGCGACGGCATTACGGTGCCGGTCAGCGAGCCGCGCGCGGTATTCAGCGCCGCGATGCCGCCGGTGGTGGTGTTGGTCATGGCTCCGGAAAGATTCGTGGTGGCGTCTTTACCGGAGTTGATGAACTGTGTGGTGTCGGTATGGAAGGTGTTGAGCTGTGTCTGCTGTTTGCTGATCAATGAGTCGAGCGCATCGATTTGTTTCCAGATGTTCTGGCCGACTGGGTCGGTGGTGTCTTTGCCGATGCCGGCTTTGGTCAGCGCGTCTTTCAGATCGCTGATTGACGTTTGGGTGGCATTCAGTGGGGCCGAAAGTGTGATGGTGTCGACGGAGTTCTGCGCGCTGTTGAAGGAGCCGGTGATGCTGCCGGCGGCGTTGTTGATGTGAACGGCCAGTCCGGAGAGTTGTGCTGAACTGGTGTCGAGCGCGCCGACCAGTGTGGTGGAGAAGGCTTGTGACCCGGCCTGTGTTTCCGTCAACAGTGTGCCGGACTGGCGGGAGGCCTTCTGCGCGGCCGCGACGGTCTGCTTGAGTGAGGCGGTGGTCTGTTTGGCGTCGGCGAGAATCGTGTCTGATTGGGCCAGCGTGTCCTGTAAGTCGGTGAGTGAATCCTGAACGGTGTTCAGCGTGGACATCACCGTATTGAGATCATTGATCGTATCGTGCTGGACTTTGCCGGTGGCTTGGTCGAGATCGCCTCCCGCTTCGGAAACGGCCGAGGCAACGGTGGTGGCTACCGTGGTGACGAAGGCGGAGTTGATCTGCTCGTCGATGGTGGTGGCACCGGTGTCGGTGATTTTCGGCGCGATCGCGTTCTTCTTCTCGTTGACGTAATACTTGATTTTTGGCTGTTTGGAGGTTCCGGTCACCGATTCGACCAGGCTGGTGCTGAAATCCTTGGGCAGCACGATGGCTGCATAGTATCCGCCGGTCTCCACGCCGTGGACGGCCTGTTCCTCATTGTCTACGAAGCGCCAGCCGAGTTCGTCGTTCTGCTTGAGTTTCTTGACGACCTGCCGGCCCGCATCGAGATGGCCGACCAGATCGTTGGTGGTGCCTTGGTCTTCATTGGCTACGGCCACTTGCAGATTGCCGGTGGCTGAATAGGGATCCCAGTTGGCGAGAATGTTGAACCATGCGTACAGCGAGGGCAGCATTGCTACGCCGAGCGTCACCACAACGGCAACGGGATTGCGTAAGATACGTCTGCAATCGCGTAGAAAGACTTGCCAAACCGTCCGCATCCAGTCCCTCTTTTCCGGTTCGTAATCATTGCGGCCACATGCAGTCTATTCCCACCACTGGTGCGAATACTGCTGGTTTGGCGGGTTTTCTTGCAAAACTGGCCGTTGGTTGTCCGCATAATGGGACTGATATGTGAACGTTTGTTGATGGTGCGACACCGGCGGGATGGTTGTGCAATTTTGCCGGTATCCGGTGATGAAATGTTGAGGTGTTGGGACTGAGTCGTCGCAGTGCTGAGACCGAGACGACTCAGTGACGAGCCTATCCGAGGCTATCTCGTTGGTTCTGGTCTCACTGATCCAGACGGAAGCCCTGAGCGGCGGCCTTGTCGAGCAGTGTCTGATGGCTGACATCCTGCCGACTGATCGTGGCGACCTGATCGCTGAAGGCGTCCACCGGACGGTCGGCTTGGCGCAGATCGTAGTACCGGTGAACTTCCTCGTCGAAGGCGGGCAGCTGGTCGAGTACGCCATCGGCGTCAGCCGGGTAGGTGTTCTCGAAGAACTGCATCGTGCGCGGCATGCGCGGCTTGACGGTCGGGTTCTGATCGGGCTTGCCGATGGCCAGACCCAGCACCGGATACGTGTATTCCGGCAGATTCAGCACGTCGATAAGGCCGGGGATGTTGTTGAGCAGAGAGCCGAGAATCACGCAGCCCAGTCCCAGCGAATAGGCGGCGGTCTCCATGGCGTGCAAGGCCAGCACTGCGTCGTTCTGAGCTTGGGTGAAGCGATAGCTGTACTTGAGATGGAATTCGTCGGAAGCGGGATCGATGCCCTTGCGTTCGGCGATGCGTGCGTTGCGGTGCTCGTCGATGACGAACACGTACAGCAACGGCGCGGTGGCGATATACGGCTGATGGCCGAATTCGGCGAGCTTGGCTTTGATGGCCGGATCGGTGATGCGGATGGCGGACCAGTCGTTAAGGAACTGGCTGGACGCGGCATGCTGGGCGACGGTTTCGAGCGTGGCGCGGGTATCGTCGTCGATGGCCTCGTCCTTGAACTTACGGATGGAGCGGCGGCCCAGAAGAGCCTCGATTGTTGCGTTGGTAACCATGGCTTTATTGTCGCACGGCAGACGCCGGACGCCACGGTGGATTACCTCACAGTGAAATGCCGATATTGTGTGGCGGAACTGTGCTGGACTGATGGTTCCTGTCGATTGGCTGATGGTTCCTTGACGAAATTCCAGCGATGAGCCATCAGTCAATCGACAGAAACCATCATCCAACCGGGGGATTAGCGGCTGGACTTGCGATGGCGGTGGTCGACGAACGCCTTGGAGCCCCGATCCGACAGCTGCGAAACCACTGCGCCGAGTGCGGCCGAAACGGCGGCGAATGCCAGACTCATTGCCAGACTTTGCGGCGCGTCTGCCGCCAGTCCCTTGCGCAGATTGCGTTTGCTCGTGCCCTTGTCCCATATCATCTGGAATGCTTTGCCGGCAACCAAGCCTGCCAGCGCTGGGACTGCCGACTTGATGAGCTTGTCGCCCAGAGAATCAGGGTCGTTGAGCCGGTCCTCGCGTAGCCTGTTGACCTTCTCGTCGATGCGGTGCAGGCTGTCGACCGCACGGTCGGCGCTGGAGGGGAAGTCGGTGTTCGTTTCGTCGCTCATGACTCTCAGTCTAATAGCATCTCAATCATCTCAGCGCAAAAGATGGGCGTTAATGGTGGAGTCATGAACGAGCGCAGACTAGAGTGGAGGCATGAGCGAACAGAACGTGAACGGCACCGTTGCCGTCGAGAACTCTCGTGGCGGCAATGGATTTTTGGTGTTGCTGCGCCACGGCCAGACCGTGTGGAGCGAATCCGGGCAGCATACCGGGCGCACGGACATCCCGTTGACCGCGGTCGGCGAGCAGCAGGCAGCGGATGCCGGAAGGCGCCTGCGCGAGGCCTTCCCCGAAGGATTCAGCCAGAGCTGTGTGTTTTCCAGTCCGCTGAAGCGGGCATGCCAAACCGCTGAATTGGCTGGTTTTGCGGACCACGGTGTGTTGGACGGCATCGCTGAATGGGATTACGGCCGAGCCGAGGGGCGTACGCGCCAGCAGGTGAGTGAGGCCAGCGGTTTTGAATGGGATGTGTGGCGTGACGGGCCGCGCTCGCTGACGCCCACGCTGGAGGGCGATTGGGTCGAGACCTTACCTTCGGGCGAGCAGGTGCCGGTCCATGCCGGGCCTGGCGAGACGCTGGAAGAAGCAGCGGTACGCGCCAAGAGCGCCATCGATGAGATTACGCCGCTGCTGAAAGACGGCCATAATGTGCTGTTGGTGGCTCATGCGCACATCCTGCGCATCCTCACCTCGCAATGGCTGGGCGTGGACCCGCATTTCGCGCGGTTGCTGCGTTTGGATACGGCGCACTACTCGGTGCTCAGCGTCTATAAGGGAGATAACGTCATCGAACGGTGGAACGCCTAGCCCCGGTTGCGCTGTGATTACGCTGGCCTGCCTGCTGCTGCGGGCGGGCCTTTATTGTTTGTGGTGGGAATTGCGGTATGTCGATAAATGATTTGCAAACGATAGCGTCGCCGTGTTGTTTTTTTTTGATGGGCATAAGTGACAATCGATTGCCATGAAAGATATGTTAGCGCTCTCATAATTGCGAACGCTTGCATTGCGATAATGAGGCAAAAATGACCGAATTAATGGGATATTTGTTGACAATGGCCTGAAAATGATGATTTATGACGCGCCGATATTGCTATCGTTTGCAAAAAGAAGCAAACCGTTGCACAATAGTGCATGTCGATAGTCATAAAGGTGCGTGTTAGCGTACCTGTCCTGACCGGGGATGGCCGGGTCGACGATGAAAGAGAAAGGTTCGATGATGAATCGTACAGTGAAGTCAGCGGTCGCAGTGGCGGCCATCGCTGCAATGTCCCTCGGCACTTTGGCGGCCTGCGGAAGCTCGACCTCCGGCGATGACGCCAAGGGCAAGGTCTACTACCTGAACTTCAAGCCGGAAGCGGCTGATCAGTGGGCCGCTCTGGCCAAGGAGTACACCAAGGAGAAGGGCGTTGATGTCAAGGTCCAGACCGCGGCCTCCGGCACCTACGAGCAGACCCTGAAGTCCGAGATTGCCAAGACCGAGGCCCCGACCCTGTTCCAGGTGAACGGCCCGGTCGGCTACCAGAACTGGAAGAAGTACACCGCCGACATGTCCAACACGGATGTGTATAAGGAACTCACCAACCAGGACGTGGCCCTGAAAGACGGCGACAAGGTGGTCGGTGTGCCGTACGTGATGGAAACCTACGGCCTGATCTACAACAAGGACATCCTTAACAAATACTTCGCGCTGGATGGTGCCAAAGCCACGTCCATGGACGAAATCGACAACTTCGACACCCTGAAGGCCGTGGCTGACGACATGCAGTCCCGCAAGGACGAGCTTGGCATCAAGGGCGCGTTCACCTCCGCCGGCTTCGACTCCAGCTCCGACTGGCGATTCAAGACCCATCTGGCCAACCTGCCGCTCTACTATGAGTTCAAGGACGACAACGTCACCGAGCAGCCGGCCACCATCAAGGGCACTTATCTGCCGAACTACAAGAAGATCTTCGACCTGTACATCACCGACTCCACCACCGACCCCACCCAGCTGAGCGCCAAGACCGGCGATGATGCGAACTCCGAGTTCGCGCTCGGCGAGGCTGCCTTCTATCAGAACGGCACCTGGGCTTGGACCGACCTGCAGAAGGCCGGCATGAAGGCCGAATCCGTGGGCATGATGCCAATCTACACCGGTGTCAAGGGTGAAGAGAAGCAGGGCTTGGCCACTGGTTCCGAGAACTACTGGTGCATCAACGACAAGGCCTCCGACGCCGACAAGAAGGCCACCGAGGACTTCCTCTCCTGGGTGATCACCTCCGACACCGGCAAGAAGGCCATCTCTCAGGACATGGGCTTCACCACCCCGTTCAAGACCTTCGATGATGTCAAGTTTGACAACCCGCTGACTGAAGCCGCTGTTGAGGATCAGAAGTCCGGCAAGACCCAGGTTTCTTGGAACTTCACCATGATGCCGTCCGAAGAGTGGAAGAACAAGGTCGGCCAGGCACTGCTCGAGTACGCGCAGGGCACCGGCAAGTGGGATGCCGTCAAGACCGCCTTCGTGGACGGTTGGGCTTCCGAATACGAGGCTTCGCACTGAGTCTCATAGAGTCCCATAGCCGATAAGTAACAATCCGCGGCGCCCCTGCCATTTCCTTCTCCGGGGGCGCCGCTTTGTATTGCTGAGTCTCGCACAAAATCGTCCGCCGCAAAAAAGTGTGAGGCACGCACCCGCTCAATCACACACTGTGTGTCCATAGATTGGCGATTTTTCGCCATTTCCCACAATGTGCGATTGAGCGTTACTGTGCGGTTGCCTCACACTTTTTCCATGGTGGGCTTTGTTGTGTGAGCCTACTTAACGCGGGAGGTGGAGGAGCGGACCTTCAGCTGGGCCGGGAACACGATGTAGGGTTGCTCAATCGGCTTTTCGTCAATGAGATCGAGCGCCATGCGGGCTGCCACGCGGGCCATTTCCACCGGATCTTGGCGGATGGTGGTCAGGCCGATATCGCCGGTGTAGAAACTATCGTCGTAGCCGATCAACGAGACGTCGCCGGGCACGGAGAATCCATTGCGCTCCAGCTGGAACATAAGCGGCAAAGCAATGCCATCCTCCTGGCATGCGATGGCGGTGGGCATCTCGTCTTGGCTCATGAGTTGGTTGACTACGTCGCTGATTTCATAACGTCCATCGTCATCGACCTTGCAGACGATAACCTGCGGCTCGATGCCTTCCCTGCGGCAGCAGGTGGTGAATGAGTCGAATCGGCTTTGCACGGAGAAGCTCAGCGACACCTCGCGATTGGTGCTGATATAGGTGATGCGGCGATGTCCGAGATTGATAAGATGGCGAGCGGCCAGCGTGGAGCCCTGCACATCGTCGATATTGACGGCGGCGGTAAAGCCGCGGGCTTCGGGCTCGACTGAATTGATGCCGACGATCGGCACGCCGACCGAAGCCAGTTGCGCGATTTCGTTGTTGTCGATATCGAAAGACGCCACAATCACGGCATCGGCGTTACGGCGTACCGGCAACATCTCGAAGAATTCCTTGCGCTCCTCGATGCTGGAAATCTGGAATACCGAAATATCGTAGCCCTGCGTGTGCAGCACTTCGTTGAGCCCCTCGATGACCGAGGCGGTGAACCACAGGCGGATATGGCCGCTCATCAGTACTGCGATGCGCAGGGAGCGGCCGGATTTCAGGGCCGCAGCCGAGCGGGAGAGTGAGAAATTGAGTTTGTCGGCGATGGCGAGCACGCGCTCGCGGGTCTTGGCCGACACCAGATCCGGCCTGGTGAAGGAACGTGAGACGGTGGAGATGGAGACGCCGGCCTCGCGGGCGACATCCTGAATGCTCGTAGCCATTGCAGCCCCCTTTGCGTTGAATGGAAAATCGCAATACACATGCACAACTGACTCCAGTGTACATGCTGATTGATTGATTTGCGGCGATGACAACGATTGTATTACAAACGTTTGCAAAGTGTCTATGTCGGCGTTAGATTGGCTTTATATAGCCATTATCTTAGGTGAAAGAAGATTGCTGGAACCGGAGTATGCTCGAACTTGAAACGCCTAAAATGACAACGTTTGACATATAATGATTCGACGTTTACTATGAACATAGGCTTGAACGAGGACAGGCCGTGCATGCGGTTCTCGATCGGCAAGCTCGCATTGAGTTGAACTCCGCAGCCGGCGCACGATGCAGTGTCGCAACGCAGCGGACTCAAGGAGGAGGAAAAGTCATGATCAGCATGGCTGGCAAGGCGATACGCAGATGGTGGGCGCTGTTCGCGCTCCCCACATTCGCCGCATTCATCATCGGGTTCCTGGTGCCCTTCATCATGGGCGTCTACTTAAGCTTCTGCGAATTCACCACCGTTACCGACGGTGAATGGGTGGGGCTTAAGAACTATGGCAAAGCGTTGAAAGACAAGGAATTCCTGCACGCGCTCGGCTTCTCCACCGCGTTCACCATCGTGACCACCATCGTGATCAACGTGATCGCCTTCACCATCGCTTACATGCTGACCAAGGCGATCAAGGGCTCCACGCTGTTCCGCTCGGTATTCTTCATGCCGAACCTTATCGGCGGCATCATCCTGGGCTACATCTGGCTGCTGCTCCTGAACGGCGTGCTGGCCCACTGGGGCCGCGCCCTGACCTATAAGGCGTCCTACGGGTTCTGGGGCTTGGTCATCCTGGTGTGCTGGCAGCAGATCGGCTACATGATGATCATCTACATCGCCGGCCTGCAGGCCCTGCCCACCGACGTGCTGGAGGCTGCGGCCGTGGACGGCGCCAACGGACGGCAGACCATGTTCCGCATCATCATCCCGCTGATGATGCCGTCCATCACCGTGTGCTCCTTCCTGACCGTGACCAACGGTTTCAAGCTCTACGATCAGAACCTCGCATTGACCAACGGTGCGCCGAGCAACATGTCTGAAGGTCTGGCGCTGAACATCACCCGCACCTTCTACGGCCGTATGGGCTGGGAAGGCGTCGGCCAGGCGAAGGCCGTGCTGTTCTTCATCCTGGTCGCGGTCATCGCCCTGATTCAGAACAAGCTCACCACGAGCAAGGAGGTGGCAGCCTGATGAACGAGAACAAGCCTGTGAAGCATGGCGCATTATGGACCGTGCTGTTTGCCGTTGTCTCCCTGTTCTGGATTTTCCCGATCGTCCTGGTGCTGATCAACTCCTTCAAGCAGAAGGCGTACATCTCCAAGAACGCGTTCTCCCTGCCTGCCGGCAAGGCGTTCGTGGGACTTGAGAACTATGTGCGCGGCATCGAGACCACGCAGTTCTTCGCCTCCTTCGGCTGGACGTTGCTTATCACCGTCGGCTCGGTGGTGCTGATTCTGGTGTGCACCTCGATGTGCGCATGGTGGATCGTGCGCGTGAACAACTGGGCCGCGAAGCTGCTCTACACCCTGTTCCTGTTCAATATGATCGTGCCGTTCCAGATGGTGATGTTCACCCTCTCCAAGATCGCCGACATGCTGAAGCTCAATACCCCGTGGGGCCTGTGCATCGTGTACCTCGGTTTCGGTGCCGGTCTGGCCGTGTTCATCTTCACTGGCGTGATCAAGGGCATCCCGCAGGAGCTTGAGGAGTCCGCCATGATCGACGGCGCGTCAGTGCCGCGCATCTTCTTCCAGATCGTGGTGCCGATTATGAAGCCGTCGATCGTCTCGGTGGCCATCCTCGAAGCCATGTGGATCTGGAACGACTACCTGCTGCCGTACCTGACGCTCGACCTCGGCAAGTACAAGACCGTCTCGGTCGCCGTGCAATACCTCAAGGGCGGCTACGGTTCCGTGGATATGGGCGCCATGATGGCCTGCCTGGTGCTGGCCATCATCCCCATCATCGTCTTCTACTTGGTATGCCAGAAGTATATAGTCTCTGGTGTCATGGCGGGAGCCGTCAAGGGTTGAGCCCGACAATTTGGCTCCCCTCCCTGAGGGGAGCCAAAAGCTGTACAAGGAGTAGTTGATGAACTGGCTGGCACCGGACTCGAAATTCATGCGCGCGTGGAGCAATCTTGTTGACGGCGTATGGATCAACATTCTGATGCTGGTCACTTCGATTCCGATCATCACCATCGGTGCGGCCCTGACTGCCGGCCATGATGCTTGCCGCCGCTCCATCGAGGGCGAGGGCAAAGGCGTAACCTCCAACTACTTCAAGTCATTCAAAACCAACTTCATCAAAGCCACACTGCTGTGGCTGCCGTTCTTGGTGGCGCTGATTGCACTGGTCTGGTCATGGATCGTCCTGCAGATCACGCCGCTGCTCATCATCAAATTCGCGCTGACCATCCTCTGGCTTATTGGTTTCGAATGGGTGTTCGCGCTTCAGGCACGCTTCGAGAACACCGTGGCCGGCACCTTGAAGAACGCCTTCATCTTCGGCATCTCCCACATCGCGATGACCGTGGCCCTGGTCATCGTGGATGCCGTGTTCGTGGCACTGCTGGCGGCCAGCTGGTTCCACATGCCCGGTGGACTGTTCCTGCTGGTGATCCTTGGTTACGGCACCATGCTGATGCTCCATATCCCCGTCGCCGAGCGTGTCTTCAAGCCATATCTCATTGACTAGGCGGGTTCTCACGAATATGCGGCGATCTTCGAGGTCTGAGCGCTCTCTGTCCACGCAAGCGCGGTAAAGATAACAAATTAATAACAGTTTGGGGCGGCTGGCGGAGCGGGGTGCCGATTGAGGGGTATTAGTGATTGGCTTGGAAGGGGGCTTTTGGCATACGGGGAGTGTTCGGGCTGGGCGGTTGCCCCCCGTAAGTGCTTATATACATAAGGAATCTGGCACACTGAGTCTCAGTGCCGTAATGGTATCATCGCAAATAATGTTTGCGTTCACGTAGAGGCGAACGAGACACTCGACAAGTGGGTCGAGGCAAAGGACAAGGAGAGATGCGGTGAAGCATTGGAAGAAGATGGCAGCATCGTTGATTGCAATATCAACGATGGTGGCAGTAGTTCCGACGACGTATGCCATGGAATCGGAAGATTCCTAACCACAGACAACCGATACCGCGACAGTGCAGACTACTAAGGCTGCTGAACCGACGCTGCTCGCCAGCTGGGACTTCACGGGCAAAAACGGCACCACGAACAGCGTGATTGCCGATTCGACCGGCAAGTACGACCTGACGCTGAAGGACGGCGCCAAGATCGAACAGTACGGTGACCGCAGCAACAACGAGGCGCTCTCACTGCGCGGCGATGGCCAGTACGCCCAGATCGATGACCAGCTGTTCAAGGATGCGGGCGACTCCTTCACTCTGGAGTTCGCGTCCAAGACTCGTCACGACGACAGCGGCAAGTTCTTCTCGTTCATCGTCGGCAAGGACGGCTCGAACGACGCCAACACCACCGATCAGGCCAACGCCAACAAGTACCTGATGTTCTACAACAGCAAGACCGCCATCAAGGGCGTTATCTCCAACAACAACTGGGGTAACGAACAGGGATCCAAGGTCACCGTTTCCGGCAACGACAACAGCTGGGCCGATTACAAGATTGTCGTGGACGGCACCAACCTTGCCGTGTTCCGCAACAATGCCCTGATCATTTTCAAGGCCAACACCGGCATCAAGATGAGCGATCTCGGTGCGACCACCGCCTACATCGGCAAGTCGTTCTACTCCGTCGATGAGTACTGGAATGGTGCAATGGATGACATCAAGGTCTACAGGGGCGCTGACCTGACCATGCCGACCGCCGTTGCGATTTCCGGCACCGGTGTGGTGAACAACAAGCTCACCCTGATTGAGAAGGACTCCACCAAGCTCACCGCCACCGTCACTCCGGACGACGCCGTGAGCAAGAACGTCACCTGGTCCTCCTCCGATGAGTCCGTGGCCAAGGTCGCCGCAGACGGTACTGTAACCGGCGTCAAGGCTGGTACTGCCACCATCACCGCCACCACTGAGCTGGGTGGTGTGAAGGCCGAACTGCCCGTCACCGTTGAGCCGATGAACGCCCAGAACGCCGCCGCAGCCGACCTCGATGCCGCGATTGCTGCGCTGAAAGTTCCGGCGGCCGAGAATCTGCCGCTAGTCGCCAAGGGCACCAAGAACGGCTCGGCGATTACGTGGAAGTCCTCGGACGAGAAGCTCATTACGTCCACTAACGAGAAGTACGAAAACAAGACCACTGGTGCCGATGACCCGTATCGTGGTGCTGGCATCATCAATCGTCCGGCCTACGGCGACGGTGATTCCAAGCCGGTTACGCTGACCGCCACCGCTTCCTACAACGGCGGTGAGAAGGTCACCAAGACCATCGAGGTCACTGTCAAGGAGAAGACCCGCATCGCGCCTGACACCGGCTATGCGGCCGTCACTTTTGAGAGCGACAGCAACGATGGAGAAAAGGCCTGGGTGGCTTCCACTGAGAAGAACGATTTCTTCACGTTTAAGACTCGCAACAATGGCCAGGCGGTACTTACCAATGATGCAGACACGGGTGGCTTGCGTGACATGTTCGTGCTGCGTTCCCACGAAGGCGACAAGTACTACCTGATTGCCACTGATCTCAAGGTCTCGTCAATGGGCTGGAGCCAGAACCAGGTTAACGGTTCTCGGAAAGTTGAGGTCTACGAGTCCACCGATATGATGAACTGGACCCGTACCAACGGCGACGGCAACGGCGGCATCACCATCAACACGCCGAACGCCGGTATGACCTGGGCGCCGGAAGCTTACTGGGATGATGACCTGAACGCTTACGTGGTGTTCTTCTCTTCCCGCATGTTCACTGATGACACCCGTACCACTCCGGTCAAGAACGACAAAACCGGCAATAGCTCCTATGCTCAGGTGCGTTACGCCATCACCCGCGACTTCGTGAACTTCACCGAGCCGCAGATGTGGCAGGACACCGGCTACTCGCGCATTGATTCCACCGTGCGTAAGATCGGTGGCTACTACTACCGATTCACCAAGAATGAGCAGGGCGGTGCCGCTGGCGATTACATCACCACTGGTAAGAGCATCTTCCTTGAGCGTTCCAAGGTGCTGACTGCACCGACCACCGAGGCATCTCCGGGTCAGGACCCGAACACCGGTTGGCAGCTGCTCGAGCAGGCGTTGCTGCCGTTCGAAGGACCAGAGACCATCAAGCTCAACAAGGATGACGAACTCAACACGAAGGACGACGACGGCTACATTCTGCTGTCCGACAACTTCGCCTACCGTGCATTTATGACCACGGGTGCCGAGCTTTCCAAGACCACGTGGGACAACCCGATGACCAAGCGTTACCCGGACTTCAACAACGAAAAGAAGCCGGTCAAAGCCGAGCCGGGCGCTCAGGGCTACATCACTCAGGGTGCTAACGGCGGTCTGCCGGACAAGGTGCGTCACGGTGCGTTCGTGAACGTGCCTGAGTCTGTGCTCAAGGTGACGAAGTCCTGGACCGCTGCCAACCCGACGCACATCGAGGCTGTTGACTCCACCACCAAGGCCGTGTACAACGCCGGCACCCGCGAGCTCACAGCCACGGTGACCGCCGCCGATAAGGGCACGCTCGCCGGTTCGGTGAAGTTCTCTGCTGGCGACTGGTCCAAGACCGTGAAGCTCGACGCCGAAGGCAAGGCCACTGTGACCCTCCCGGCCAGCGTCTCTGGCACTGTTGCGGTTGCTTACGACGGCTACACCGATGGTTTGGTCAATCCATCCGATACTACGGTTGACGGCATTGAACAGGGCAAGGTCGATTTGGCTGAGCTCAACAAGCAGATCGCCGCTGCCGAAGCGCTCAAGGAATCCGATTACACGGCTGATTCCTGGGCTGCGCTCGCCAAGGCACTGCAGGTCGCCAAGGCTGCGCTCGCTTCCTCCGACCAGGCTGTGGTTGACAAGGCCGCCGCTGATCTGAGCGCCGCCATCGCAGCATTGCAGAAGGCGGAAACGCCCACCAAGCCGGATACCGGCGATGGTGACAACAAGGGCGATAACGCAGGCGACAAGACCGACAACAAGACCGATGACACCAAGTCTGACGGCAAGTTGCCGGCCACCGGTGCCGCCGTATATGGCGTGAGCGGTGCCATGGTGCTGCTCGCCGCTGCCGGCATTGCGCTGTCCATCTGGCGCAAGCGCCGCGCATAACTGAGTAGCTGCTCACTGCAACGCACAGAAAATCGCACAGTATATGTGTGATTTTCTGTGCGTTTTAATGTATAACAGCACATGCGTCATTTTTTTGGCTATTCGCTGTTTGTGGTGGGTGATGGTCAAGTGGTGGTGACGGCTTTGAGGTCGAGTCTGCCGCAGGTCAGGTAGATCATGGTGGCGAAGTAGTCCATGTTGCGGAAGCCTCTCGCCCGTCGTTTGACGTTCTGGATGACGCTGTCGGCGCCCTCGAGCACGGCGTTGGTGTACGGGTGCTCGAAGTAGGCGACGATCTCGGCGAAGTGGCGTCGGATCATGCGGGCGAAGTCCTTCATGGGCTCGAGCCTCGAGTGCATCATCCACGAGCACAGGCGATGCAGGCGCACCCATGCCTCGGACGGGGTGCGGCTGTCCGTGTAGATGTCCTGCAGGACCTCGCGCATCCGGCAGGCGCGGCCGGTCTTCAACCGTTGCCTCGTCAGGTTGCGCTTGGTCTCCACCTGCAGTTCGGTCAGGCTTTCCTCGTTGCGCAGCCACAGGTACTTGGTCCGTTTGAGCAGCGGGTTGGAGCGGCCTTCCGTCTTCCCGGCCTTGTCGACGGCCTCGTTGGCGTGCCTGGCCACGTGGAACCTGTCGACGATCCGCCGCGCATGGGGCAGATGCTCACGGATGCCCTTCCGGAAGCCCAGGCTCATGTCGCAGGCGACCAGACGCACATATTCCGGGACCCCGTTGTGGTCCATGAAATCACGCGAGAACCGTTCGACCGTGGCCGGGTCCTTGCCCGGCGTCACGTTGATGACATCGTGCTCCACGAGATCGGCGACCACGGTGATGCAATTGCGGCCCCTGCGGCTGGTCTCGTCGATGCCGATGGCCTCCACACCCGTGTAGTCCTCGTCGAGCCTGGCCTCGTCCACGTAATGGCGGATGAACCGCTACAGCCTCGTGTCGTGCTCGCCGACCTGCGCCGCGACGTCC
>ERZ772885.999-NODE-999-length-18884-cov-5.950608_pt1 | contig 18884 bp, 20 predicted proteins | sample MGYA00580580_ERZ772885 | MGnify/ENA primary metagenome ERZ772885 (study PRJEB29015, sample SAMEA2737673) | human gut metagenome | biome: human gut; feature: human-associated habitat; material: faeces | place: China | collected 2012 ...
CTCGGCTGCGCGGCGATCGGCCGCGCGCCTCGAGACGAACACGGAACCGACGAGCCCGAACCTGCGCAGAGCCGACGGCTCGACCGTCGAGGCGACGCCGAGGAACTGCGCGCCGTCGCCGAAGTCGATGAACCTGACCGGCGGATCCACGCATACGCCGCTCGAGACGGAAAACAAGCCATCGGCGCCGCGGCATATGCAGTAGACCGTGTCGCCAGGCTCGATCATCCCGACATCCGCCCTGCCGGCCTCATCCCAGTAAAGCCCGTCGACCGTCATCTCAATCCCTCCGTCGCTCTCGCTATCTCCGCCTCGAGCTGGCAGTCCTCGGCAAGCTCCGGCAGGTACCGCCGCATCAGCGCGCACGCGTCCTCCGCAGACGCCCCTCCCTTGATCTCGGCTGCAGCGGCGCGGAAGCACTCGAGGGCGCACCCCGCGTCGTAGCCCCCTTTCGCGTAGCTGGCGGCCAGCAGGTTGATCAAGGGCTTCACGACGCGCACGTACCCATCCCAGCCTGCGTCCAGCACGCCCTCGCCGTCCAGACTGCGCATCTCGCCCACGGTGTAGCGCCCGGCCAGCACCGTGCCCACCGGCAGGCAGCCCGCCGGGTTGCATCCCTCTAAGATCTTCCCACAATGGGGGCAGACGGTCGCCGCAGGCGGCAGTTCCCCCATGCAGAACGGACACAGGCGTTTTTGCTCCATAGTGTTCTCTCCCCTTCCAAACTTCTATACATTTTATTGTATCATAGTGTTCCCCGCCGTGCAAGCTGTCCGCATTTTGGTGCACACGCAAAAAAGACCGGGGCCCGCAGCCCAAAGGGCTGACAGGCTCCGGTCTTAAAGATGCAAGGGGTTTCCCTTATGCTGCGCTTAGTGGATGAACACAGGACCCAGCGGGTTGGTGATGGGGCTGACGTAGCCGCCCAGCAGCTTGGGGATCGCCAGGCTGATGTCGGGCACGAAGGTCAGCAGCAGCAGTGCAATGAACATGCACAGGTAGAACGGCAGGGTCGCCTTGACGACCTTTTCCATCGGGCGCTTTGCAACGGCAGAGCCGATGAACAGCACAGCGCCGACAGGAGGAGTCAGCAGGCCGATGCCGCAGTTCAGAACCACGATGATACCGAACTGGATGGGATCGATGCCGATGGAGGTTGCAATGGGCAGCAGGATGGGAGTAGCGATCAGGATGATGGGAGCCATATCCATGATGCAGCCCAGAACCAAGATGATCAGGTCGATCAGCAGAGCGATGATGTAGGGGTTATCGGTGACGCTGGTGATGGCATTTGCAGCCAGATCCGGCACATGCAGCATGGTCAGGCAGTTGCCGAAGACTGCAGAGGTGGCGATCAGGATCAGCACGATGGACAGAGTGTTCACGCACTCATCCAGCGCATGCCAGACGCCCTTCCAGTCCAGACCCTTGTAGACGAACACCGACACGAACAGAGAGTAGATAACTGCAATAGCTGCAGACTCGGTAGCGGTGAACACACCGCCAACAACGCCGAACACAACGATGACAACAGCGGCCAGTGCCCAGATGGAAGTGCCCAGCTGCTTAACGAAGCCCTTGATGCTGAACGGAGAGCCCTTGGGGTAATTCTCCTTGACCGAGATGATGTAGGAACCGATCATCAGGACGATGGCCAGCAGAGCACCGGGCAGATAACCTGCCAGGAACAGGCTGCCGACCGAGATGCCGCCGGCAGTGGTGGCATAAATGACCATGTTGTGGCTCGGAGGAACCAGCAGACCCTCGCAGGAGGAGGTGATGGTAACAGCAGTGGAGAAGTCGGCATCGTAGCCCTGATCGACCATCATGGGGATCATGATGGAGCCGATGGAAGCGGTATCTGCAGATGCAGAACCGGAAATACCGCCGAAGAAGTAGGAAGCAACGATGTTGACCATTGCCATGCCGCCGCGCATCCAGCCCACGCAGGCATCAGCCAGAGCGATCAGCTTTTCAGAAATGCCGCCGGAGCCCATGAGCACGCCCATGGTGATGAAGAACGGCACGGCCATCAGGCTGAAGGAAGAGATGCCCTTGACCATCAGACGGCAGACATCGGTCAGTGCCTGACCCTGCACCATCATGCACAGCACGCTGGAAAGACCAACGGCGTATGCAATGGGGAAACGCAGGAAGATCATTACAAAGAAGCTGACAAGAAGGACAATGATTGCCAGTGTCTGAACTGTCATATTACACTTCCTCCTTTACAAAAATGCTCTTGATGTGGTTGTACAGTGCCTCGATCTCGAAGATGATCATGGCAACACCGGCCAGCGGCACCGGGAAGTACATCCAGAAGCGGCTCAGCCAGGGCATGGACACGTAGAAGCCGCGGCCGCCCAGAGTGGTGGCATAGTTCCAGCCGACCACCATCATGATGATGCCCAGAATGCACACGGCAAGATCGGCCAGAATATCCAGCATCTTGACGGCGGTTTTGGGCAGATACACGTCAAACGCAGTCATGCGGATATGGGCACCGCGGCGGATGGCCAGAGCAGCACTCAGCACGGCCATGTAGCTCATGCAGGTCAGCACAACCTCTTCCGACCATGCCGGGTCCGGGATGAACGAGACGTAACGACCGATGACCGACATGGTAGTGATGAGGATATCTGCGATCAGCAGCAGCTTGCAGATAAACAGGACCACTTTGTAGGTGATGTCGTACGCCGGCTTGATCTTATCCAGAGTGGTAAAGATTTTCGGCATATGAATTCCTCCATATAAAAACCCGGCAGGTCTGCGGGCGTATCCCGTAGTCCCCCGCCGGGCTATGTACTATTTCAGAACAGGAAAGGCTTTTTCAATTATGCCTTCATGTCCAGCAGCTGCTGATACAGCTCAGCCTGATCGGAGGTGTTCTCGCTGATGACCTTAGCGCAGGCCTCCTGCCAGGGTGCCTTGTCGTCAACATCCACAACGTTGCAGCCGGAGCTTCTCAGCTCCTCCAGGACCTTGTTCTCAGCGGTCTCGGACAGGTCTGCATTGAAGGCCTGCGTATCAGCACCAGCCTCCATGATGGCAGCCTGCTGGTTCTCGGTCAGCTTGCCCCATGCGTTATCGGTGATAACAGCCTGAATAGCGCCCAGAGTGTGGCCGTCCAGGATCAGGTTGTTGGCAACCTCGGGGAATGCATTGGACTTGTAGTTTGCGATGGGCTGCTCAGCACCATCCACAACGCCGGTCTGCAGTGCGCTGTACAGCTCACCGAAGGAAACGACGGTGGGGTTAGCGCCCAGACCCTCGACCATGCCGTTCATAACGGGGTCGTTGGACACGCGCAGCTTCAGGCCCTTGAAATCATCGATGCCGGAGACCGGGTTGACCGTGAAGAAGTGACGGAAGCCCTCTTCGCCGTAGAAGACACCACGAACGGGCAGGCCCAGCTCCTGAGGCTCGTTCAGGAACTCAGGTGCCAGATCACTGTTGGCGAAGTTCCAGAAGTGTGCGCGGTTCTCGAAGGTGAAGGGGATGGACAGCAGCTTGGACTTGTTGCAGCCGTAGCTGGTCAGTGCAAAAGCGGAGATACGGCTCATATCGATGGAGGTAGAACCGCCCAGGATTGCATCCAGAACATCGTTCTCAGAACCCAGAACGCCGGAAGCCTGCACGTCGATGACGACGGAGCCGCCGGTCAGCTCCTCGACCTTCTCCTTGAAGTGGGTAGCGGTCTGGCCAACGATGGTATCCAGCGGGTTGACCTCGGCGTAGACCAGAGTCACCTTGGGATCGTTTGCAGCAGCAGTAGCATCACCAGCAGCAGAAGCTGCAGTGGAAGAAGCTGCGGTAGAGGTGGAAGCAGCAGAATTGCTGGAGCCACCACATGCGGTCAGAGCCAGAGCAGCGGCGGAAACACCGGCTGCTGCCAGAAAGCTGCGACGAGTGATCTTTTTCATAATAAATCGTCCTCCTTAAATCTCCCGAACGGCCGGTCTGCACAGGACCCGCATGCCGTTCATTTACTGTACACACTTTAGCAAATTTTTTTAAACGAAACAAGGGCTTTCAAAAAATGTCCTGCTTTTTGAAAAAATGTCAGAATTTCTTTTGTGAAAAATGCCAAGTGCTTTCCTTTTTGTTTGTGCACCTTCGCCTAACAGATGGATACATTTCTGTATTCCAGATAGAAGCAAAGCGCTGGATGCCCTTCCCTTTGGGGTTCAGAGCACACAGCGCTTTGCCGGTTCTTTATTCTGTTTTCCTGATTTCTTTGCCCATCTTTTCCGGGCTTTGCTGTGGGGCTTATGCCTGCCGGATGCGGGCGATCAATTCGCCCTGCTGGGCAAACCGATCATACATCGGCTGCACAGCAGCACGGAACCTTGCCTTTTCTTCTTCGTCCAGCTCTGTCACCTCAATGCCTGCTGCACGCAGATCACTTTCCGATTCCGCCTCCTGCTGCGCCCAGAGCCTGCGCTCCACCTTGGCGCTTTCCCGGGCACACAGGCGGATGATCTCCGGGTAGCGCTCGTCCAGTGCGGCCAGTTTTTCCATCACAGCAGGGCTTGCAAGCTGCACCTCCGGCACGCGGGTGTGCTCATCCTTTAAAAAGTAAGGTGCCACCTCGTAGTGACCCATGGCTTCGTAGCTGGGCCAGTTGTTCTCTGCGCCATCGATCTCACCGTTGTGCAGGGCGGCATACACTTTGCTGTACACTACCTTTACCGGCTTTGCACCGAGGTCGGTGATCATTTCGCTCATCATGTCCGATTCCTGCACGCGGATGGTCAGGCCCTGCAGATCCGCAAGGCCTGTCACCTTCTGCCGGGTGTAGATGCTGCGCACACCGGCATCGAACCAGGAAAGGCCGGTCAGCTCCAGCGACTCCAGCGTGGAGAGGAACTCGTCGCCGATGGTCCCATCCAGCACGCGCCACATCTGGTCGGCATCGGTATAAAGATACGGAAGCTGCAAAACGCTCAGCGCCGGCTCGTACTCTGCCAGCTGGCTGAGGGACACACGGGAGAAGTCAATGCCGCCAAACTGCATCTGCTGGATCACGCTCTGCTCCGCGCCAAGTTCTCCCCCGCTGTACACCAGCACTTTCACGCGGCCATCGGTGCGCTGGGCCACAAGATCCGCAAAGGCCAGCGCCGCCTGCGTAGTAGGATAATCCTCCGGCTGGTTCTCCGCATAGCGCAGGATCAGTTCCGCCCCCTGTTGCTCCTGCACCGGCTGATGGCCGCAGCCCGCCACCGGCAGTGCCAGCACGGCTGCGCCGAACAGGGCGGTGAGCATCTGACGGCGGGTCACAGACGGGCCTCCCGTGCAGCCTTGGCCGCTTCCCTGCGGTACTGGGTGGGGGTCATGCCGGTGCGTTTTTTAAAGGTGCGGGCAAAATAGCTGGAATCCTCGTAGCCCACCATGGAAGCTACCTCTGCTGCCGAACGGAACGGGTCGGTGAGCAGCTCCTTGGCAGCGTTGATACGCAGCTCGGTCAGGCAGTCCAGAAAGTTCATCTTCTGGTACTTCTTGAACTGTGCCGAGAGATACGCCGGGCTGATATGCAGGATCTCGCTCACACTGTCCAGCGAGAGGTCGAACATATAGTTATCCTCCATATACTTGCGCACATGGGCCATGACCAGTGCATTGCGGTCGTTCTCCCCTGCTTCGGCGGCATCGCTCTCCGGGTCAGCTTCCGGCTCCGGTTCCACCGGAGCCAGCTCTGCAAGGCGGCGGCCCGCCTCGATCTGACGGATGGCCTTGCGGATGGAAGCTTCCACTTCGTCCGGGTTCACCGGCTTGAGCAGATAATCGCAGGCACCCAGATGCATGGCCTCGTGGGCATACTGGAACAGACTGTAGGCCGTAACAAAGATCACCTTGCACTCCGGGCGCTGTTCCAGCACGGCGCGGGCTGCATCCAGACCGTTCATACCGGGCATCTCAATGTCCATCAGGATCAGGTCTGCGCCCCACAGCACCGCCGTATCCGCTGCCTTGCGGCCGTTCTCGGCAGTCTCGATGGTCACTTCGTGCTCAAAGCGGCGGGCCACGATGTCCGCCAGCGTTTCCCGTTCCAGTGCTTCATCATCCGCGATCAACAGACGAATCATTCCTCAAACTCCTCCTCATTCTCCACCAATGGCAGATACAGCACCACCGCCGTACCGCGTCCCGGATGGGACCGTATCACAAAGCGGCTGTTCCGATCCAGCAGACGCAGGCGGGCCGCAACATTATAAATGCCGATATGCTCCCAGCGCTCACCGGGCTGGCTGAGCGCCCCGCGCAGCTGTCGTAATTGATCCAGCTGGATGCCCACGCCGTTATCCACCACGCGGATGCACAGCAGTCCCTTCTCCCGCAGAGGGTTCACGCGGATGCGCACCACACCGCCCTCCTCTTTGGGGCAGATGCCGTGCTTGAAGGCATTTTCCACGATGGGCTGTAAAATAAAGGACGGCACCATGGTCTCGGTAAGATCCAGCGAATCGGAAATGCGCCACTCCATACGCACCCGCTCACCAAAGCGGACATGGTAGATGGAGTAATATTCATCCACGATGCGCACCTCACGGGAGAGCGGCACCTGTTCATCGTTGCTCATCAGGCTGTAGCGCAGCAGGTGCGAAAGTGCCATGATGAGCGCCTGCGTACGGTAGGCCGTCTCGGTACCGGCGGTCTGCTGGATCACATTCAGGGTGTTGAACAGAAAGTGCGGGTCGATCTGGCTGCGCAGCTGCTGCAGCCGGCTGCGCTCCATGCGGTTCTGCAGCTCCAGTGCTTCGGTCTTCTGGCGGTGCAGCTCCCGCTCGATCTCGTTTTTCTCCTGCAGGGTGGTCACCTGCTGGGCCATGGAGTGCTTCATGATGTTGAAGGACTCGGCCAGCTGAGCGATCTCCGGCTGCTTGGGCAGCGGGATGTCCGGGGTGTCGAACTCACTTTTGCCAATGGCGCGGGAGGCAGCGATCATCTGCTGCACCGGCGTGAGCAGACGCATGACCATCAAACCGGTAACGCAGCCCAGCGCCACGCACAGCGCCACCACCACCGTCTGCAGCATGGTGATGCGCTCGTTCAGGGCCGAGATGGTGGTGTAGGTGGTTTGGGAATCCTGAATGGCGGTTTCCAGCAATTGCAGGGTGTACTGGCTCAGGTAATCGCCGCAGGGCACCACCTTTGCATAATACAGCTGGGAAGCTGCGGCATCGTTGCCGCTGAGCAGGTCGTTTTCCAGCTCATCCAGCAGGCCGGTGTAGGTCTGATAGACCGTATCCACTGCGCTGTAGAGCACCCACTGCTCATCGCTGACGCTTTCCAGACTGTTCAGGCTGGTACCGATGCGCCAGAGCCATGCGTTGCAGGTGGAAGATGCCGACTGCAGCCGGTCAATGATCACCTCCGGCTCGCTGTTCTCCCAGCGGTAGTTCTCCAGCACGGAAATAGAGCTTTCCACACCGCCCTGAAAGCGGCTGATGGCGTTGAAGCAGCCCATCTGCGCGTCCTGTACTGCCTGCACTGCTCTGGACTGGTAGCCATTGAGCGTGAGCTGCATGGCAAAGGCCGCAAAAAATGCTGCCAGACACAAGCCCATGCGCTGCTTGAGGGTGATCTGCCGCTTGCGGTGCTGCAAAGCCTGCCGCCTCCTTTCGTTTGGTAACGATTTATTGTACCACGCTTTGGGCCGGATTGGCAAGGTTTGCATGTTTTTCTCTTGCCTAAACCGCGCAATTGTGGTACGATGCCTATAAATACAAAGGAGGCGACTTTATGTCCCAGACCATCTCCGTTTCCACCACCATGGGTGAGCAGGGCTTCCGCGATTTTGCCGTGTTCGATGCATTCCATCACCGCAAAGCATGGCTGCGTCCCGCTGTTTTTGCCGCCATCATGCTGGCTTTTGCCGCCGTCTGCCTTTCGCAGCTGGGCAAGCGCCCGGGTGCCGGGCTGCTGGCTGCTGTGCTTGCCATTGTGGGCATCGGCCTGCCGGTGAGCTACTTTTACTCGTTCTTCCGCAGCGTTTCCCGGCAGATCAAACAGATGCACCTGCCGCGTGCCTTCTACCGTGTGGAGCTGGCCGACACCGGCATTGCCGTGTGGATGTACGGCCAGCAGGACAAGCCCGAACCCACCAGCCGCCACGCATGGGACAGCTTTTACTGCGCCTACCGCACGGACAATGCGGTGTACCTCTACGTAGAAAAAGAGAAAGCTTACTTACTGAATGACCGCATGGAAGTGGTGTGGAAGTTTTTGGCCGGCATCCTGCCCAAAGAAAAGCTGCACGACTGCAGAAAAGGGTAAGCCCAAAAATATGCACACGCAAAAAAGAACTGCTGACATTTCGTTCAGCAGTTCTTTTCTTTTATAAAGACCCACGCTGCGGCAAAGCAACGCGCAGCGTGGGTACGAAGATAGCTTATGTTCTTGCGTCAGTCGATCAGCGGGCAAGCGTATACTTGTGCAGGGTCTTGCGCACAGCGCCGGGGCCTGCAAACAGTTCCTTGGCCATTGCCTCGATCTTCTCGCCCAGACCAACGGCATACAGATCCACGCCGAACACGTCAACACGGCTGTACAGCTTCTTCAGGCAGCTGAAGTCCTGTTCGCCTTCCTTGACCTCCAGCGGAGCCACGATGGCCTGCAGCTCAGCCAGCAGCGGATCGGTGGAAGGCTCAAAGGCCTGACCATTGTCATCGATGCCCTTCAGGTAGCGGGCGTAGCCTGCCAGCACCAGCGGGATCAGGATCAGGTTGCTCTTGTCCAGACCGCGTGCCTCGTAGGCCTTGATGGTCTCGCCAAAGCGGATGGCCAGCTTCTGGGAGGTATCGGTAGCGATACGCTGGGGAGCATCCGGCATGAAGGGGTTGGGCAGGCGGCGGTTGATGACAGCGCCGATGAACTCGTAGGGGTTCAGAACGCCGGGATCAACGACCACAGGCATCGCCTCGATATAGCCGATCTTCTGGATGAAGGCACGCAGGTCTTCATCGGCCATCTCGGCGGAGATGAGGGTGTAACCCAGCATGCAGCCATAGATGGACATTGCAGTGTGCAGCGGGTTCAGGCAGGTGCACACCTTCATCTTCTCGATCTTGTCCACAGTCTCGCGGTCGCAGTACAGCACACCGCCCAGCTCCAGCGGAGGACGGCCATTGGTGTAGTGATCCTCGATGCACAGGTACTGGGTCTCCTCGGCGTTGACGAAGGGAGCGGTGAAGGTGTGCTTCTCGGTGACGATGGTGTAGTTGTCCTCAAAGCCGTCGTCGGCCAGCATCTGCTGGACCTTGGCATCCGGGCGCGGGGTGATCTTGTCGATCATGCTCCAGGGGAAGGTGATCTTGGTCTCGTCCTGCACATAGGCAAGGAACTCGGCGGGCACCAGACCCTGCTCCACCCACTTGGCGGCGTAGGCGTGGACAGCGTTCTTGACCTTATCGCCGTTGTGGGAGCAGTTATCCATGCTCTGGACGGTCAGGGGCAGCTTGCCGGCCTTGAAGCGCTCGTACAGCAGAGCAGTGACCTTGCCCATGGCCAGCACGGGGGTCAGGCCGCGCTCCAGATCAGCAGGAGCAACGCCGTAGCCCTTCTCAGTGATGGTGAAGGAGATCATCTGCAGGCTGGGGTTCTGGAAGATCTCCACCAGACGTGCCCAGTCCTCGCCGAAGGAGTAGTCAGCCTTCAGGCTCTCGGTAACGGAAGCCACCACCTTCTTCTCGATCTCGCCGGTGGACTTCAGGCAGACCAGCAGGCTCATATTGTCGTAGGGACGATAAGCCTTGTCGATGATCTCGTAGTCAAAGCTCTCGGCCACGATGACACCGCGGTCATACTTGCCGGTGTTCAGCGCATCGTTCAGGATGGCAGCCGGGAATGCACGGAAGATATTGCCTGCGCCGAAGTGCACCCAGGTGGGTTCGGCGTGGGTCTTGGCCTTGACAGCCTCGATATCGAATTTGGGCAGCTCATAACCCTTCTCTGCCCACTCGGCGGACAGATTGCCGTTTTTGATCTCAGACAGCTTCATATTTATCAGCCCTTCTTTTTCTCTTCATCCAGACGATCCAGCAGATCCCAGACACCCAGCATGTACTGAACGCCCAGAGCACGGTCATACTTGCCGTAACCGGGGCGGCAGCTGCCGGGGCCTTCCTCCCACAGCTGACGGCCGTGGTCGGGACGGATGTAGCCCTCAAAGCCGCAGTCATGGTAAGCACGCAGCACCTCGATGATGCCGGTCTCGCCGCAGCAGTCGCGGTGAGCAGCCTCGGAGAAGTCGCCGTTGGGGAAGTGGTGGATGTTGCGGATGTGACCAAAGGCAATGCGGTCGCAGTGCTTGCGCACGATCTCGGCACAGTTGTTGTTGGGGTTTGCGTTCAGGCTGCCGGTGCACAGGGTCAGGCAGTTGTACGGATCATCCACCATGCTCAGGAAGCGGTCGATGCTCTCAGCATCCACCAGCAGACGGGGCAGGCCGAAGATATCCCAAGGGGGATCATCCTGATGGATAGCCATTTTGATGCCGCACTCATGGCAGGTGGGCATCAGTGCTTCCAGGAAGTACTTCAGATTTTCCCACAGCTTTTCCTTGGTGACAGGGGCGTAAGCCTTGAACAGCTCGTCCAGCTTTGCCATGCGCTCCGGCTCCCAGCCGGGGAAGGTCATGTTATACTTCTCAGTGAAGGACATGATGTACTCAGCCATAGCCTTGTAATCGCCCTTGATCTTGTCCTTCTCGTAGAACAGTGCAGTGGAGCCGTCGCCCACGGGGTGGAACAGATCGGTACGGGTCCAGTCGAACACCGGCATGAAGTTGTAGCAGATGACCTTGACACCGAACTTGGACAGATTGCGGATGCACTGCTTGTAGTTCTCGATGTACTTGTCGCGGGTGGGCAGGCCGATCTTGATGTCATCGTGAACGTTGACCGACTCGACCACGTCCATGTCGAAGCCGTAAGCGTGGATCTGATCGGCTACCTTCTGGATCTCGTCGATCTCCCAGATCTCGCCGGGCATCTTGTCGTGCAGCGCCCAGACGATGCTGGTCACGCCGGGGATCTGCTTGATGTCGCTCAGGCTGATGGGATCGTTGCCCTCGCCATACCAGCGCCAACCCATTTTCATAGGCATAGGAAAATCCTCCTGTTTTATATTTTCTGCTTTGCATTTTCCGCGCAGCCGTGTGCCGCGCTCTTGTACTTATATTCTAGTATATCAGTTGTGTTTTTTCAATGGTCGCTTTGCCGGTTTTTAATGTTTCTTCTTGTATACTTTAGACAAAAAGAACAAAAATCCGTCGGACATCACCCGCCCGACGGATTTTTACACGATTCAAAATGCCGGTTTCAGCGTTTCAGCTTCTGCCGGATGGACGGAGCCAGCACATCCTTGAAATATTCAAAGGTGTCCAATTCCAGAATGGCAGAGCCTGTCAGATAAATGCCCAGACCAACCACCACCTGAATGATCACCGTCAGCAGATCCGGCAGGTGCAGGAAAATGACCAGATACATGCACAGGCCCGCGCCCGCTGCCAGCAGCAGGGTCGGCAGGATATCACGTATCTGTTCCAGATAGCCATAGCCGATCAGCTTTTTGCTGAGCTGTGCATCCAGGATCTGGGTCACAACATTCGTGATCAGCATACCATATGCAATGGCCTCGACGCTGACACGGAATGTTGCCAGCAGAAGAAGGATGCACACCCCTTCGTTCAAAAGCTGACATTTCAGGTAAAGATCGCTGCGGCCCACCGCCTTGGCTGCATTCATGTTTGCCGTGATGATCGGCCAGCACACATACCCCAGACAGAACACCCTGAGGAACAGCACACAGGGCAGCCACTTCTCGGTGAGGATCAGGCGCACCAGCGGTTCGGCACAGAACGCAGTGCTCATCATCACCGGCGCAATAATATAGGTACAGGTCTTGATGGAGCGGCGGGTCATGTTCTTGACCTGCGCACGGTCATCCTGAAGTGAGGACATGACCGGGAACAAAACGCTCTCAATGGAAGTATCCACGCTTGACGCGATATTATAAGTCAGGTTATCGCCCTGATTGTAATACGCCAGATCCGCCGAGGTGTACATCTTGCCGATGATCAGGCTGCGCAGGTTGTTGTAGATGACGCTGCTCAGCGACGAGGCCAGCAGCTTCCAGCCATAAGAGAGCAGCCCTTTCAGATGCTGCCACGAAAACTCCATCTTAGGCCGCCAGGAGGACAGCTTCCACAGCACCAGCGTGTCCACAGTGATATTGGATACCTGCTGCACCACCAGCGCCCAGACTCCAAAGCCCATATAGGCAAGGCCCAGGCCCAGGACCGTGGATACGATCGCGCCCGCAAAGGCGGAATAGAAAAAATACTGGAACTTCATGTTCCGGGTCACATGCGCCTGCTGGATCGTTTTGATGCCGCAGACCGCCACTGTCAGGCTGATGCCGCGAAAGATCGGGGTCATGCTGGGGTCATTGTAGAAAGCAGCCAGATACGGTGCCGCCACGAACATTCCCCCATACAGCACAAGGCTGAGCACAATGCTGAAAAAGAACGCCGACGAGTAATCCAGCTCGTCCACTTCCTTCTTCTGCACCAGCGCGGTGCCAATGCCGCAGTCCAGCAGGACATACATGATATTGTTGAACACCGTCACCAGTGCCACCTTGCCGTAATCATCGGGTGTAAGGATGCGCGCCAGAAGGATGGACACCACCGCTGAGATCAGCTGCACACCGCACCGCTCTGCAAATCGCCAGAAAAAACCGTTTACAATAACATTTTCTTTTTTCTCGTTCATTCCTGCGTCCACTCAAATTCCTTTCAAAAAACCGGTCGGCCTGCACCCTGCGCAGAAATGCATTTCCGCCGTATCCTTATCATCTTCTTCCCTGCTGCCAAAACAACTGAGCAGAGATAGTTAGTTCTATAATATCACACCCATCCATGCATTTCAACCAACATATTCTTAAGAAATAACGGCCCGAAAATTTCATTTAAAAAGAGAAAAAGCGCTTGACTATCTGCCGGGAACGTGGTAATATATTCAAGCAGTCCGCATCACGGTCTTTCACCTCAGAGATTTCAGGGCTGCGAAAACAATACGGTGTGCGAGGGTGGCGGAACTGGCAGACGCGCACGTTTGAGGTGCGTGTGGTTTATCCTTGGGGGTTCGAGTCCCCTCCCTCGCACCAAAAACCAGTACACATTGTGTGCTGGTTTTTCTTTTTGTGCGAGGGAGGGGATCTCGAACAAGGCGGCGGCATTTATGCCGCAAGCAAAGCCACAGTGCAACAACGACGACCGCAGCCTGCGGCTGAAACAGGGAGGAGTTGTTGGGGCCGCGTTCTGATTTTTCAAAGCCCTGCCAAGGGGCTGCGGAAAAATCAGCTAACGCAACCCGTTGCTGTTGCTTAGCCTGCGGGTACCACCCAATAGGAATGTATATCAGGGGTGTACTCATTTTGTACCGGTTTCTTTTTGTGCGAGGGAGCAGACCTCGAACAACACTATTTATTATATAAAAGAAAGCGCGATGAATTCTGAGAACTCATCGCGTTTTTTCTCTTATGCGGGTAGTGGGGGTCGAACAACAAAAAATGATTGAGTGATGTCAAAAACATATCTGCAACGCGTCTAAGCACTTGCTAAAAAGGTAGTGGGGTTGGTTTGTAGCCCATGTATTTTGCTACGTTTACAAAAAAGAGTGTTACCAAAACTGTTACCAGAATCACCCTTGAGCCTTCCTGAATGCCGCGGTGGTAGCGGCAGCAAGATCTTCCCTCTGACCGTCAAGCTCGTGCCGATACACTCCGGCAGTGTCCATGTTCTTGCTGTGACCGACCAGCATCTTCAGCTGGCTGTCGGTCAATACGCCGGATTCAATGCTGACGAAAGTGTGCCGCATCTCATACAGCGTGACCTGAGGCTCAATGCCATTGTCACGCTGGTACTTCTTCCAGCGCTTGAATAAAGCTCTCTGGTTCGGGATCTGGAACAAAGGGGTGGTATAGTTCAGCGGGATACCGGAAGCCTTCAGCAAGGCCACCTGCGCTTCGTAGGCCTCACGGGCTTCCTCGCCCATGTCAAATGAGCGAATGGCGTTTTCGTTCTTGCCGGTGGTTTCCTCATCCAACCTGTTGATGCTGCGGCGCAGATTGACCGTGTTCCCTTTGACGTCACCATACCAGAGCCCCACAAGTTCACCGGGGCGTACACCTGTAGCAACTGCAAACCGGTAGGCATAGATATACTCGTCAAAGACCAGCTTGCCATAGTAAAGGCGGGTGTCCACATCAAACAGAACTTTCAAAGCGGTCGGCTGTAAAATCTTTTTCTTCCCCATGCGGGCATTCTTCGGGATAGACAGCTCAGGGAACATCGTACTGTACCTGTTCCGGCGGCACCATTTCAAAAAGCTGATCTCCGTTGAGCGGATCGTCATAATGGTCTTGCGGCTCAAAGGCTTGTCGCTTGACCTACGCTGACGCTCCTTTTTAAGGCATCGCTTTTTGAAAGACATATTGATGGCCTTTTGCAGATCGCCTTCGGTCAGCTCGTCAATGCGGATGTCCCCACAGACAGGCAGAATATAGTAATCTCCGTATTTCTTGCACTGCTCAACATAGGACGTCCCGCAGGTCAGCTTCAGCTCTTCCACCCACTCGGCATAGAGCGTGGCCACCTTCTTCCTGCCGTCCCGGATGCTGTCGTCAAGCCAGGCATCGGCCTTTGCGTTGGCTTCCCGTTGACCGGTGCGGCCGGGTGTGCTGCTGTAAAACCGTTTGCGGGTGCCGTTCTTCTGCACCGCAATGCACCAACGCTTTTCCTTCTCGACCCAAAATGCCGTGTTCGTTCTCTTTTTCATTGTTTTCACCTCCAAAAGGGTACACTTTGACAAGCCTGCCCGGAGGTGGTACAATACAGTTGCTTAGGCTGGTATTGTTCCTCGTGAGCAAGCCATTCTTTCGCGCCCTGCCGGTTGCCGCCGGTGGGGCATTTTTGTTTGTTCAAAAATCAGGATGCCTTCCGGCCTTCGCTCTTGCCGGAAGAGATATAGTGCTCATAGTATTTCTGGTTATCTTCGCCAAAAGCGGCAACCAGATCAGGATTATTTGCTTTGTAGGCGGCAAGGCTAAATGTACTGCTGCCCTGACGGCCCTCCTTCATGCCGCTGTTTACGAAATGCTCCAGATACTTCCACTGGTTATCTCCAAACAGGGCAGCCAGATCGGCGTTGTGCTCTTTGTAATACTGATAATCGTAAACAGGGGCGTATTTGCTGGTCAGCACATAGTAAGGCTGATTCGTCGGGTCGCTTCTGAAGTGACCCGAATACAGGGCTTTCTGATTGACGGTCTCTTTGCTTCCGTCCATATAGATGATATCCGCCTTAGTCACGGCAATGTCGTCGATCGTGCTGTTGTACCAAAGGCAATCCCATTCCACTGCTGCATCGTAAATTGCATTCTGGAGTTCGTCATCTGTCAGATAAGTAGTGGAATCCAGCTGACCCAGCGTCTTGGAATGGTCGATCACAGACAGAACTGAGGACGGCGTGTAGGAATCAACATAATAGGCATTACCGTCCTTGTCCAAAAAAATTCTATGCCCGTTGCGCTCTTCAGCGCCAAAGTAATAATTCGTGGCAAGCTGCTGCTGTGCCTGGAACGGTCCAAAATCTCCCATGGATGCAGGAGAAGTCACAGTGTTTGCGACCGTTCGGTCAAATCTTGTCGGAGCGATCGGCCCTACTACCTGGGCCGTTACTGCCGAACGGCCGCTGATCGTGCAGGAAGTTCTATCACCGACCGCATTAAGCGGAACCAGCGTGAACGTAACGTATTTAATGGTTTTGTTTGAATTATTCCGGAAGCAGACCGTGGGGCTGACGCCGTCAAAAGCGTCGACCGTAAAATAGACGTCGGTGAGCTCGACCGCAGGCTTTGCCGCAAAGGCACCGCATGCGAGAATCGTCATCAGCGCCAGTGTAAAAACAACGCCTAAAAGCCTTTTTGCTGACTTTTTCATGATTTTCTCCTTTTCTGTTGAAAAAATCCAATTTTTCTGTGGATTTTTCAAACCTTTTCAGTTGTCAAAAATTGTTGCGTGCAACTCCCAATGGTTGTATAATGTTCTCGAAAATAAAACTGCTTTGGAGGGCAGCAACATGACACGACAAGATTACATCAACGCTATTCTGAAACTGCTGGAAAAAGCCGATTTCCGCCAGCTGCGGCTTGTGTGGGTGTACGCAAGCCACCTGATCGGATAAGCCGCCAGCCACCACGCGAGGGAAGCCTTTACGGGCTTTCCTCTTTTTTTTGCGTCAATTTTTCGGCCATACGTTCCAGCAGCTCCCAGTCCGCCGGGCTCAGACCCGCCAGCATTTCAACAAAGCGCTTTTTAAAGGTGTCGCTGTCATCCTTGGTCAGGTCAGCCAGGAAGGCCGCTACCTGTTCGGACTGGGCGTCCTGCACAAACATTTCACCTTCGCCGGTACGCAGCCACGCTTCCCGGACGCCGAACTCCCGGCAGATGTCGCTGATCGTGCGGTCGCTGGGGGTTCTGGAGCCATTTTCAAGCATCCATAAATAATTACGGGAGAGATTGATTCTGTCCGCAAACTGTTCCTGCGTCAAGCCTTCGTGTTTTCGGACGGCTTCGATTCTTGCGTTCATTTTGTTCACCTCCTTTCTGTTCTCTTCAATTCGTATTATATTCCGTAAATCTAACTGTGTCAACATTTATTTTTGACCTTCTTCAAAATCCAGGCTTGAAAAATCTAACAGAGTGTGCTATATTGTTCTCACAAGGTTAGCAAATCAATGCCAACCAAGTCAACGAAAAGGAGGTGAAGAAGATGAAGAACAACATCCAGAAAGAAATCCAAGAGCGCCGCGAACACGCCGAGCGCTTAAAGAAAATCGCCCTCAAGCTGTTCGAGCAACTCAAGAGCGAAAAGATTGATTTTTCGGACGCGGAACGCATCGTCAGTATGCTGTCGGCATCCGTGAAATCGGAGCGGGACAATCGGATGCTTTAATCCATGCTGTACGGACTGAACAGTTCATCGTCCGTCAGTTCAATGAGTTCATCCAGACAGGCTCTGTACCAATGTGCCAGCGCGCAGGCCGCCTGTGCAGGATCATCCAGATCAAGATTCTGCGGATGCTCTCCACGCTGAAGCGCAATCTGCAGCTTATTGTTGGCATAAGCTAATGCCAGATTGTGCCGCACCTTATTTCCGTCATTCACAGCGCTCACCTCCCTTCCTGTTTTTATCTATTGTACCGCAGACGGGAGCGCCTCACAACCCACCCGATGATGGCCCGGCGGCACGGGCCGAAACCATTCCGGTGACGCCGCCGGGATGGTCGTGGGAGCCACCCACAGAAAGGAGTGCTGACTATGGCACGCAAGAACAATTCCCTGAACCCCGCTGTGTACGGTCTGACGCAGCAGGACGTGGATCGCGTGATCCGCATCCACTCCATGTGCAAGGACATGGACGAGGACGCATTCGAGCAGATGGAGACCGCTGCGGCATCCATCAATCTGGTGGCCAGTCTGAAGAATCTGAACAACCGCCCCGTGGCATGAAAGGAGGTGAACTACATGGACAACAACAAAAAGCCCAGCGAACCGCTGGAGACGGAACGCTGGACTTTGAAGAATGCCTCGACCGAACAGCTCGTTACAGAACTATCAAGTCGAGAAGGTGTGGCATCTTACCGTGTCGAGCCGTATCAGTTCAAGACAGTAACTGCCGAGGGACCTGCGCTTGTTTTTATCGTCACCGATTAAGCAATGCGGCTATACGGATACACGTTACGAATGTAAGCATGGAAATACTTACCGTGCGAGGAAGCAGCCATCAGCCCTTGATAGACACTTTCCGGCACGCCGGTGTATTCGTAAATGCGTCCGCCGTGGAATGCGATGCAAAGAATACCATTCTCATAGCCAACGCTTTCCAGATTCGACGAAGAAACGGGAATCATCCGCATAATTTTCACCTCCTTTCCGCTCAAGTATACCGCAGAAGGGAGCCACCCACAAGGAGGTACATATTCACCATGAACGACTTGACCACATTCACTAATCCCGAGTTCGGGCAGGTGCGCACCGTCGAGATCGACGGCACACCTTGGCTCGTCGGCAAGGACGTTGCCGTGGCGTTGGGATATAAGAATCCCGGCAAGGCCATCATTGCCCACGTCGATGAGGAAGACAAGCGGCTTGAGATGCTGCCGCAGGAGACAGATTCCCAAAATGGGAATGCGTCCCCCGCATCCAAGACCGCTCTTATCAACGAAAGCGGCCTGTACAGCCTGATTTTGTCCAGCAAGATGCCCAAGGCAAAGGCCTTCAAGCGGTGGGTGACCAGCGAGGTGCTCCCCGCCATCCGCCGGGAGGGCGTTTACCAGAGCGTGAAGGAAAAGCAGCACATCGAGCAGTTGGAAGCCACCAACACACGCCTGAATGCCGCCATTGCCGCCGTGAACGATGCAAAGAAGAACCTTGCCGTTGCCCGCGAGAACCACGACTTTTATGTAGAGCGGCGCAACGAGACCAAGAACCTGATGGCAGACATCCGTGCCCTGCACGCCAAGAACTGCGACAAGGAGCGCCACGCGGCACAGGTCGAGCGGGACTGGCAGAACTATCTGGACGCCCAGATCAACCATCTGCAGGTCGTGGCTGTCGGCCTGCCCGGCTTTGACGAGATCATGGCAACGGCGCTGGACGCTGTCCTGCCGAAAAAGGGGGCTTGACCATGGAAAAGGCCCTATTCCCCACCACACTGGACGAGCTGGAGACCTACCCCCAGCAGACCCTGACCGCCGAACAGGTGGCGCAATTTCTGGGCTGCAGCGTGCAGTCCATCCGCAGCCAGGCACAGATC
>ERZ772885.1000-NODE-1000-length-18873-cov-4.179775_pt1 | contig 18873 bp, 16 predicted proteins | sample MGYA00580580_ERZ772885 | MGnify/ENA primary metagenome ERZ772885 (study PRJEB29015, sample SAMEA2737673) | human gut metagenome | biome: human gut; feature: human-associated habitat; material: faeces | place: China | collected 2012 ...
CCTTGGCAGTTTTTGTGAGCTTCATCTTTCTGCCAAGGCCTCTCCCTTCGGGAGAGGTGGCATCGCGTCAGCGATGACGGAGAGGTTTGATTTGTTTCAGAAATGCCCAAACCCGCAGTTGGGCCAGTGGCACTCGGCGCAGCCCAGGCAGAGGCCGCCCTCGCCCAGACGGGCGATATCCTCGGCGGTGATGGGGTCATCCGCCAGCAGACGGGGCAGCAGCAGGTCAAAGATGGTGCGCTTGGCGTACATGACGCAGCCGGGCAGGCCGAGTACCGGGACTTCGCCCTGCGGGGCTTTGATGTAGGAAAGGAGGAACATGGCACCGGGATACACAGGCGCGCCGTACGCCACGATGCGGGCTCCGGCGTTGCGGATGGCCGTGGGCGTCTGATCGTCAGGGTCGACGGACATGCCGCCGGTGACACAGATCATGCCGCAGCCCCTGTCCACGAAAGCACGGATGGCGGCCGAGGTCATGTCGGGATCGTCATTGGTGATGGTCTGCCCTTCCACGGGGCAGCCGAGGTCGTCGAATTTCGCACGCAGAACGGGGCCAAAGGCATCCTTGATCCGGCCCGTGTACACTTCGCTGCCTGTAGTCACGATGCCGATTTTCGGAGAGGCAAAGGGAATGACACTGACCACAGGGCCTGTCACCACGCTCTCCATCTCCTTCAGTTTGGCGTCGTCGATGACGAGGGGCGTCACCCTTGTTCCGGCTACAGCCTGTCCCTTGTGCACGCGCTCGTTGTTGTGCAGCGTGGCGAGCGTCATCTCACCCACGGAATTCACCCTGGTGAGCAGGTCGACGTCAATGGACAGCAGGCCTTCGCAGGCGGCGATGTAATTGATGCGTCCTTCCTTGGGCTCCGTATACGTCAGGTTGCTGCCGCCCGTCGCTTTAACAATGCGGTAGGCCGCGTCATTTTCATGAACCATGCCCGGCGTAGGTTCGTAAGCGTAAAGATGTTCCTTCCCAACGCTCAGGAGAACCGGGATATCTTCCTCGGTCACCACGTGACCTTTACGGAAAACAGGCCCCTTGCTCTTTCCCGGGATAATCTGAGTGATATCCTGACAGAGCACGCTGCCAACAGCTTCCTGAACCGGGATAGCTTTAATGGAAAAACGCATCGAAAAACCTCCAGTCCGATACCGGAAAGCGGGGAACGCGGACGCCCCAGCCTCTTCCGGTATTGGTAAAACAGTACAATCTGCACAGAAAAAAGACAAACAATTTCTTAATTTTTATCGAAAAAAATAGGGAAATTCAACATTTTCAAGAAGTTACCTCCCTTTTTTATATAATTCGTGACCAATTCCGGCTTCTTTTCCATGAAAATCGTGACGGAGTACGGAAGAAAAATTTTTCTGCCATGGAAGCGTGAGTCACGCATACCGCAGGAAAGCGGCCTGGCCGCATTTTGAAGTCACGATTTCATATACAAAAAAAGTGTCCTCCCTGCCACCGGCAGAAAGGACACTTTTTATCGTCCCAAAGAAATAAGCTGCTTCCTAGGAAAGTTTCTTCACGGCCCTGAGCACATCGTCGAAATCAGGCTGATCCGTGACTTCCGGCACGAGCTGAACGTACTGTACCACGCCGTCCTTCACAATGAAGACGCAGCGGGCGAGCAGCCCAAGCTCGGAAATATACACGCCGAAGGCGCGCCCGAACGAACCGTCGCGGTAATCGGAAAGCGTTTCCACGGCCTTGACGCCGGCGGCACCGCACCAGCGGGCCTGAGCGAAAGGAAGATCTCTCGACACGGCGACGATGGCAACCTTGTCGGAAAGGCCGGCCGCTTCTTTATTGAAGCGGCGCACTTCCATGTCGCACACGGGGGTATCAAGAGACGGCACGCACACAAGCACCAGCACCCTGCCGCTGTAATCGCCGAGGCTGCGGGCCTTGAGTTCGCCATCAGCCAGGGAAAAATCGGGCGCCTTGTCTCCCACCCCGGGAAGAGTTCCTTCAAGATGCATGGTGATTCCGGTAAAAGTTACAGTGTTGGACATATGAAACTCCTGTTTGCTCTTCTAAACTGAATGGTGAAAAAACACGGCCCCTGACGCTATTTCCAGATAAGGCATGCCCACTCGCCGTCGTGCAGGCGCTCCGATTCAGGAAGCCCCGTCTTCATATACGCAGCTTCCACATCGTCGGCCTGAACTGTCAGAATGCCGGAAAGGATGAGAACTCCATCCTTCTTCCGGGCAGCGGCGAGGGCAGGCGCCATCTCCATGAGCGGCCCGGCCAGGATATTGGCCACAACCACATCAAAAGTGCGGCCCTCCGTCTTCTCGATGCTCCCGAGTCCCACGGTATAATCGGCAGCAGAGATATGATTGAGGGCGCGGTTTTCCACTGCGTTGTCAACGGCAATGGGGTCTATATCGTAGCCTTCACCGCTCAGGCCGCTTTTGCAAAGCCCCACTGAAAGGACTCCCGAACCGGTGCCGAGATCGAGAAACGTCTGCCCCTTTCTGATGCGCCCCTCGTCCAGCAGGCCGCTTATGGCTTCGAGACAGAGCGATGTCGTGGCGTGGTGCCCGGTGCCGAAAGCGCTCTTGGGTTCAATGAAAATTTTTTCGCGCGCTTCAAATCCGGGTTCAGCGCTGCGCCAGGGAGGAAGGACCACAAACCGGCTGCCGCAGGCCACAGGCGTGAAGAATTCCTTCCACGCGGACACCCAGTCCTCCTGCTCCACGCTGTCCACTTTTACGGCCGCACCGGGCAGCCTGTCCGTGATGGCACGGCGCACGTCTTCAATGAGCTCAGCGTTTTCGCAGTGCACAAGGAAGCGCGTTCTGCCGTCCGGAAGGACCTTCTCCTCCCAGCCAAAGGAAATCATGAGGGTGAGAATGCCGGACACAATATCGTACGTCTCCTCGGTGTCCGTATCGATGGTGAGCCGGATAAGCTTTTTAGCCATGGCAATATGCTCCTCTCTCGGGTTGGGCGCCGGGCTCTCCGGGAAACGGAGACTGCAGGCCGCCCCCCCCGGCTTCCCCATTGTGCCAGAAAGCGGCGGCGTATGCCAGAGCGCTGCGGCGGCTCTTTTTCTCAGCAACCTTGTATGCTATTCAGGGCAGACCAAGGAGTATTACATGTCGCAAGAAGAAACTCTCGACCAGCTGCTCGAACGCATCCGGTCCCGCTTCAGGGTGGATTTTAAACCCCTCGATATAGACGGCAGGGAGCTTCAGGTGCTGGATGTCGAAAACATGACCCAGTACCTCGATAAACTCATCGGAACCAACGCCATCAAAAACCCGCTGCTGGATCTGCCCCTGTGGGCAAAGGTCTGGCCAGGCTCCTTCATCCTCGAAATATTCCTCAGAAAAAAATGTGAAACCAAAGGGAAAACCTTCCTTGAACTCGGCTGCGGATGCGGCATCCTGAGCATCCTTGCTTCGCGCCTCGGCTTTTCGCACATGACGGCCAGCGACATCGAGGAGGACGCCCTTCTCTTCACGAAAGCCAATGTGCTGAAGAACAACCTTCAGGATCTCATCAGCGTCCAGCACGTCGATGTGGCCAGGCCTGGCGCCGATCCCCGTTTCAGTGACGGTGTCGACATCATAGCCGCCTCCGAAATCCTGTACCTCGACAGTCTGCACCGTCCCCTCCTCAATTTCCTGTCCCGGCATCTTAAGAAGGGCGGACGCGCTGTTTTTTGTACGGACATGGCCCGCCGCAAGCCGCATTTCGCCAAGCTGGCCTCCAAAGAGTTCAAAGTCTCAGAATGCTACCTCCCCGGAACCATAACCGGAGCAGACGGTAAACCCGAGAGGCGGCTGTACGCTCTTCTGACTGTGGAGAAGTAAGACCATGGCACTGCCCCATATCACTCTCAAATCCTGCCCCAAGGGCTACACCCGCGACCTCGACAAAACGAGCTCCCCTGCTGACACCGTGAAACGTGTCACCGAAAAGCTCAAAAGCCTGAACCTCGACATCCTGCACGATACCCGGCGCGTTGACGTCGGCAGGCTGGGTATTCCGGTCTACCTGAGCATCTGCGGGGAAGACGCACGACGTCTCATGCCCACCCGAAAACAGATGGGCAAAGGCTCCTCCCCCGAACAGGCTCAGGCTTCGGCTATCATGGAACTGATGGAGCGCTACGCTTTCTTCAGCTTCTGGGAGCAGAACCGGGATTTCGTGGAGTGCACCTTCTCCGAGGCCCAGAGGCGCTTCGGCGACGACTGTATTCCGCTTTCCGAAATCAACAGATCCGTCAGTGATCCTATGGGACCAAGGCGTACTCTCAAAGTAATGGACTGCGTGCGCTGGAAGTTTTACCCGGCGACGCGCCTTTCTGATGGCAAAACCGTATGGCTCCCTCTGGACTGGTTCCGCCTGCTCAGCGAATTCAACGGCACTTCCTCCGGCAACACGCCGGAAGAGTCGCTGCTCCAGGGACTCGCCGAGCTCATCGAACGCCATGTCTGCTGCATTGTGGACCGTGAGCGCCCCGTTACTCCCACCATAGCTCCTGATTCCTGTAAGGATCCGGTGCTGAAGGAACTCATCGAAGACTTCCGGCGGGAAAACGTGAACCTCGTTCTCAAGGATTTCTCCCTCGGCATGCCGCTGCCCACCGTCGGGGCTATAGCCTGGGATCCCGCCACCTTCCCTGAAAGAAGCGAGATCGTCTTCACGGCCGGCACGGCCTCCTCCCCCGCCAAGGCCGCCATCAGAGCCGTGACAGAAGTGGCTCAGCTCGGCGGCGACTTCTGCACCGGCGCCTGCTACGAGGCCTCCGGCCTCCCGAAGTTCACGAATCTCGATGATATCGCGTGGCTGCTCAAAGGCGATACCATTCAGCTCGACGATCTGCCCTCTGCCCTTTCCGATGACATCCGGCAGGAACTTCTGACGGGCGTGAACGGGCTCGCTCCCATCAATGTCTACGCCGTCGAAACCACAAACAAGGATGTCGGCGTTCCCGCCCACTACACCATTGCTCCCGGACTCAGTTTCCGGGAACGCGACAGGAACCAGAGTGTGGGTCTCTTCGTCGGACGCAAGGTCAGCGAAGAACAGGATGTCCCCACGGCAAGGCGCAGCCTTGAAACCATAGCTTCCGTTTATCCCGTGGCCCATTTTCTGCCCTTCTTCGCCGGTATGCTCTCCATGCGCGAACAGCGCTACGATGATGCCTGCGACCTCTTCGTCCAGTCCATCGACAGGCAGCCTGAAAACGACAGCCGCGCTCTGGCGGCCTTCTACGCCGGTTATACCGCTGTGCTGACCCAGAAATGGGAAAAAGCAGAACCCCTGCTCCAGATGGCCGCGGATCTCTGCCCCGGCATGAAAGAGTACTTCAGCTACCTCGGCGTGGCCTGCTTCAAACAGAAGAAATACGAGAAGGCACGCGATGCCTTCAGAAGCGTTATCGCCCTCGACAAAGGCTCCGCCATTGACCTCGCCAATCTCGGCATGTGCGAGAAAATGCTCGGTGACGCCGAGAGCGCCAGGGAACATCTTGAAGGCGCCGTGGAAATCGATCCCGGCATCGAATTCGCCAGAAAGGCCCTCGACGAACTCGGCCCCGGGGATACCGGAAGTGCCGCCAAACAGAAAGACGGGGAAAAACCGGCAGAGTAATCTGCGGAATACCCGGCAAAGAGAAGGGGGGAATGGCATTGACTGCCATTCCCCCCTTTTTTCTCGGCTGAGATAAAAAATCTATTGCTCTGTTTTTTTCTTTTCCGCATCAGAGCGCAGGCAGGAGGAGCCGTCCACGGTGAACCGGAAGAGCTCTTTCCCATCGCTGTCCTCATAAATATACCGGTAAGAGGCGCCGTATTCCATGTAATCGCGCATGTCTCCGGTCTGACACACTCTCTCCGTCACGGACCTGCGGCTGGACTCAGCCAGGGAGGAAAGCTCCGTCTCCCCCCCGGAGACTCCGGAGAGTGCGTATCTGTAGGTCATGAGCAGTCCTGGGCCGGCATCAGCTCTGAGCAGAGTTGTCGCCTCATCCATTTTTTTAGGCGCATCCTTGTTCAGAATTGATGCGGCCCCCTCGAACTGCTTCTGTATCTCGGAGCGCACGGAGTCTTCCATCGCCCCGCCGGGTCCATCTTTCTGGGGAACCGGAGTTCCGTGTTTCAGGACGAAGAACAGGACCGCAGCAGCGGCCGCAAGAACGGCCCCAAGAATCTTTGCTTTTCCGGACATGCTTCTCCTTTCCCGGACGCATGCAGGAGAGGAACAGCGTTCCCCTCCCGGCGCGCCCAGCTACAGATCCCGCTCCTGCACATGAGCCTTTTCAGCTGAACCGGCAGCCGGGGGAGCAGTGATCGCGGTCTGACCGGGCCTGTAATCCTCAACCTTCGTTTCAGGCATCTCCTCGCTCTTTCGTCCGAAGGATGAAGTGTCACGCAGGCGCGCCGCTGGCCTGTAGCCCGCTCCATAGGATTCCGCGCTGGCGGCGATGGTGGCATGCACCATTTCCTGCGGCGTACGGGGAACGGGCACAAGCAGATAATAGTCAGAAATCAGGCCGCCGATGTAATTTTCAACACGGCAGCGCGCCAGCCACTCTTCCACACCGTCGCCGTTCCAGTCAACCACGGCCAGCATGCGCACGGAAAGCTTCTGACTCGGATGTACGATACTGAATCCCTGTCCGTCCTTATCCCTGAAGACATGGCTCTGGGGCGTAAGGGTGCGGTGAAAATTTTCACCGAGATAGATGTCGTGCCCCGGTTCCTGATTGATAAAATCGGGAGACAGCTGGCGGAAAAGAACATCGCCATACCGCTCACTGTCAAATCCGGAAGTGGTCAGACCGTCGATGCCTCTCTCCTGCGCGGCTTTCGGGAAAAGGTGGGCAAACCGGCTACAGCCTCTTTCATCCACAGCGTGCGGGGCCCCCGATGCGGCACAGCCGCCAAGAAAAGTAAGCAGAACAAGGACAAGCAGGAAGGAAAATCTCGAATGCATTTTGAGGCGGACCTGTGATAAAAATTTTAAAAAAAGAGGAGCCGCGGGCCCTTTACGGCACCCGCCGCTCCTTGGAGTTCAAACATTGAATTGAAAAAACGTTCCGCTACTTCTCCATGGCGTTGCGGATATCGGACAGACGGTTGCCAACAACATCCACGTGACGGGCGAGAGAAGCAATGTGATTGGGCCAGAAGCTGTCACCCACGCCGTTGGAACCGGCCACGCAGAGGATGGGATTGAACTGGGAGATCATCTGGAAACGCTTCTTGCACTCATCGACATTCTCGGTTCCGCCGCGCGTACGGATGGACTTGTCGCAGTCAACAAGAGCGTCAAGAACGTTTGAAACAACCCAGCTCACACCCTTGATATAGTATATCACATCATCGCTCTGGAAGTGGCTGATACTCTCATCATTGAGAATGCCGAGGCAGTAATCCATAGTACGGAAAGCCCAGTTGAGAATGGACACAACGTCATCCGTGGTCATGTTGCAAATCTGCTTGCTGCCGGGCTGGCCAACAGCAGCGGCCCATTCCCGCCACTCTTCTACGCCGCGCTTGTACTGGGTTTCGGTGCTGTAAAGGTACCACCAGCCCCACACATTATCCGCATAGGCAAAATGCTTCATGGTAGCGTCCACGAGAATGGCTGGCACGGTATCACGTTCCCCATAACGGGCGATGCGGTGGGACAAGACGTCAGAGCCGGAACGCGTGGCGTAGATGATGCCTCTCTGGAAATTCACCTTGTTATCAATGAGATAGGGAACACCAAAAAGATCATTGGGCAGCCACCCGAAAAAGCCGTTCAGCTGCCTGTCGAGAGGCTGAATGAGCGCTTCAGACATATACGCAGCCTTGCCGGCATCGGTATCCGGGGAAATGGCAGGCTTCTTGAACTCGAAGCCGCACACGGGAGAAAAAATGCCGACACAGCATATGTAAAGCACGATAACGCCGACAACGGCAAGCACGGCGCGCATGACGAGCGCGCGAGGAGTAGTGTAATTAGCAGCCAAAGTATCTTCCCTCCTGAACGCACGAAACGTTATTCCACTTAATTCATTCAGGCAACGGATAACAAAAGTCAAGACAAAAAGAGTCCGGCCCGGGGCGGAGCTCCGGGCCGGACATCCATTATCTATTTGTTTTTATTATATTAATTCTGGAACTCATCGTTCGGACGGAGCGTCCAGATACCGCACGGGCAGACGCCGGCGCAGATGCCGCAGCCAATGCAGCGCTCCGGATCGGAAACGTATTCAAAGCTTCCGTCCTTGTGCTCCACGCGGCTGATAGCCTTTTCGGGGCAGGACATCTCGCAGGTCTTGCAGTCACGGCAGGTGCCGCAGCTCACACAGCGCGCGAAGTCATCTCTGGCACAGGGCAGGCCGCCCTTCTCATACTTGGCAAAGTAGGCAGTATGAAGCTTCTTCGCCGGGATTTCCTCTCTGGCCGGGGCCGTGTAAGGCTCTCCCTTAAAGTACGCTTCCACGGCATCGGCCGCGGAATTACCCGATGCGATGGCACTCACGAGGAGTCCGGGTTTGATGGTATCGCCAACGGCGAACACACCGTCCATAATGCTCTGGTCAGCCTTCGGAGCCAGCCAGGCGCGGAACTTTGCCACATCGCTCGGCAGGTAGGACAGATCCGGGCTTTCGCCGATAGTGATGATGACCTCGTCGCCCGGAATCAGGCGGCCGTCTTCGGCGATGATGCCTTTCTCGGTGATTTCCTTGGTCATGACAGGCCAGATAATCTCACCGCCGAGCCCCTTGATGTGATCAATTTCCTCCTGGAAAGCGGCGGGTTTCTGCACGTCGATGCAGATAACCTTCTTGGCGCCCATCTTGTAGGCACCGGCGGCGCAGTCCATGCCGGCATTGCCGCAGCCGATGATGATCACATTGTCCTTGACCTTGGGCTTGCGCCCGCGGTTGACGTCCTTCATGAAATCGATGCCGGCCACGATGCGCTCGTGCCCGGGCCAGTTGAAGATACGGGCAACATGACCGCCGGTCGCGCAGATCACAGCATCATTTTCCTTGCGCAGGGCTTCGAACTTTGCAGCATCCACGCGGCAGCCGTTCACGTACTTCACGCCCATGGCAGCGATGCGGTCGATTTCCTTCTTGAGGAGTTTGGGATTCAGGCGTTCCCTTGGGATAACCTGCTCCATTTTACCGCCCATGACAGGCTCGGCCTCGTAGACAGTCACGCTGTGGCCTCTGCGGGCGAGGCGCCAAGCAGCAGCGAGGCCGCCGGGGCCGCCGCCTATGACAGCGACTTTCTTTCCTGTCTTCACGGCAGGTTTGGGAAGCGTGATGTCCTGGGATTCAAGCCCAAGAGGACCAATCAGGACAGGAAAATCCAGTTTCCCGCGGGTACAGGCCTGCATGCAGAGGTTGGGGCAGACAGTGCCACAGACGCAGCCAGGGAACGGCGTGTAGTCGAGGACCTCACGGAACGCCTCCTCAGCCTTGCCGGAACGCAGCAGATTGTAGCGGAGCTGGGTCGGAATGCCTGCCGGACAGGCGTGCTCGCAGGGGGCCTCGAAGACGTGGTTCTTCCATTCAGGAACGCGCAGACAGTACTTGCCATGGGCCACGAGCCCCACATGCTCCCCGGCGTCCGGAAAAACGTCCGAGAAAATACCGCCGGGAACCCATTCGTTTTCATGAAACTCTTTCATGGAAAGACGGGTGAAAGCCGATCTCTCCTGGAATGTAAGAGGCACAATCTTGCGCCACTGCTTCCATACGGAGAGCTCAGGTCTGCGGCGGGGCTGCCCGATAGCGTTGAGGAATACATCCAGACCGCCATCGAGGAAAGCTATGTCATCGCTGTCAAGGTCGGCGATATGCACGTCCGGGGGAAGTTCTGACACGGGGCCGCGGAAGTAGACAACGCCGCCCACCATGCCGACACACGGACGATCGCCCATGATGGAAGGCAGTGTCTGGCTGTCGCAGCCACAGACAACGGCGCGGCCGCCGCCCATGAATTCAAAGGAAAAGCTGCCAGTGCTCTTAAGAATCCAGAGCTCCGGAGCCTCGTACAGCGGATCCTTCTTCATGAGGGATCCGGAACGGGTGCCTGCGCGGCCGCCTATGTAAATGGAACCGCAGGAGGCGCAGTGCCCGGCCGTGTCGCCTGCGTCACCGGTGACCGTGATGCGGCCGCCGGAGTTCAGCCAGCCCACGTCGGCAGGAGCCGATCCCTTGACGATTACCTCGGTATTGGGCAGGGCCATGCAGCCTACTCTCTGCCCCGGGTTGGTCACCGTAAAGGTCAGCTTCTTGCCCTCTTTGTTCCAGAGGGGGCCGCCGATGTCGTGCTGTCCGGACGCATCAACGTAGAAATCCGTCTCACCCTTGTTCACCGCTTTCTCGATGGAAAGCAGCAGATCCTGGGTGGACATACGTGTATGATCGTGCAGTGTATGGATGGTCAGCATAAAGAATCTCCTTGCAGCTCAGGCATCAGCACGCATACTGGATGCCGAGCTTGTCAGCCACAGCCCGATCAGTCGTGACGAGAGCATCAGAACGGCCCACAGGCAGAGAGCTGTTGCCAATGGGGGCCAGAAGCTTACGGATTTCGCTGTCGAAGGCGAGGACGTAATCAACAACGTTCTGAGCGCCCTTGTCGACGTCCAGGCGCTTCATCAGTCTGGCGTCCTGCGTGCAGATGCCCGTGGGGCATTTACCCGTATTGCATCTGTTGCAGCGGCCGTTTTCATTGCCGATGCAGCCGAGCAGCTGAATGAGAATCTTACCAACAAAAACTCCGTTGGCGCCTAGGCAGATCATCTTGAAAGCATCAGCCGCGGCGTTACCGGTCATGCCGATGCCGCCGCCGCACCACAGAGGAATCTGTCCCTGACGGCCCTGGGCCACTGCAGAGAGATAGCAGTCACGGAGCTTGGAGACGATGGGATGGCCGGTGTGGTCAAGGGAGACCTCATTGGCTGCACCCGTGCCGCCCTGCACGCCGTCGATAAAGAATCCGCCGCAGATATTGTAGGGATCGCGGAGGAGGTTGTTGTACACCGGAACGGACGTCGAGGAGGCCGCGCACTTGATGGCCACGGGCACACGGAAGCCAAAGGCTGCATTGAGGGAGAGATGCATTTTCTGCACGGACTCCTCAATGGAGTACAGGCCCTGATGGTTGGCCGGGGAATGCAGAGTCGCCTTGGGCACGCCGCGGATGGCCGAAATGTGCGGGCCAACCTTGGCAGCGGGCAGAAGGCCGCCGTCACCAGGCTTGGCGCCCTGGCCTATCTTGATGAGCACGGCGCAGGGATCTTCCTTCATGTGGGGCATGGCGCGGATGATGCGGTCCCATCCGAAGTGACCGGAGGCGATCTGGATGATCATGTACTTGAGCTGTTCGCTTTCAAGCAGGCGTATGGGCATACCGCCCTCGCCCGAACTCATACGGATCGGAATGTTGCACTTCTCGTTAAGATAGGCCACGGCCAGAGTCAGCGCTTCCCACGCTCTGGTAGAAAGAGCGCCAATGGACATGTCGGAGAAAATCAGAGGGTAAATCCAGCGCACCGGCGGAGTGTGCCCGCGCAGGACAAGGCTGTCCCCGTCAATGCCGAGCGGCAGGGAATCGACAGGCAGAACGCGCCCAAGAGGAGCTCGCACATCGAAGGTATGGCGCTCGCTGTCCAGAGCGGGGTCAGTCATCTGGGATATACGGCCCACGATGATGGAATCCAGGGTGCGCACAGCGTGCACATTCTTGCGGCCGCCGCGCTTTACAGGCCCCTTGCCGCGGGTAAGGAGCGGGGTGCGGGCGTCGGGGTTGCGGACGGGATGGATGGCCTTATTGGGGCAGATTTTCTCGCACATGCCGCAGCCGGAGCAGGAACTGGCGGTGCCGTTCTTCTGGCGGATGACGGCTCTGGCCACGTGCTCCTGTACAGGAGTGGGGCATCCCTCGCGGGATACGGTGCGATCCCTGCGCTCGACAGTCACCTCAATGGCGTCAAAGGTGCAGGCCGCCACGCAGGAGCCGCACATCGTGCATTTTTCAGGATCGTATTCGATTTTCCAGTTAAGGTCATTGAACGTAACGTCCTGCGTGCTCATTGCTTCCATCTGCGCACCTCCAGGTCATTATCTATCTCGATTAGCTCGCGCTCGTTCGGATAGATATCATTCGTGATGTCACGGTCGGGCATCACTTCATTGAGGCCGCAAACCTCGGAGGAGATAACGACCATGTTCTCATCCCTGCCGATCACCACAGGACGAAGTTTCTTGGAATCGCAGCAGGTAATCATCTTGCCGTCAGGCAGCATGCCAATGATGACGTTGGGGCCGTTGATCTCGAGATGGGCCAGAGACTGGCGGATAAGCCTGAGGACGTCGCGGTCCGGGCGCTTTTCGATTTCCTCGAAAGGCAGCGGAGTGATGACGTGCTTGTAGTAACGGATGGGCCAGTGCAGCTCATGCAGCACGTAGTGAAGAGTGTAGAGGAAGTTCTGGGAGTCCGACTCGAACCCGATGTAGCCGCGGTGAAGGGACTTCTGGAATTCCTTGTTCTTGGTGAAGAATGTGTTCTCGCCGTTGGCGCAGAGCGTGTAGCCCTGCAGGAAGAAAGGATGGGCGGCGTAACGCACGATAGCGTAGTTGGTGTTCTGGCGGCACTGGGCAACGATATTGCGGGCCAGAAGACGGCCGTCTTCCTTCCACAGCCTGAAGTACGTGGCGATATCGGCGGGATCGCCGATTTCCTTGAGGGTCAGGACATCCGGCCAGAAGGAATAGACATAGCCGTTATTCTCTTTGGCGAGCAGTTCGCGCAGGGCGAGGCGGGTATCGAGAAGAAGATCTTCCCTCTCTTCCTGGCTTCTGTACTGATAGACCTCGGGGTAATCGTAATTGCGGAAGACGTAACGGGGCATGGCCGCGATACGCAGGCCGGGCTTTTTATCGACGTCCGGAACCCACTGGGCCATCTGAACGAACCCGTGCTGTTCCATGTATTCGTTGACGAGCTGCACGCCGCGGGCGGTGCAGGCCATGGAAAGCAGAGGCTGTTTCTTATAATGCCTGAAGGCGCCGTCGAGATCCTGCATCACCATAGCAAAACCCGAATTGTCATGCCCCTCCTGCTGGGGGATCATGAGCTTCAGGGCGAGCGACGGAGGCACCGGCTCCCGACTCTTGATGGAACCGATTCTGCACATAAGCAAAAACCACCTTGAGTGTGTAATTTCTCTATTTGCGTAAGCGGGAAAAGATGCGACTCCATCTCTCCGGGGGGAATCCGCCTGCGGGGGTAACCAACCTACTTGCTATTTAAAGGGACTGCAACCTGCGAATGGCCTCGGCCGTGTCCTCGGGAGTTCCAAAGGCGGTCAGACGCACATAACCTTCGCCACTCTGGCCGAAGCCGGCGCCGGGAGTGCACACAAGGGAAGCCTTATGCAGAAGATGATCAAAGAAAGACCAGGAATCCATGCCGTCCGGCGTTGAAACCCAGATATAGGGGGCGTTCACGCCGCCATAGACCGAGAGACCGAGTCCCTTCATAGCGGAAACGAGCACCCTTGCGTTCTCCAGATAACCGTGCACCGTTTCCATGACCTGCTTTTTGCCCTCGGGAGTGTGCACGGCCTCGGCGGCACGCTGCACGATGTAGGGACAGCCGTTGTACTTCGTGCACTGACGCCTGTTCCACAGGCCGTTGAGCTGCACTGTTCCGCCCCTGCCGTCCGAAATCTTCAGATCGAGCGGCACGACAACGCTGGAGCAGCGCAGGCCTGTGAAGCCGGCAATCTTGGAATAGCTTCTGAACTCCACGGCTACTTCGCTGGCGCCGTCAATCTCATAAATGGAATGCGGAACGCCGGGCTCGGTGATGTAGGACTCATAGGCCGCGTCGTAAAGGATGAGCACGCCGTTTTTGCGGGCATACTCTACCCAGGCCCTGAGCTCGTCGGCCTTCAGAACCGTGCCCGTGGGGTTGTTGGGGTAGCAGAGGTAGACGATGTCCGGGGCCTTGTCGGGAAAGGCAGGAACGAAATTGTTTGAGGCGGTACAGGGAAGATAGACAAGCCTGTCAAAACGGCCGCCTGCCACAGGATTACCGGCCCTTCCCGCCATAGCGTTGGAGTCAACGTAGACGGGATAAACCGGGTCTGTCACGGCCACAACGGCATCATTGGAAAGGAGCTCCTGGAAATTGCCCACATCGCTTTTGGCGCCGTCGCCTATGAAAATTTCTTCAGTATCAAGTTTCACGCCGAGGGCCGCGTACTCTCTGGCCACGGCCTCTCTGAGAAAGAGGTAGCCGTGCTCGGGACCGTAGCCGTGGAAGCCTTCCTTCGTGCCCATCTCGGCAACGGCTTTCTGCAGGGCGCTGATCACAGCGGGAGCAAGAGGACGGGTAACATCGCCGATGCCGAGGCTGATGACCCTGGCCTCGGGATGTTCATTTTTATAGGCAGCGACTTTGTGGGCGATGTCTGTGAAAAGGTAACTCTTCTGCAGCTTGAGATAGTTCTGATTGACAGAAATCATGAAGATATCCTCATGTTGGAGGGGGGGGATCGCCGCCGGGAGAAGGCCGGCGGCAAAGGGACTAGAGATACAGTTTTCCTTCGAAAACAGGTTCAGCGGGACCGGTCATATACACGTGCCCGTCCTGTTCGTTGAAATTAATCTGGAGCGTTCCGCCCCTGAGCTTCACCTGCACGGTACGGTCTGTGAGCTTGTTCAGAAAACAGGCTACTGCCGTTGCGCAGGCTCCGGTGCCACAGGCAAGGGTTTCGCCTGTGCCGCGCTCCCAGACCCGCATGGATACGGTAGTGGGGGATTCAACGCGGACGAATTCGGTATTCACGCGCTCGGGGAAAAGAGGAAGATGCTCGTAGACAGGTCCTATGCGGGGAAGATCCAGGCTCTCAAGGCTGGGATCGCCATCGCCGAGAAAAATGACGGCATGGGGGTTGCCCATGGACACGGCTGTGATGCTGACTTCCCTGTCAAGAACGGTGACCGGTCTCGCGATGAAGGGAGCTTTGGGATCTTCTCCTTCGCGCACGGCGACAGGGATCCTCTCCGCCTCCAGAATGGGAGCGCCCATATCGACAGTCGCTCCGGTGACGCGCCCCCCATCGAGGAGCAGCCTGGCCACGCGGACACCGGCCCCGGTCTCCACTTTGACGACGCGATCGGCAACGAGGCCATGCTCGAAGGCGTACCGGGCCACGCAGCGGGTGGCGTTGCCGCACATCTGGGCCTCGGAGCCGTCAGGATTGAACATGCGCATGCGAACGTCGGCCTTATTCGAGGGAAGAATCAGGACGAGGCCGTCGGAACCGATGCCGAAATGCCGGTCCGACACTCTTTTCGCCAAGCTTTCAGGGTCCGTGATATGCTCCTCAAAACCATTGACGTAAACGTAATCATTGCCGCAGCCCTGCATCTTGGTGAAAGAGAGCGTCTGTGCCATGTGACCTCCGTAAAAAGAAGGCCGCCTGCAGTGAAAACAGGCAAGCGGCCTGAAATAAGGAAATTTTTGTAGGTGCGCAAAAGATACCACAGTATCTGAAAACTGAAAGTCCTCCCAAAGGCGCCGAAGGCGGGCAGGGAATCGCTACCGTTCCCTGCCCGCTTTCTTGCCCAGCTCCGCCCAGAAGCGGAGCAACACCTTTCAGGCAGACAGCCTGAAAAGGTTGGGGATCCCGTGAGAATCACCTTCCCCCCCGGGATGTACTCTCCGGGCCCCCAACTTTGTGAGAAAGTATTAATGCACCCAGAGGAGTTCCGAGTACTTCGGGAGCTCCCAGAGCTTGTCGTCGACAATGGCCTCGAGAGCGTCGGAATCCTCGCGGATTTTGCCCATGAGAGGCAGAATCTGGTCGCGGGCACCCTTGGCCCTTTCGAGAGTGCCTTCAATACCTTTGACCTTGGCGATGGCCTCTTCAAGCTGTCCGACGGCCTTTTCCATGCTGGTAACATGACCGCGGATAGTCTGGAGATTCTTCATCTCCTCGTCGGGTTCGATGCCGGCTTTCTTCGTCTTGAGGACGAGGTCGCAGGCCTGGGCCTGGGCAGCGCGGCAGGGAGGCAGGACCTTGCCGCGGACGAGGTCGAGGAGCGTGGCGCCTTCGATCTCGATGTCCTTGGCGTAGGTGTCGAGCAGAATCTCCTGGCGGGACAGAATCTCGCGTTCGCTGAGGATGCCGTGACGCAGGAAGACGTTCATGACATCGGGGTCGGAGTAATGCTCAAGGGCGTCAACGGTGTTGCTCAGATTGGGCAGACCGCGGCGTTCGGCTTCCTTGGGCCACGTGTTGGAATAGCCGTTGCCGTTGAAGACAACCGGCGAATGTTCCTTGAACTCGCGGGGCAGGAATTCCTGCAGAGCCTGGTTCAGGGGCGTGCCGGCGGAAACAGCGGCTTCAAGCTGTGTGGCGATGTCATCAAGGGCGCAGGCCACGGCGGCATTAAGAGCGATGTTGACAGGGGCGATGGACTGAGAAGAGCCCACGGCGCGGAACTCGAACTTATTGCCGGTGAAGGCAAACGGGCTCGTGCGGTTTCTGTCAGAGAGATCAACGGGCAGCGGAGGCAGGCTGGACACGCCGATTTCCATAACCGGTTTTTTACGGCTGCGGGCGGTCTTGCCTTCGATGATGCTGTCAATAACATCGGTGAGCTGTTCGCCGAGGAAGACGGAGATGATGGCCGGCGGAGCTTCGTTGGCTCCGAGACGGTGATCATTGCCAGCTCCGATGGTGCCAAGCCTGAGGGCAATGGAATATTTGTGCACAGCGCGGAGCACGCCGGCGAGGAAGACCAGGAACTGAGCGTTGTCCTGCGGCGTGGAGCCGGGATTGAGCAGGTTATGGCCTTCGGAATCAGCCATGGACCAGTTGTTGTGCTTGCCAGAGCCGTTCACGCCCTCAAAGGGCTTTTCGTGAATGAGGCAGACAAAGCCGTGGCGCGCGGCGAGGTGGCGCATCATGTTCATGGTGAGCATGTTGTGGTCGCAGGCGATATTGGCTTCCTCGTACACGGGAGCGATTTCAAACTGGCCGGGGGCGACTTCGTTGTGCCTCGTCTTGGCGGGAATGCCGAGCTTGAGCAGTTCGTCCTCGACGTCTTCCATGAAGCTCATGACGCGGGACGGGATAGAACCGAAGTAATGGTCTTCGAGTTCCTGTCCCTTGGGCGACGGAGCGCCCACGAGGGTGCGGCCGCAGAGCATGAGGTCAGGACGAAGGGCGGCGAGGTTCTTGTCGACCAGGAAATATTCCTGTTCAGGACCGACCTGCGGACGAACGCTGGTGGCCGTCGTGTTTCCGAAGAGGCGCAGAATGCGCAGGGCCTGACGGGACAGGGCCGAAATGGAGCGCATGAGCGGAATCTTACGGTCCAGAGCCTCACCGGAATAGGAGTAGAAGAAGGTCGGGATATGCAGCGTGGAGGAATAGGGTCCGGGAATGATGAAGACCGGAACAGTGGGATCCCACGCCGTGTAGCCCCTGGCTTCGAAAGTGGAGCGGATACCGCCGGACGGGAAGGAGGAGGCGTCAGGCTCGCCGCTGATAAGCGTCTTGCCCGAGAACTCGCTGATGGCCTTACCGGGGCCGGTGGGAGAGATGAAAGCATCATGCTTTTCAGCGGTGAGGCCGGTCATGGGCTGGAACCAGTGGGTGTAATGGGTGGCACCCATTTCGATGGCCCAGTCCTTCATGGCGCTGGCGACGACATCGGCGATTTCGGGATTGAGCCGGCCGCCTTTGTTAACAATGCTCTCAAGTTCCTTGTACACTTCCTTGGGCAGGCGCTTGCGCATCATGTCCAGCGTGAAGACATACTTTCCGTAGATGTCATCAGCGGACTCCCACGCTTCGCGGGGCTTGCTCACAGGGGAAGCATCCGTGGCCTTAAAAAGAGCTTCGTCTCTAGCTAAGCTCATAAGTATACTCCTTGGCCCTCAGTGGACCTTTTTTGCTGCCGTAAACAAACGGGGACTGCGTTTTGGGCGTATGGCGCCTAAACGGCATCGTCTCCGCGCTCGCCCGTGCGGATACGTATGGCGTCCTGCACGTCCGAGATGAAAATTTTTCCGTCTCCGACCCTTCCGGTTCTGGCCGCATCGAGAACGGCCTGGATAATGCGCTCCACGGAATCGTCCTTCGTGACCACCTCAAAGCGTACCTTGGGCAGGAAGTCCACGTTAATGGTAGTTCCGCGGTAGACTTCCACATGTCCGTGCTGCCGGCCGAATCCCTTGATTTCCTGGTAATTCATGCCGTTCACTCCGAGGGAGGACAACGCTTCGCGCACCTTGTCGAAAACACTGGGCCGGATGATGATTTCAATCTTTTTCATGACGCTGGGCTCCTGACCAATGGGGGGACTACAGGTTGTAGCCGCGTTCCTGATGTTCGTTCAAATCGAGGCCGGTGACTTCTTCGTCCGGAGTGACCCTGAGGGAGACCATCTTGCCGACCACATAAAGGATGGCGCGGCTCACGCCGTACACGTAAACCCAGGTGGCCACCACGGAAATGAACTGCCAGAGAAGCTGCTTCGGATTGCCGTAGAGAAGGCCGTCGACACCGTTGACCGAGGCACAGGCGAACACGCCGGTAAGCAGGGCACCAATGGTTCCGCCGACTCCGTGAATGCCCACGACATCAAGGGCGTCGTCGTAGTGGAAACGGTATTTCAGCAGGATGCCGGCGTAGCAGCCCATGCCGCCCACAAGGCCCATGAACATGGCGGCTCCGAAGGGAACGTAGCCGGCTGCAGGAGTAATCACGACGAGGCCTGCCAGGGCACCGGAAACAGCGCCGAGAGAAGTGGGCTTGCCTGTGCGGATCCATTCCACGAGCAGCCATCCGGCCACACCAAAGGCGGT
>ERZ772885.1003-NODE-1003-length-18807-cov-6.595616_pt1 | contig 18807 bp, 14 predicted proteins | sample MGYA00580580_ERZ772885 | MGnify/ENA primary metagenome ERZ772885 (study PRJEB29015, sample SAMEA2737673) | human gut metagenome | biome: human gut; feature: human-associated habitat; material: faeces | place: China | collected 2012 ...
CCTGCCCTGGAGGAGCTTTTGGAAAACCGCAAAACCTTTGACTATACCGATACCACAGCCGAGCCGCTTAGAGCCGTCGAGGGTATCACCACCCACGCCCTCACCATCGCCCCTATCCTCACAAACGGCGATATAACAGGCGCAGTGGCTTTCATGGCTACCGACGATACCGAGCTTTGTACCGATAAACAATCCATGCTCGCCAAAGCCGCCGCAATGTTCTTGGGCAAACAAATCGAAGAATAATACCAAAAAGGACCGCCGCCTGACCGCAGCAGTCCTTTTTTCTGTACTATTACATCAGTCATTACACCATGTCCTACACTGCCAACATAACAAAACCCTCCGACCCATACAAATGGATTGGAGGGCAAACTGCATACCACGCTGCAGTGGAGCTGATAGTCGGACTCGAACCGACGACCTGCTCATTACGAATGAGCTGCTCTACCAACTGAGCCATATCAGCACATCAGATCTAAGTATTATACACCAAAACCACACATTTGTCAACATCAATTCAAGATTTTTTTCAAAGCTTTGCAAAATCCCTATCAAATAGTCATATCATATGTACCGTGTAAGTATAATGTATGAAATAAATACGTTTTCTTTCCACATCGTTATTTTGCACAATAAAAAAACGCTGAAATATGCTTAAACGTTTCAAAATATCTTCGCAAACACCGAATATTCCAACTTTTCCGATCAAATGACTATCATATTTTCATATCAAGACAATATTTTAACAATATCATATGTTACAACACACTTTTCAACAATTATTATTCGAAAACGTTTAATGAATAAAGTTCTTTAATGGTTTTTGTAATTTCACATAACATAATTGTATACAAAAGAAATGTTTATATACATTTTTCACATACCACACAGCCTGGTTTCATATACCCCTCAGAAAACGCAGTGCATTTTCGCAGCTTTTTGATTAGCCTGTCAGTTCCTTTGTAACAAATCGATTACAATTGTCCAAATAGCATTGTTAAAATGCACAAAAGTAAAGTTGAAAAATTGGCTAAACCTCCATAATTTATTACAGAGGGCATAAAAATGTGAAAAAAGACTTGAAATTATGCCGAGAATATTGTATATTTTTATTAACGGAAACGTTTGAAATAAGTTTTCACGGAAAACATCAAGCGTAAACGTTTAAAATCTACGGAAAGGCGGAAATATCATTGGTTTCCTTAAAAGACATTTCCGTTCGTTGCGGAGTATCCGTCGCAACCGTAAGCAAAGCCCTCAACGGCCATAAGGACGTAAGCGAGGCAACAAGAGAAAGACTTATGAAAGCCGCCAAAGAAATGGGCTACTTCCCAAATTCTCAGGCAAGAGCTTTAAAGACCAACAGGACCTATAATCTCGGGGTCATGTATCTCGACGAAGCAGGAAGCGGTCTTACCCATGAGTTTTTCGCAAAGGTGCTTGACAGCTTTAAGACTACGGCTGAAGCAGCAGGATATGATATAACCTTTATAAATAGAGATGTGGGCAAGCAGAAAATGTCTACATATGAACATTGCAAATACCGCAATGTTGACGGTGTTATCATTGCCTGTACGGATTTTACGTCGCAGGACGTGTACGAGGTGATAAACGGAGATATACCAGTGGTCACGATCGACCACATCTTCGATTGCAGAACAGCGATCATGTCCAATAATGAAAAAGGTATGGAAGAGCTTATCAACTATGTGACGAAGATGGGGCATAGGAAGATCGCTTTTATCCAGGGCAACAGATCGGCAGTAGCCGAAAGACGTCTGGCAGGCTTCTATAAAGCTTGTATGACAAGAGGAATTTCAGTTGATCCTGATTGGATACTTAACGGTGATTATCACAACCCTGATCTGACTTATAAGCTGACAAAAGAACTTCTTAGCAGAGAGAACAAACCGACCTGCGTTTTCATGCCCGATGATTATTCAGCAATGGGAGCTTTTAATGCAGTCAAGGAAATGGGTCTTTCAGTACCGGAGGATATCTCGATAGTGGGCTACGACGGAATAGCTTATTCACAGCTTCTCTCTCCAAAGCTTACGACTTATCTTCAGGACACAGACCTTATCGGTGTAACAGCCGCAAAACAGCTGGTATCACTGATAGAAAACCCACAGACCACCTTTAAAGAGGTGATAACAGTCGATGGAAAGCTGCTGGAAGGCGGCTCGGTAAGCGACATCAACTAATTCAAGGCATTAATTTTCCGCAGAAATGCTGCGGAGCAAATCAAATAAACTAATGCGATTTTAAGGAGGAAAATTATTATGGCAAATCTTAAGAAAGTACTTGCAGGTTCATTGAGCCTCTGTCTGGCAGCTTCAATGTTCACAGCTTGCGGCAACTCAGATTCATCTTCAGCAACTGATGCTAAGGGTGGCAGCACATCAAAGGCTGGCGACGGCACAGGTATCAACAATAGCACAGACAGAGTAAACACAGCTGAACTCCACGGTGTAGATTCATCAGAGGATTCAAAGAAGACTCTTACAATTTACTGCTGGAACACAGAGTTCAAGTCAAGACTTGATAAGTACTATCCACAGGGCACATCAAACGAGCTTACATACAACGAGCTTGCTGATGGTTCTAAGGAGATCGCAACAATCAACGGCGTTAAGCTGAACTGGGTACAGGTTGAAAACGAAGGTAACGCTTACCAGACAAAGCTGGACGAGGCTCTTAAGGGTCAGCAGGACAGCACAGAGAAGGTAGATATGTTCCTTATGGAAGCTGACTACGCTCTGAAGTATGTGGATTCCGATTACGTTCTGGATGTCAAGGCAGACATCGGCCTGACCGATGACGATCTGGCTGGCCAGTACCAGTACACCAAGGACATCGTTACTGTGGACGGCAGCCAGCGCGGCACCACCTGGCAGGCGACCCCCGGTCTGTTCGCATACCGCCGCAGCATTGCCAAGGATGTTCTGGGCACCGATGATCCCGCCGAAGTGCAGACCTACCTGTCCGACTGGGATAAGTTCAATGATGTAGCTACACAGGCAGCCGCCAAGGGCTACAAGATGCTGTCCGGCTTTGATGATGCATACCGCACCTTCTCTAACAACGTGGCAGCTCCGTGGGTCACCGGCACTACCGTTACCGTTGATGAGAACCTTATGAAGTGGGTCGATCAGACCAAGGAGTACACCGATAAGGGCTATAACAACAAGTCCAGCCTGTGGGACAGCCAGTGGGCAGCCGATCAGGGTCCCACCGGTAAGGTGTTCGGCTTCTTCTACTCCACTTGGGGCATCAACTTCACCCTGCTGGGCAACTCTCTTGAAACCCCGACCTCTGAGGGCGGCAAGGAAGAAGTTGGCAACGGTATCTACGGCGATTACGCTGTGTGCGAAGGCCCTCAGCCCTACTACTGGGGCGGCACCTGGATCTGCGGCGCAGCCGGCAGCGACAACATCGAGACCATTAAGGATGTTATGCAGAAGCTGACCTGCGATGAAGCCATCATGAAGCAGATCACCATGGACACGCAGGACTACACCAACAACGAGAAGGCTATGAACGAGATCGCAAACAGCGATTACAGCTCCGCTTTCCTGGGCGGCCAGAACCACATCGCTCTGTTTGCAGAGGCTGCAGCCAAGATCGATATGTCCAACGCCGGTCCGTACGATCAGGGCCTGAACGAGAGCTTCCAGAATGCGTTCAAGGATTACTTCACCGGCAATGTGGACGAAGATACCGCAAAGGCAAACTTCGAGACTTCCATCAAGGAGAAGTACCCCGAGCTGACCGACGTGGTGTGGCCCGCATAATAGCAGCCGACCCTAAAACGGAAAAGTGAATACACAGGGGCGGGCCGGACGCTGTTCCCGCCCGCCCCTGTTCTTTCCGCAAATTTATCAGGAGGCGATCCTTATGGGAGAAAAGAAAAAGAAAGGGTCGATCAGCTACGCGAAATGGGGCTACATCTTCATTGCGCCGTTCTTCATCATCTTCGCGGTATTCCAGCTGATCCCTCTGGCATCCACCATCTACTACAGCTTTTTTGAGTATTACCGCAGCGGCCTGAAGATCATCGGCCCCAACTTTGTGGGCCTGAAAAACTACATTACCCTGTTCGCCACCGATCTGGCCAAATACTTCGGCAACACGCTGATCCTGTGGATCATCGGCTTTATCCCGCAGATCGCCGTTTCTCTGCTGCTGGCGGCATGGTTCACCGACCTGCGCCTGAAGTTGAAGGGCCAGACCTTCTTCAAGACGGTCATCTACATGCCCAACCTAATCATGGCCTCCGCCTTTGCAATGCTGTTCTTCGCGCTGTTCTCGGACAACGGCCCGGTGAACGCCGTGCTGCAGAGCATGAGCTGGATCGATGCACCCATCAGCTTTTTGAACACCGTGTGGGGCAACCGCGGGCTGATCGGCCTGATGAACTTCCTGATGTGGTTCGGCAACACCACCATCATGCTGATGGCTGCGATCATGGGCGTGGATCCCACCCTGTACGAAGCGGCTGAACTGGACGGCTGCACCCCGAACCAGATGTTCTGGAAGATCACCATTCCGCTGATCCGTCCCATCCTTGTTTACGTCATGATCACCTCCATGATCGGCGGCCTGCAGATGTTCGATGTGCCGCAGATTTTGACCAACGGCAAGGGCGGCCCGGACCGCACCTCCACCACCATGATCATGTACCTGAACAACCACCTGTTCAGCAAGAACTACGGCATGGCCGGTGCAGTCTCGGTGGTGCTGTTCCTCGTGTGCGCAGTGCTGTGCGTTGTGGTCTACTTCTCCCTTACCAAGGAGGATGACGGCCTGACCCGCGCCCAGCGCAAAGAACTGAACGCCGCCAAAAAGGCAGCAAAAGGAGGGAAATGATTATGGCACACACTCCTAGAAATCAATCGGAAAAAGCAACACTGGCTGCACGCCGCGCATGGTGTTATCTGGTGCTGGTGCTCATCAGCTTTTTGTGCCTGTTCTTCTTCTATGTGCTGGTGATCAACTCCACCCGCACCCACTTCGAGATCCAGAAAGGCTTCTCGCTGCTGCCGGGCAAATCGCTCATTACCAACTTCCAGAACGTGCTGGCCGATGCTAACATCCCTGTCATCACCGGCATCCGCAACAGCCTGATCGTCTCCGCCTGCTCGGCGGCGTTCAGCGTGTACTTCTCGGCCCTGACGGCCTACGGCATCTACGCCTATAACTTCAAATTCAAAAAGGCCGCGTTCGCCATTATCCTGCTGATCATGACCATGCCCACGCAGGTGTCCGCTCTGGGCTTTTTGCAGCTCATCACCAAGATGGGCCTGAAGAACAGCTTTATCCCGCTGATCCTGCCCAGCATTGCAGCGCCCACCGTGTTCTTCTTCATGAAGCAGTATCTGGACGCTTCCCTTCCCATGGAGATCGTAGAGGCTGCCCGCATCGACGGTGCAGGCGAGTTCTACACCTTCAACAAGATCGTGCTGCCCATTATGAAGCCCGCTCTGGCAGTGCAGGCCATTTTCTCCTTCGTGGCCAGCTGGAACAACTACTTCATTCCCGCTCTGGTGCTGGACAGCGCCGACAAAAAGACCCTGCCCATCCTGATCGCACAGCTGCGCAGTGCAGACTTCCTCAAGTTTGATATGGGCAAGGTTTACATGATGGTGGCTATCGCCATTCTGCCCGTCATCATCGTGTACCTGCTGCTGTCCAAGTTCATCGTCCGCGGTGTTGCTTTGGGCGGCGTGAAAGGCTGACGGCATTTTGCCGCAAACAACAAAAGGGTCCCGGAGAAAATTCCGGGACCCTTTTGCTGTGTTTAGGATATAAGGAATTTTTGGAAGAGATCAGGAGAAAAAACAAGGCATACACATTCTGTCGGAGGTTTTAAGGGGATAAGATTTACTCGCCGCGGACGGCTGCGAAACCTGCTTCCAGATCAGCAATGATATCGTCGATGTGCTCAGTGCCGATGGACAGGCGGATGGTGTTCTGATAGATCTGCTGCTCGGCCAGCTCTTCGTCGTTCAGCTGGCTGTGGGTGGTGGAAGCCGGGTGGATGACCAGACTCTTCACATCAGCAACGTTTGCCAGCAGAGAGAAGATCTTCAGGTTATCGATAAACTTGAATGCTTCCTCGCGGCCGCCCTTGATGTTGAAGGTAAAGATGGAAGCACCGCCGTTGGGGAAGTACTTCTCGTACAGGGCGTGATCCGGATGATCCGGCAGGGAGGGGTGGTTGACCTTCTCCACCTGCGGGTGGTTTGCCAGAAACTCCACCACCTTCTTGGTGTTCTCCACATGGCGCTCGATGCGCAGGCTCAGGGTCTCGGTGCCCTGCAGCAGCAGGAAGGCGTTGAACGGCGAAATGGTGGCACCGGTATCACGCAGCAGGATCGCACGGATGTAGGTGACAAAAGCTGCGGGGCCTGCTGCATCGGCAAAGGAAACGCCGTGGTAGCTGGGGTTGGGGTCAGCAATGTTGCCGAACTTGCCGCTTGCCTTCCAGTCGAACTTGCCGCTGTCCACAATGATGCCGCCCAGCGTGGTGCCGTGGCCGCCGATGAACTTGGTGGCGGAATGGACAACGATATCTGCGCCGTGCTCAATGGGACGGATCAGGTACGGGGTGCCGAAGGTATTATCGATGACCAGCGGCAGGCCGTGCTTGTGCGCGATGGCTGCAATGGCATCGATATCGGGGATATCGCTGTTGGGGTTGCCCAGAGTTTCCAGATAGACGGCCTTGGTGTTGGGCTGGATGGCATTCTCCACCTCAGCCAGATCGTGTGCATTGACAAAGGTAGTGGTGACACCGAACTGGGTCAGGGTGTGCTCCAGCAGGTTGTAGCTGCCGCCGTAGATGGTCTTTTGTGCCACGATGTGGTCACCGGCCTGTGCCAGTGCTTCGATGGTGTAGGTGATGGCAGCGGCACCGGAGGCGGTTGCCAGAGCAGCCACGCCGCCCTCCAGAGCAGCGATGCGCTTCTCGAACACGTCCTGCGTGGAGTTGGTCAGGCGGCCGTAGATGTTGCCGGCATCTGCCAGACCAAAGCGGTCTGCTGCGTGCTGGCTGTTGCGGAACACATAGGAAGTGGTCTGATAGATAGGCACTGCGCGGGAATCGGTTGCGGGATCGGCCTGCTCCTGGCCAACGTGAAGCTGCAGGGTCTCAAATTTATAGTTAGACATAGTATTTTACCTCTCTGTTTGTACTTTTAGTATAATTTCCTGATACAAAAAATCCCGATGCGTGATACATAAGCGCACCGGGCAAACACAATTCAAAGCGATTCTGTCAACGTCACATTCGGGTACACATTCGTGCACAGCAAGAGGGCATCGTACAGTTCACAGCCAGATGTTCTGCCCGGTCACCGCACATTCGCCCACAGCGGAAGTTTGCATGCAGCAGGTCGTTCCAAATCAGCTTCATATCCGTGCCCTCCTTTCCCGTAAAACTCTTTCCCACTCATCTACAAACCGGCACCTCTATCTGCTCTGTACCGGGAAGCAAAACCTTTGCTTTCTTTTTCCCACTAGGTTTGTGGATTTGTTGTTTGCATTATATTCCCTCTTACCCAGTTTGTCAATAGGTTAATTCCAGTTTTTTGCAAATTAAGTTTTCTGCACGATGCGCAGCCCGCATTTGCAGCATCCCGTTGTGCAGTTCCAACAGGAGTAACACTTCTGCTTCTTCGAAAATTTTTATTTTTCCATTGATAAAACCTTAAAATTTTATTGTTATACTAAAGCTGTCCCTTGCAAACGCCCTGCAAATCGTTTATTATGGTAGCGTTCTTTTTTATCATCAAAGGAGTTTTTTCGATGCTGCATCGTTTCTTTCATTTTTTAAAGCAGAGCCTGCTCGTTGTTCTTTGCATCCTGCTGCTTGGCGGGCTGCTGGCAGGCGGCTGGTTCTTTTATCAGGGCAGGCAGCTGTACCGCAGTGCCGCCAGCAGTTACCCAGTGGCTTCCATGTACGACACCATCTGTGCCCGCGGGAGCTATACTTCCTACGATGCGCTGCCGCAGATCTATATTAACGCAGTCATCTGCACCGAGGACGAGCATTTTATGACCCACAAGGGCATCGACCCGGGGGCCATTGCCCGCGCCCTGCTGGCCGACCTGCGCACCCACTCACTGGCCGAGGGTGGCAGCACCCTGACCCAGCAGCTTGCCAAGAACGAGCTGTTCACGCAGGACAAGCATCTGGCCCGCAAGGCTGCCGAGATGCTTGCTGCTTTTGATCTTGAAAAGACCTACTCCAAGCAGCAGATCTTTGAGATGTACGCCAACACCATCTATTTTGGCAGCGGGCATTATGGCATTGCAGAAGCTGCCGAGGGCTACTTTGGCAAGGAACCGGCCCAGCTGACCGATGCCGAAGCGATCTATCTGGCGGGTATGCCCAACGCGCCTTCCACCTACGCCAGCAGCCCGGAGCTTGCCTTCAAGCGGATGCAGGTGGTGCTCAAGCGGATGGTCAAGTGCCGCGTGCTCACCCAGCAGCAGGCCGATGCCATTGCCGCAGATGCTGAAAACTTAACGGTTTAAACAAGACACCGCGCCCTGTCTGCTGCGGATCAGACAAGGCGCGGTGTTTTGTTTTGCGGTATTTGGTTTGGTAAAGGAGGAATCATGTTGCCGGGGAAGCAATTGCGGCCTTGCTTCTCGGTGATTTTATAGTACCAGAACTTTTCTGCGAAACCATGTTCTTTTTATGAAGGTTTTGTAAACTCACTCCGGCGCCTTCATGCTTTCCACCATGCTGATATGCCGCACATGCCGCCGCATGGCAAAGCACACCACAAAAGTGAACAGCATCGTCAATGCCACTGCCAGCAGATAACTGCGGGGTGCAATGGTGCGAATGAACATCAGCTGATCCATTTCCACGGTCAGGACGATGAACCGGTGCAGCGGCACGCCCAGCAGCAGGCCCACGCCGGAGCCGATGAGGGACAAAAGCTCGATCTCGCGGAAGATGTAGCGGTACACTTCTTTGTCATAGAAGCCCAGCACCTTGATGGTGGCAAGCTCCTTTTTGCGCTCGGCAAGGTTGACGCTGATCAGGTTGTACAGCACCACCGCCGCCAGCGCCGCCGCGCACACGATGATCAGCACCACCACGTAGTTCAGGCTGCCGATCAGGCTGCCGAACATGGAGGTGGTGTCCTCGGTGAAGCTGACGCTGCTCACATAGTTGCAGCCCAGCAGCTTTGTGCGCAGGGCGTTGTACTCCGCCTCGGTGGTACAGCCGGTCAGGCCGTAGACGGTGTTCCACTCCGGCGTGCTGCCCAGCAGGGCCTGCAGCTGCGCATTGGAGAGATACAGCCGGGTGAACATGTAGTTCTCGGTAATGCCGGTCAGCACCAGCGGCACGCGACTTCCGTCTGCAGCCTCCACGTAGAACGTATCACCCACGCTCAGCCCCAGATTCAGGGCCGTTTTTTCGGTCAGGATCACGCTGTCCTCTTCAAAGGGAATGGGGTCGTGGCCCACCCGGGTGCGGAAGGTGAAGTATTCGGTCATCCGGGCATCGTCCTCCGCGCCTACGATGCTGACATCGGCGCTCCCGCCCTCTTCATTATAAAGGGTGGTGGATTTTGTGTAGAACGCACCCCAGCTGCGGACTGCACTGCTGCTGTCCAGCGTGTCGGCAAGGCCCTGCTCCATGGTCAGCGCCTTTTCATCGCTGAGCGAGATGGTGAGATCGTTGTGGGTCAGCTGCCCGGACTGCTTGTCCACGATGGGCAGGATGGAATCCTGAATGCCAAAACCGATCAGCAGCAGCGCCGTGCAGCCTGCCACGCCCAGCACTGTCATGAAGAAGCGCTTTTTGTAGCGGAACAGGTTGCGGGCTGTGGTCTTTTGGGAGAAGCTCATGTGCTGCCACAGCGGGGTGATGTACTCCAAAAAGATGCGCTTGCCTGCCACCGGGGCCCGGGGCAGCAGCAAAGCTGCAGTCTTTTCCTTCAGGCTGGCACGGCAGGCGCTCCATGTAGCAAAACCGATGACGGCCGCGCTGATGGCTACGCTGGCTGCCGCCATGCCGGGGTAAAAGTGCAGCGTAAAGGTGGACATGCTGAAGATCATCTGGTAAGCATACCAGATGATGAACGGGAACACCACAAAACCGATGACCATGCCCACGATGCTGCCCAGCACGCTGGCGCTGAGGGCATAGAAAAGATACTTGCCTGCGATCTTTGCGTTGGAGTAACCCAGAGCTTTCAGAGTACCCAGCTGCAGGCGGTTCTCGTCCACCATGCGGGTCATAGTAGTAGTGGCCACCAGCGCCGCCACCAGGAAGAAGAACACCGGGAACACCCGTGCAATGGCATCCATGCGGTCGGCATACTGCTCAAAGGTGACAAAGCTCATGGTGGAGCCGCGGTCCAGCACATACCACTCACCGCTCTTGATCTGGCTCACCTGCTCCTCGGCATCGTTCAGCTGGGCAAGGCCATCGGCCAGCTGCTGTTCGGCTTCGGCCTTCCGGCTCTCGTACTCCGCGCGGGCATCGGCCAGCTGCTGCACGCCGTCGTTGTACTGCTGCCAGCCTTCGTCCAGCCGGGTGCGTGCCGCATCAAACTGGGGGTAGGCTGTGGCCGTGCCGGTGGTGAGCTGCAGCTGCCCCTGCAGAAGCTTTACCTTCATCTGGCGCAGTGCTGCCTTTGCCTCAGTCACCAGCTGCTCGTTGGAAAGGCTGGGTGAAGAGATCAGCCCCTGTGCATACATCTGGCGCTTGCCCTCGTCCAGCTGGGCCTGATAGCCGTTCAGCTGGCCGCTGATGTTGTCGTAAGCATCCTGCGCCTTCTGCAGGGCATCCCGCAGCTCGGTGTATTCCTCGTCGGCGGGCTCGGCCTCGTCCAGCGCCTTCTGCGCGTTGTGCAGAGCCGTTTCTGCATAGCCCAGCAGCGGGTCGGCCACCTTTTTCAGGTTCACCAGCATCTCGATCTGCTGCAGCTGATCCTCAAATTCCAGCAGTTGTTCCTCGCCGCTCACCAGCTCGTCCGCACCGCCCTGCATGGTATCCGGCAGAGCCTTTTTGTTGGCGGCAAGCTCCGCTTCGCCCGCATCCAGCTGGGCTTTGGCGCTGTCCAGCTGTGCCTGTGCATCGGCCAGCTGCTGCTCTGCCTCCGCAAACTGACGGTCTGCTTCGGCTTTTTTGTCGTTGTACTCGGCCCGGGCGTCGGCCAGCTCTGCACTGGCGTCCTCGATCAGCTCCGCCCGCCGGGCTGTGCACTGTGCCCCGCTGATGGCCTTTACCCTTGCGGCTGTGTCATCCACTGCTGCCTGATACTCGTCCGAGTAATTATCATACAGGCCGGCATTTTTTACCTTGAGATAGCACGCCGTATAATAATCCGTGGTCAGGCTGCCCTCCGGCAGGAACACAATATCATCCAGCTGGCCGTCACCGGCGGTGCTGCTCTCCTTGTCCGTGGAAAAATGCTGCGGGTCCTGCACGGTGCCCACTACCGTGAACTGCTTCCGGCTCACATGTTCGGTGTCCTCCGGCAGGGTGAGCACCGTGCCCGGTTCCACCGGGTCGCCGTAGCCCATCACATGCACCACGCACTCATCCGGGGCCTCAGGCATCCGGCCCGAGAGCAGCACCAGACGGTTCATATTTTCTGCCGTGTCGGCCCCGGGGTCGGCGGGCAGCTGCTGCAGGCGCACCACCGCCGTCTCGCTCTGGCCCTGCCACTGGGCCTCCACGTCCTGGTATTTCACCGGCTGCACAGCCTCCACGCCGTCCACGGCGGCAATGGCGGCAATGTCCTCCTCCGAAAGGCCCAGCGTGGACAGCACCCGCAGGTCGAACACGTTCTGCTGCACGTAGTATTTCTGCCCGGCGATGCGCATGCTGGGCGCAAAACTCATCAGGCCGGTCAGCATCATCACGCCCAGCGCCACGATGCCGAACAGCGAGACCATGCGGCTCAGGTTGTCCTTCATTTCCCGCAGGATGTTTTTACGATAACTTTTCAGCACAGCTCTCACCACTCAATCTCCTGCACCGGCACAGGGTGCTCGTTGACCTGATTGGAGACGATCTTGCCGCTGCGCACCTGAATGATGCGGTCTGCCATCGCCGTCAGGGCGGTGTTGTGGGTAATAACGATCACCGTGCGGCCGGTGCGGCGGCAGGTATCCTGCAAAAGGGCCAGCACCTGCTTGCCGGTCTTGTAATCCAGTGCACCGGTGGGCTCGTCGCAGAGCAGCAGCTTGGGGTTTTTGGCCAGTGCGCGGGCAATGGACACCCGCTGCTGCTCGCCGCCGGAAAGCTGAGCCGGGAAGTTGTTCAGCCGCTCTCCCAGACCCACGCTGCGCAGGGTCTCTTTGGGGTCCAGCGGGTCGCGGCAGATCTCGCTGGCCAGCTCCACGTTCTCCAGTGCGGTCAGGTTCTGCACAAGGTTGTAGAACTGGAACACAAAGCCCACGTCGTACCGGCGGTAGGTCGTCAGCTCTCTGGCGGTAAAGTGGCTCACGTTCTGGCCGTCCAGCCAGACATTGCCCTCGTCGCAGCTGTCCATACCGCCGAGGATGTTCAGCAGGGTGGTCTTGCCTGCGCCGGAAGGCCCCACGATGATGCAGAACTCGCCCTTATCCACATAGAAATTCAGGTGGTCTGCGGCGGCGATCTTCACACTGCCGGTCTGGTAGTATTTGCAAACGTCCTCAAACTCCACAAAGTGCTCCATGGCGTTTTTTCCTTTCTATCGGGAATGCATACTGTTTCAATTTAACTATAACATCTCCCGGCAGACTTTGCAAAGACATCTGTGCAAATTTTCAAAAACTTAACAGAAAAGCGCAAAAAGGGCCGCTGCACATCCCTGCGTGCAGCAGCCCTTTCATCATTTGATCTCAGCGGTCAGCGCCCCACGATCAAATCGCGGCGGCAGCGCAGGCCCACGGTGAGGAAGGTGTTTTCGCCCAGTCGGCGCAGCACCACGCGGTCGGTGCCCTTCTGGCCCTCCACCAGCAGAGACAGGTTCAGGGTGGTGGAGCCCTTCTCGGTCTGGACCACCAGCGTGCTCACGCCCTCGTTCAGCAGGGTCTGCATGTCCTGCACGGTGGTGCGGAAGGTAGCAGAACCGGCGGGCACATCCAGCGTCAGCACGCTGTCCTTCTGGCGGGCAGTGTACAGCACTTCTCTGCCGAACAGACCCTTGACGGTGTAACGGGCCTCGCTCTTTTTCGCCGCTGCATCTGCGGACGGGGCGGCCAGCTCATCGCCGGAGATCAGCATGATATTGCCCTGAATGGGGTTTCCCTCCGGTGCGCCGTAGCCGCCGTAGGTGGGGTCCTTTTCGCCGATTGCCACATCGGCGCTGTGCAGGGCGATATCCCCCTGCACCATCTGCTCCTGCGGGGGCAGATAGCCTGCGGCAGCAGGGTCGTTGATGTCTGCCTCTGCGGCAAATGCGCCCACGCTCAGCATGGCGGCAGCGCCCAGCACTGCAGCGGTGGTGGTGACGGTACGGACAAATTTATGGTTCAGTTTCATTTGGAATACCTCCGTTGATGGCGGTTTTGCACCGCACATTTTTGTTTTGTGGAAAACCATGGTCTGCCATGCGGTGTAATACAAAACCGCCGCATCTGTCTTATAAACGGATGCGGCGGCGGGATTATTGCAGCGGGCTATAAAATTTTTTGGAAGCTCTGCCGCCGGGGTCACTGGGCCTGTGCCGGTTCCCGGTTCAGGATCTCCATGAACTCCTCGCCGGTGATGGTCTCCTTCTGGTACAGATACTGTGCCAGCTCGTCCAGCTTGGCGCGGTTGTCGGTCAGGATGCGGACAGCCTTTTCGTGCTGAGCCTTGACCAGCTCCACCACCTTCTGGTCGATCTCGCGCTGGGTCTGCGCCGAGCAGGCCAGCGAGGTGTCACCGCCCAGATACTGGTTGTTCACGGTCTCCAGCGCCACCATGTCAAATTCCTTGCTCATGCCGTAGCGGGTAAGCATGGCGCGGGCAAGCTTGGTGGCCTGCTCAATATCGTTGGAGGCACCGGTGGTGATGGATCGGAACACCACTTCCTCGGCGGCGCGTCCGCCGGTAAGGGTGGTGATCTTGTTTTCCAGCTCTTCCTTGCTCATCAGGTAGTGGTTGCCCTCGTCCACCTGCATGGTGTAGCCCAGTGCGCCGGAGGTGCGGGGGATAATGGTGATCTTCTGCACAGGGGCAGAGTTGGATTGCTTAGCCGCCACCAGTGCATGACCGATCTCGTGGTAGGCCACGATGCACTTTTCCTTGTCGGTGAGGATAGAATTCTTCTTCTGGTAGCCTGCAATGACCACCTCGATACTCTCCTCCAGATCGGCCTGGGTCACGCTCTTGCGGCCTGCACGCACAGCGCGCAGAGCTGCTTCGTTGACGATGTTGGCAAGTTCCGCACCGGATGCACCGGAAGCCATGCGGGCCACAGTGTTGAAGTCGATGCCCGGGGCCAGCGCCACCTTTTTGGCGTGCACTTTCAAAATCTCTTCGCGGCCCTTGAGGTCGGGCAGTTCCACCGGCACGCGGCGGTCAAAACGTCCGGGACGGGTCAGCGCCGGGTCCAGCGAATCCGGGCGGTTGGTGGCCGCCAGAATGATGACGCCGGTGTTGCCCTCAAAGCCGTCCATCTCGGTGAGCAGCTGGTTCAAAGTCTGCTCACGCTCGTCGTTGCCGCCGAGATTGCCGCTGTTGCGCTTCTGGCCGATGGCATCGATCTCATCAATGAACACGATGCAGGGGGCCTTTTCCTTGGCCTGCCGGAACAGATCGCGCACCTTGGATGCGCCCATGCCCACGAACATCTCCACGAATTCAGAACCGGAAATGGAGAAGAACGGCACGTTGGATTCGCCTGCCACGGCCTTGGCCAGCATGGTCTTGCCGGTGCCCGGAGGGCCCACCAGCAGGATGCCCTTGGGCATGGATGCGCCAATGCTCTCGTACTTGCCGGGGTCGTGCAGGTAATCCACGATCTCCTGCAGGTTTTCCTTGGCTTCATCCTCACCGGCCACATCCGCAAAGCGGATGCCGTGGGTGGACTGCACATAGACCTTGGCGTTGGACTTGCCCACGCCGCCGAACATCATGGACCCCGGGCCGCCGCCGGCCTTTTCCATCAGCTTTTTGTTCATCTGATTGCCGATGAAGCTGAACAACAAGATGGGCAGCAGGAACCAGATCAGGAAATTGAGCATCGGCGACCCCTGCTCCACGATCTCGCTGGAAAACTGTGCTCCGGCATCATACAGGCGCTGGGTAAGCTCCGAGTCGTTCATCAGGCCGGTCTTGTAGACCTGCTTTTCCTCTTTATCGGTAAAAATGATCTGGTTGGATTCGATATCCACACGGCCGATGTTCTTTTCCTCGGTCATGGTCATAAAGGTACCGTAGTCCACTTCCTCCACCTGACGCTCGCTCATCCACGGCAGCAGCACAAGGTTGAGCAGCAGCAGGACCGCCAGCACGATGGCGTAGTAGATCGCCAGCGGCTTTTTGGAAGGTTTGACTTCTTTCATGTGGCAATTCCTCCTTTGGTTCCTGATGCAAGTAGTATAGCACAGTAAAACCGGGCGCAACAGCAATTCGAGCACAACTTTCCAAAAACTTAGCAGTTTGTTAACAAAGGTCCCCTCTGCATACAAAAAGAGAGCAGCCGAAGCTGCTCCCTTTGGTTTCGCATGGGTTTACTGTTTTGGGAATGCCTTTTCCCACACTTCAATGGTCTTGAACTTGGGCATCCAGCCTTCCGGCTTGAAGGTGCTCTCGCTCTTGGCATCCAGCAGGCCCTGCTCCACACACCACTGGGCTGCCTTGGCGGTGTCGGCATCTGCCACATCCGCAAAAGCCGGGGTGTTCACAGGTTCAGGTCTGCCTGCGGTGTTCCACACCAGCAGCGCCGCCAGTGCACTGAGGGGGCTTGGCCTGCAGCAGCAGGCCAAGGCTCAACAGCCCGGCAAGGAATTTACGGGTACGTAGTTTCATGTAGGGTGTACCTCCTCTGTTATATCTTTGAGCCTATCATACACCCGTACCCCCCACCCCGGCATTTTTTGACACGAATCGACCGAAAAATGCGTCGAATCGACCGGTGCACAATTTTGGAAAATTCTGCCCCTTATTTTGTGAAATTGTTTCATTTTGAGAATGAGCCGGATTGCTTGACACTGCCCGCGGATCATGCTAAACTTAGTCCACTTTGAAAAAAGCACAAATGCGTTGACGGGGAAAAAACGATTTTCTTCTGCGTACAGAGAGCCGCCGGGTGGTGCAAGGCGGGTGCAGAGGGTTTCGGTTACTGGCCCCTGAGCGGCAGGGCTGAACACACAAGTAGGCTCTGACGGATGTCCACCGTTACAAGGACAGCGATTCGCCGCAAAAAGCCGATCGTGCAAAGCGGCTGTGCCCAAAGGCGCAGCAAAGAGAGTGGTACCACGGGTGCCCTGTAGTTTGAACTTTACAGGCTCTCGTCTCTCAAGGTTTTCGCCTTGAAAGACGAGAGCCTTTTCGTATATCTGCCTTTTGGAAGCAGGCTTGCCCTCTCCGTCACGGCTTACGCCGTGCCACCTCTCCCAAAGTGAGAGGCCTTGGCAGTACGGCAAAGTTTCCGGTTTTGCCAAGGGCTCCCCCTTTGGGGGAGCTGCTGAGCAACGCGAAGCTGAGAGGGCGAGCCCGTTTACCTCTTTTATTCTTCCCAGATGGCGGTTGCGCCGCAGGGCACCACGCCGCCGGTGGCAGAGACCGGCAGGCCGATCTCATCGCAGGAGGTCTCGCCGCCAAAGCGGGGCACCAGCGTGGTCTTGAGCATATATTCCATGACCGCCGGGGACAGGCCTGTGGTGTAGCTGTTCACCGCAAAAAACAGCGGTGTATCGCTCAGCACCTCTTCGCACTGGCTGATGAGGTCGTAGATGCAGTCCTCCAGCTTCCAGATCTCACCGCCGGGGCCGCGCCCGTAGCTGGGCGGGTCCATGATGATGCCGTCGTAGGTGTTGCCGCGGCGCTTTTCGCGGGCAACGAACTTGGCACAGTCGTCCACCAGCCAGCGGATGGGCCGGTCGGCAAGGCCGCTTGCCGCAGCATTGTCCTTGCCCCACGCCACGATGCCCTTGGAGGCATCCACATGGCAGACGGTGGCACCTGCCGCCGCACAGGCCAGCGTGGCACCGCCGGTGTAGCCGAACAGGTTCAGCACCTTTACCGGGCGGCCTGCGGCACGGATCTTTTGGGCGTACCATGCCCAGTTGACAGCCTGCTCCGGGAACACGCCGGTGTGCTTGAATCCAGTGGGGCTGACGATGAGGGTGAGCTTATCCTCGCCCTCGCCGCAGCTGATCTTCCACTTTTCGGGCAGACGGCGCTTGTACTCCCACTCGCCGCCGCCCTGATTGGAGCGGTGATAAACAGCATCTGCCTTTGCCCACAGCGGGCTTTGCTTGGGCGTTTTCCACACCACCTGCGGGTCCGGGCGGATGAGGATGGTCTCACCCCAGCGCTCCAGACGGTTGCCGTCGGTGGCATCCAGCAGTTCATAGTCTTTCCAGGTATCTGCAGGGCGCATAGCGTCCTCCCTTCTCTTTTCTCCGTTTCTTACTGGCCCAGAATGCGCTTGTTGATCTTATCCACGATGCGGTCGGCGCAGCGGTGGATGGCGTCCAGATCCTGGCCCTCTACCATCACGCGGATCTTTGGCTCGGTGCCGGACACCCGCACCAGCACGCGGCCCATGCCCATAAGCTTCTGCTGCTCGTTCTCAATGAAACCGGCCAGAACTTCGTCCTCTTTGTAGGCTTTTTTCTGGGCGGCGTTGGCGGTCACATTCACCAGCACCTGCGGGTACTGGGCGTAGATGCCGTTCAGCTCGCTCATCTTCTTGCCGCTTTCAGCCAGCAGCTTGAGCAGCTTGCCGGCGGTCAGCTCACCGTCGCCGGTGGTGGCATGGTGCAACAGGATGACATGGCCGCTCTGCTCGCCGCCGATGGAAAAGCCGTTCTCGCGCATGTTTTCCAGCACGTAGCGGTCGCCCACGGCAGTCTTTTCGGTGTTGATGCCCTGACTCTCCATATATTTGATGAAGCCCAGATTGGACATGACCGTAACCACGGCGGTGTCGCCGTCCAGACGGCCTTTTTCCTTCATGGTCATGGCCAGCAGGGCAATGATCTTGTCGCCGTCCATCTCCTGACCCTTTTCGTCGCAGCCAAGGCAGCGGTCGGCATCGCCGTCAAAGGCAATGCCGCAGTCGAAGCCGCCCTCTACAACAGCCTTTTCCAGATTTTCCAGGTGGGTGCTGCCCACGCCCTTGTTGATGTTCTGGCCGTCAGGCTCAATGCCGATGAAGGTGCAGTCTGCGCCCAGACGAGGGAAAAGCTTCTGTGCCACGGCAGCCGAAGCGCCGTTTGCACAGTCGATGCAGACCCTCAGGCCGGTCAGGTCGCCGTGGATGGACTCATACAGGTGATCCACATAGTCCTGCAGGCCGTCATCGCGGCGGTACACACGGCCCACCTCGGCACCGGTCTTCAGCTCAATGCCCGCGCAATCGTTGTCGATGTAGGCTTCGATCTGGTTCTCCACCTCGTCCGGCAGCTTATAGCCGGTACCGGCAAAGATCTTGATGCCGTTGAACTCCATCGGATTGTGGGAGGCAGAGATCACGATGCCGGCATCGGCATTGTACTTGCCCACCAGATAGGCCACAGCGGGCGTTGGCAGAACGCCCAGACTTTCCACATCCGCACCCACGCTGCACAGACCGGCGGTCAGGGCTGCTTCCAGCATATCGCCGGACTGGCGGGTGTCCTTGC
>ERZ772885.1023-NODE-1023-length-18651-cov-14.552753_pt1 | contig 18651 bp, 17 predicted proteins | sample MGYA00580580_ERZ772885 | MGnify/ENA primary metagenome ERZ772885 (study PRJEB29015, sample SAMEA2737673) | human gut metagenome | biome: human gut; feature: human-associated habitat; material: faeces | place: China | collected 2012 ...
GGTTACAACCGGAATCATCAGGTGCGGAATTCCGTTGTTGACACTTAACTCTACTACTTTCGGATCAATCATGATCAGCTTTACTTCATCCGGTCTCGCCTTATATAAAATACTCATGATAATCGTATTGATGCAGACGGATTTACCCGAGCCGGTTGCACCGGCGATCAGCAGATGCGGCATCTTTGCAATATCGGTTACTTTTGTTTTCCCGGAAATATCTTTTCCAACTGCAAAACTGATCTTGGACTTTGCCGTCTGAAATTCCGGCGATTCGATCAGGTCACGGAAAGCAACCATAACATTTTCTTTGTTCGGAACTTCAATTCCTACCGCTGCTTTTCCCGGAATCGGCGCCTCGATACGGATATCCGCAGCTGCCAGATTGAGTTTGATATCGTCGGTCAGCCCGACAATCTTGCTCACCTTCACACCCATTTCCGGCTGAATTTCATATCTTGTCACTGCCGGTCCGCAGCTGATGTTGGTAACGGTGACATTGACCCCGAAGTTCTTTAACGTCTGCTGCAGCTTATCCGCAGTTTCCCGCAACTGATGTTCAGTATTGGCAGACTTTTTCCCTTCTCCCTTTTTCAACAGATCTATGGATGGAAAAACATATGATTTGTCCGGTTTGTGTTCCAAACCCGACGTCTCCATTTCCTGTGCTACTTTCTGTACTTCGTTTTGGATTTCCTGTTCGTTTTTCTTTTTTTGTGTTTTTTCTGCCGGCTTTAATACGTCTTTGGCCGGTGCCAATCCTGCAATATGTTCCGGAACCGGTGCCGCCTGCGACGGTTCCGGTGGAAAAGTATCCGGCATAAAATCCCCCGAAATCTCCGGCTGTATTTCTGCCGCAGGTTCTTCTAAAACCGCCACTGATGCCGGAGAAGAAATTTTTTCCGGCATCGGAGATACTGTGGTATCCGGCATCATATCAAATGCAGGTGCCGACAGTTCTCCCATTTCATCCGATTTTTTCTTTTTATTTTTTTTAAAAGTAAAAAAATTACGAAACCTTCGTTTCGTAATTAATCTTCCTTCAGTTTTTTCATCATCATTGGAATCTTTTCTATCACCTTAGAAGCTATCACTGTATAATTTTCCTTATATACTTCATCACCACATAAACCATGAAGATAAGTTCCTAAAAGGGCTGCTTCTTTAGGAAGATAGCCTTGTCCTAAAAAACTACTAATGATACCGGCAAGTGTATCTCCCATTCCCGCTGAAGACATTCCTCTATTGCCTGAATCAATACGATACGTTTCATAACCGTCACTAATAAAAGTGTGTGGCCCCTTTAAAACAAGAATGATATGATACTTCTTCGCAAATACATTGGCTTGATCAATCATTTCTGAAATATTTGAAAAATTCACAAACCGTTTAAATTCACCATGATGTGGCGTTAAAATCCATGTTCCTTCATGATTTTCTAATAATTCTAAATGTTTAGAAAGAATCGTAAGCGCATCACCATCAATAACGGTAGGTAGTTTGATATTTTTTAAAAGACGACACACAAGTTGTTCATTTTCTTCATTTAGTCCTAAGCCACTGCCTAGAAGCAAAGCATCTTTATCATGAAATACTTTTTCATCAAGATATGTATTTCTAACCATTGATGTTGCTTCTGGACAATATAAACTTAAAGCATCAATGACTTTTTCATTTGAACAAACAGTGACTAAACCACTTCCCGTATAAAGAGCTGCTTTAGAAGCAAGTAAAGCCGCTCCTCGATAATGATAACATCCTGTAACGTGCATAACCTTTCCATAAGTACCCTTATGACCATCATAGACTCTTTCTTTTAAATGATATTTTGCCCACTTATAATCAATTGGTTGCGAAAATAACATTTCTTCATGAAACGATTTAGCATCTAATAATTCTAAACTGATTTTACCTGTATAAAGACCACTATCAGGATTTAAAAACGCAAGTTTATAGGCTGTCAAGGTAATAGTCTGCAAAGCACAAATACAGCTATTATACGGATTTCCTGTATCTGGATTTAAACCTGTGGGAATATCAATAGAAATCACATCATTTTCCATTGTATTATTAATAGCATCAACGACATACTTTACAATTCCTCTTAGATCACTATTAAGTCCAAAGCCAAATAAGGCATCAACGACAACATCATAATCATTCATTCTTCTTTGAAACTCATCTAAAGATTCTTCATCTAAAAATAAAGTTTCAATTCCTAAATTATCTGCCTGTTGAACATAATAATTATTTGCCTGTGATAATTTTTCAGGAAGTCCGCTATAACAAAGTAAAACTTCTTTTCCTTCATTAAAAAGTTTAATTCCCAAAGAAATCCCATCAGCTCCATTATTTCCTGGACCACAAACAATCATGACCTTTCGATAATGATGAAAATGTTTAATTAAACAATCACTCGCTTTATCTACTAATTCTTCTATAGAATAACCATAATCCAATAATGCTTGATCATATCTTTTTAATTGTTTACTTGTCGCAATATACACAATACCACCCCTTTTCCCTATTATAGCTTTTTAAAGAATAAAAAAAAAGGCTACTTACGTAACCTTTCTATTGATATCTAAGTCCACATTTAAAGCTTCCAATACCAGAAGATACCTTAACAACATCTCCAGTATGAGGAGCATGCACATATTGTCCATTTCCAATATAAATACCAACATGCCCTGAACGCCATAAGATATCCCCAACTTCAAGTTCTGATAAACTTACAACCCTCTTAGCAGACGATTTTTGTTCAGAAGATGTTCTTGGAATAGAAATTCCGTTTTGACGATATACCCATTGAGTAAACCCTGAACAGTCAAATGAATTAGGTCCAGTAGAACCCCATACATATGGACATCCTCGTTTAGATAAACCAGTATTTACAATTCTTTCTCCAGAGAATGTAACTTCTACTTGTAATTGTACTTCTGTTTTATTTCCTGCTGTATCCACACCTGTATATGTGACTGTTTTATTTCCTGTAGTTGATGTATCGATGGTATTAAAAGTAATTTTATCTTTCATATCTCCATCTAAATTATCTACTGCAGATGTAATATACGATTTTAAATCGATTTGTTCTCCTTTATCAAGAGAAATCTTATTTGTTGATAAAACAATTTTTGGACCAGTAATATCTTTTACTGTCGCATTTAATGTTTCTTTTGAAGTATTTCCAGCACTATCTTTAGCGATTACTGTTAATGTTGCTTGTTGATCTAATTGTTTTGTATCGATTTTTCCTTCGATTTGAGGTTCAACATTCACATCTAAGTTATCTTCAATTGTCATGTAGTCTTGCCATTTAAATTCACTTCCATAATTTACTGTAATATCATTTCCAGATTTTAAAGTAATTTTTGGTGCTTGCATATCTGCAACAAAGAATTTATAGGCTTCTTTTGTCGTATTTCCACTATTATCACTTACAGATACTTCTAAAGTTTGTGTTCCTTGTTTTGAAGTATCTAACTGCTTATCACTTTCAATAAATGGTGTAACATCTCCATCGACATTATCTGTTGCCTTTAAGTAAGATGATAAATCTGAACTTCCAAAAACAGGAACTTCAATATAATATCCATTACTTGCTCCAACAGTTTTAATTTTTGGAGATTCGTCATCAACAACATCTACTTGAATTGTTTTAACGGCAACATTATTAAATTGATCTGTTGCTTCTACCTCCACTTGATAACTTCCTAATTGATTCACATTTAAAGATTGTGTATTAGCATTGACCACTAACTCACTTCTTTCATCGTGATTATCAATAATATCAATCATATCTGTGTCAAATTTCTCACCATAAGGTATCTCAATATGATCTGATAGTATTTCAGGCTTTTCATGATCCACACCAGCATAACCTACTAACATAAAAGTAGCTACACCAAGTATTGGAATAAACATTGCTTTACGCTTTAAAATCTTTTCTTCAAACAATGTTTTGAGCCTGGGCTGTACGTCTGTTTTCATAGTGTTCTCCTTTTGATATTTTTTAACCGTTGTTTATCATAACATATTTTCAAACAAAATGCAAATATGTTGAATTTATCGCTATTTTTTACATTTTCAAAACTATTACTGAACCTTTTTTCAAAAATCAAGGTACAAAAAAAGTCGTGATTTTTCCACGACTTTTTAATATTAAGGTCTAATTGCGCAACTAAAGCTTCCTACACCAGAAGATACTTTAACAACATCTCCTGTTTGAGGAGCATGAATATATTGGTTACCACCAACATAAATTGCTACGTGTCCTGGTCTCCATAAGATATCTCCAGGTTGTGCACTTGATACGCTGATTACTGTACCAGATGATTTCATCGCACTTGATGAATGTGGTAAAGATTTACCAGCTTTTGCATAACACCATTTTACTAGACCAGAGCAGTCAAATGTATTTGATCCCTCAGCGCCCCATACATATGGGCATCCAAGTCTTGAATAAGCAGCTCCGATTACCGAAGTTCCATAATAGTTTGGTCTTGAAGTTGTACCAACTGCTACAGATGATTTTCTAGAAGTTCTTCCAGCTTGAATAGCTTTTACTTTTACAGATAATGAAGCAGTTGCTTTATTTCCTTCAGAATCACTTACTGAATAAGTTGCAGTATATGTTCCTGCTCTTGAAGTACTTACTGATGGGATTGAAACTTTTGATTTTAAATCACCATCTTTATTATCTGTTGCACTTGATAAGTATTTAGATAAATCTAAACTTTCTCCTGCATTTACTGTAACTTCTGATTTAGATAAAGAAATTGTTGGTGCTTGTGTATCTTTAACATTAACATTTAATTGTGCAGTTGATTTATTTCCAGATGAATCAGTTGCATTAATTGTTAATGTTTGAGTACCATCTTCTTTACGTGTATCAACACTTCCTTCAACTTGAGGTTGAATTGAACCATCGTAGTTATCATTTACTGAAACATAATTTGATAAATTGAAATCAGAATCATAGTTAACAGTAACATTTGCACCATTTGTTAAACTAATAACTGGCGCTTCTGTATCTGTTATTGCAAAATCAATTGTTCTTTCTGTTTCATTTCCTGAAACATCAGATGCTTTTAAAGTAATTGTTTGAGTACCTAACTTAGAAGTATCTAAAGCTTTATCAGATTCCATAAATGGTGTAACATCACCATCAACATCATCTGTTGCTTTTACATAACTTGCTAAGTCATTGCTTCCTTTAGCAGGAACCTCAACAACATATCCTTCACTCGAACCTAAAGTTTCAATTTTTGGACCAACTTGGTCAACCACTTTTACTGTAATTTCTTTTCTTGTTTCATTATTAAATGAATCAGTTGCTGTTACAGTAATCTTATAATCACCTAATTGTTGAACATTTAATGATGCAAGATCAGCATTTACTTGAATGTCACTTCTTTCATCACGGTTGTCAGTAATATCTAATGTATCTACATCAAATTTTTCACCATAAGTTACTTCAATTTGATCAGAGACAATCACTGGTGCTTCTGTATCAGCAGCAGCGTAACCAACTAACATAAATGTTGCAACACCTGCAATAGGGATAAACATCGCTTTTCTATTTATAATTTTTTCTTGGAAAAACTGAGTTAACTTCTCTTTAACATTTTTATCGTTTACAATTTGACTAACTCTTTCCTTAATATTTTTCTCCATTCGTCTCCTCCTTTCAACAAAATACAAAAATATTATAACGTAAATGAACACTAAAATCCACCCTTGAGTATGTCTAAACAAGGTCTCATTCTCTTGAAAGCCAACCCTAGCATAGGATTCAAAAGATTTAATTTTTTTTAATTTTTTTCGTGTATTTTGTTGATTTTACGATATCCTAAATCAAATTTTGGCTAGATAGAAATTACTCAATACTCTTTAAAGATTCTACCATATCAATTTTTTTCAAAACACGTCGCATATAATAATCAATTAAGAATGTAAAGATTATCGTTAAAATAAAGGCAATGAAATAACATTTTAAATTGACACTACGAATAAACATTGCCATGTCAACTTCTACTGTTCGAATCAAATAACCATGAATTATTTTTCCTAAAAAGAGACCTACAATTGATCCAATGACAGAAAGAATAATATTTTCTCTAAAGACATAATCATAAACTTCTTTTGGATAGAAACCTAAAACTTTAATTGTCGCAATTTCACTCTTTCTTTCTTGAATATTAATATTCGTTAAATTATAAAGAACAATAAATGCAAGAGCTCCCGCACAAACAATTAGAATTAAGACAACACTATCCAAGCTTTCCATTTGACTATAGAATCCTTCAGAAATACCACTTACATATTGAATAGATGTTATATTTTTTTGACGATCACAATATTTTGTTAATGCTTTTTCATTTACATTTTGATGAAGTTTAAAATATTGACTGTTATAGTGTATTTCTTGATTTGTAAGTTTTTTATAATAGGTTGGTGACATATACATATAATGTCTAAAATAAAGCTTATAAATACCGGCAATCTTTACCTTATAATCTTTATTATCTAAAGAAATCGTCATTTGATCTCCTACTTTTAAATCAAAAAGCTCTGCAAGTTTCGCATTGATATAAACACCTTGATCATTTAAAGACAATGTTTTTCCACTTTGATAATCACTCATATGAATATATTTATCAAATTCTTTTGGTTGACTTGGTATTTCAATTGTGACCATTTGACTATCAATTGTTGTGGTTTTATTAAAAATTCCCATTGTTGATTTCACTTGTTTTTGATTTTTAAAATCTTGTTGAATTTGTTTTTCTTCAGTTTCCGTTAAGTCATCTTGATAATTAACAACGCCATCATAAATCCACATCTTACCATATTGTTCACTTGCAAGTGGAGAAACTGAATATTTAATACCAAAGCCAATCACAATTAAAGCAGTACATCCAGCAATTCCAATAACTGACATTAAGAAACGTTTTTTATATCTAAAGATATTTCTCATTGTTACCTTTTGATTAAAAGATAAACGTTTCCAAATAAAAGTCATTCTTTCAAGTAAAATACGTTTTCCAAGTTTTGGTGCTTTTGGTCTTAAAATCTGTGCTGGTCGTTCTTTTAATTCTTTTGAACAGACCATAAAAGTTACAAGTAAAATGATGCCTACCGAAATCAAATAGGTTTGTATACATGTCGATGCTTTAAAAATAACACGGGTTGGTGCGCCAACATCAAACATCATAATACGATAGAGGTAATAAATAATACTTGGGAAAAAATAGGTTCCAAAGACAATTCCTAAACTACAAGCAAAGAAAGTCGCTAAAAAGGCATAAACAAGATATTGCATAATGACATCTTTTTTCTTGTATCCCAAAGCCATAAATGTTCCATTTTGTACTCTTAATTCTTCGACCATTCTTGTCATTGTTGTCATAGAAACAAGCGCCGCTACTAAGAAAAAGAGAATTGGGAAAATTATAGATAAGGCATTGATGGAATCACAGTTTCCACGATAGCTTAAAATGGCTGCACTTTCATTTTTCGTAAGTGTAATGACTTTTCCTTTTTTTAAATCATTTACTTGTTCTTTAGCTTCTTCTAAATCTTCTTTAGCCTTTTCTAAATCAACTTTTGCTTCTTCAAGTTTTGGATAGTTTGTCTCAAGCTCATTCTTTGCTTGATTTAATTGTTTTTTAGAATTTGCCAGTTTAATTCCTGTTTGATCTAAAAGAGCTTTAGAATCATCTAATTTCTTTTTAGATACATCTAATTGTTCCTTACTTTGATCTAAAGTTACTTTTGAAGAATCAAGAACCGCTTTATTTCTTGAAAGTTCTTCTTGAATACTTGGAAGCTGTGCTTTCAATGTATTAATTTGTGTTTCATTTTGTTTCAAAGCATCATAGCCTTGTAATAAAACTTGACATTGTTGATAGTAAGGTGATTCACTTGGAATATTTTTTACAACTTCTAATCCACCTAATTGATTGATTTGATCTTCAATCGTTTTTAAAGATTCATCATATTGTTTTACTTGACTTTCATATGAAAGATAGGTGTTATACCCACTTTGATATTGACGATAGCCTTCTTCATATTGTTCTAAGCCACTTTGATATTGACGATAACCTTGATTATATTGCGTTAAACCATTTTGATAATCTTTTAATCCTTGTTGATATTGAAGATATCCTTGATCATATTGTTTCTTACCATCAAGATATTGTTTTTTACCTTGATTATAAGCATCCATACCCTCTTGATATTCATTTAAACCATCTTGATATTTCTTTTCGCCATCTGCAATTTCATTTAAAGCATCTGTTTTGGTTTTTTCATATAAATCATTATTATAACTTTTTAAAATCGTTTTAATTTCCTTATTGATTGGTTTGACATAAGTATCATAATCATCATCAAATTCATAATAATCTTTTCCATTTTTTAAATGAACACGCAAATCATTATAAAAAGTTTCTTCCCCATGTAAATCAAATAACTCTTGAGGAACAGCCATGTTTTCATTCCCTTTTGTTAAAACAAAAACAAAACCACTGTTATTTCCATCTCCTAAGCTATTCGTTCCTCTTTCTAAATCACTAATATAACGACTATCATTCACAATTCCAACAATCTTATATTTCTTTTTACTATAATCACTTTCTAAAGTAACACTGTCTTTTAATTTTAAAGAGGATTTTTTCATATATTGATAATCCATCAAACATTCATTTTCTTCTTTTGGCAATCTTCCTTTTAAAAGTTCAGGAAGATCAACACCTGTTTTAAAATCATCATCACTATAAACCGTCATACCAATATTTGCTTTTTCATCATAAGACATCAAAGCATCAAAACGAAAACCATAATCAACGCTTTCTACTTCTTTCAATTTTTGGACCTTTTTTATCACAGAATCATTAAATCCATATGTTGCAATATAATTCAAATCATTCCATTGATAGGTTTGTAAATAATCGTGTATAGATTCTTTCATAATAACCGGACTTTGTCTTAGTCCCGCAAAAAACGAAGCTCCTAAAAAAACAATACAAAAAATAGATAAAAAACGAGCTTTTGTTTTTTTAATAATACGCACCTGATTTTTTAAATACGCTTTCTTCTTCATAACTACCACTCAATTTCTTGAATTGGTTGAGGATGTTCATTTAAAAACATTTGGTCAACCTTTCCATTTTTCAAATGAATTACACGATCAGCCATAGGCGCTAGAGCACTATTATGAGTGATGACAATTACGGTCATATTATATTTATCACACATTTCTCTAAGTAACGCTAAAATCGCTTTTCCTGTCAAATAATCAAGTGCTCCTGTAGGCTCATCACATAAAAGAAGTTTAGGATTTTTCGCAATCGCACGGGCAATAGCCACACGTTGTTGTTCTCCACCAGATAACTGTGCTGGAAAGTTATTCATACGATTTTCAAGCTCTACCCTTTTCAAAACCATTTTTTCATCAAGCGGATCTTTAGAAATTTGTGAAGCTAATTCCACATTTTCTAAGGCTGTTAAGTTTTGAACAAGATTATAGAATTGGAAAACAAAACCAATATCATCTCGTCGATATTGCGTAAGTTTTGCTTCATCATAACGCGCAACATCTTGACCATCAACCATAATCGAACCACTTGTAGGTTGGTCCATTCCTCCTAGTAGATTTAAGATCGTTGTTTTCCCTGCTCCACTTGGTCCAACAATGACCACAAACTCACCTTTATTGACTTCAAAATTGACACCATTACTGGCATGAATCTCAATATCTCCTACTTTATAAGTTTTTTTCACATCTTTAAATTGTATAAATGCTGACATAAAATACCTCACTTTCTTATTTTATGATAAAATAATTATAACATATTTAAGGAGGTTATTTATGAAAATCATTATTTTATCCGATAGTCATTCTATGACCAAACAAACCCTATTACAATTTATTAAAAATCATCCAGCATCTTATTATATTCACTGTGGTGATATCTATATGCCTTATACTCCTTTAGAAGTAGATCACTTCTATAATGTTCGAGGAAACAATGATTTTGTTGATTTACCAAAAGATTTAACACTGGATATTGATCATTTGAAATTCTTTATTTGTCATGGACATCTTTTCCATATTGATGAATCCCCTTATGAACTTGAAGCGTATGCTTTCAATCATCATATAGATGTCGTTTGTTTTGGTCATACACATAATCCAACTTATTATAAAAAAGAAAACACAATTTTTATCAATCCAGGAAGTATGACTTTTCCTCGCGGTCAGTACCCTCATCCTACTTATTGTGTATTTGAAACCACAAATCAAGAAGCCACATTTTACGATTTAAAGACCGACTATCCTTGTAATCCTTTTAAAAAAATAAAAAAAGAATCCTTTTTTAAAAGATTCTTTAAATAATTATTTTTCCATAATGATTGAAGTTGGTAAAATACCTTTATAAAGTTTCATGCTTAATAGATAGCTTATTAATAAAGGAACAATTTGTATAATTAAGATAATTAAAAATAAATAAAACGTAATTTTAGCTCTTAGAAGTAAATTACATAAGATAATGATTTGATAGGATAATGGAAGTAAAAGAATAACACCATAGAAACAAATCATTTCTTTTTTTATGATTCTTTTTAATTGTTCAAGAGAAAAACCTAAACGACAAAGATTTTCAAAATTACCTTTTCTTTTAGAAAGCTCCATTCCTATTTTAAAAACAATCGTCAATGACATTAAAATCATCACTGAAACATAAGACATTAAAGCAACCATTGAAACAAGTGGTTGTTTTATTGTATAAACGATCATACAAGTAAGTAAAACAGAGGAAAGCAAAGAAATCAGCAATAGTCCAAAGATTTTTTGAATATCACTATGAAAAAATCCTAATGCGATTAAATCTTCTGAATTCTCTAATGAATTATTTCTCTGTCTTTTTCGAATAAACTCTGGCAACACTTTTTTTATAAGACCTGATATACCAATCAAGCCAAATAAAGCAATAAACATATAAGATGTCGAATCTTTCACAAATAAAAATAAAAACATAGGTACAAAATAAAGAATAATAAAAACTTTACTCGTAATTTGTGGACCTTTTAGACCACTCAGATCTATCTTATTTTTATCATGTATCATGGAATTGATCGTACTTCTTACACAATAGCCTAAATTCAACATAGAACACCACATGACTTCAAAAGCAAGAATCATGAAGGTTGCTGGAAAGGTTTGACTTGATAAATAGAAAAGCTGTCCGCTATATTTAAAAGTCATCACAAATAATGAATTGATTGTTGGAATCAGTAAATATCCTAAAATAAGGCCTAAAGGAATTGCGCAAAGCATGATTGTAAAAACTTGTAAGAATAAATAAAAACCTAATTGATAAATGCTTGCTCCTGACATCAAAATAATCGAAATTTCTTTTCCTTTATTAGATACATAAAAGTTATTTGCGAGAAAAACACAAAGCATAGCAATAACAATAACAAAGACTGCAATAGGTGTCACAAAGGTTGTATCATCTTTTCCTAAATGAATACCTGAATAAGGATTAAATGTAAGATTAAAAAAAGAGAATATAAAAATAGTTGTAAGAAGAAAGGTCAAAAAGTAAAAGATACTTTTTGACATATCTTTCTTTAAAGAAACAAATGCAAGTTTAATGATACCCATTATTCAAAGAGTTCTTGTGATTCGCTTGAATTAATATCAACTATTTTATAAAAATATTCTTTTTGTGATAATCCTTCTCTTTCAATCGTACGATCGATAATTCCATCTTTAATATATAATAGTTTAGAAGAATAAGAAGCAATCTTACTATCATGTGTTACCATTAAAATAGAGACACCTTCTTTTTCATTAAGCTCTTTAAATAAAGAAAGAATTTCATGAGAGTTTTTACTATCAAGATTTCCAGTTGGTTCATCTGCCACAATCAATTTAGGATTAGTAACAAGTGCTCGACAGATAGCCACTCTTTGTCTTTGTCCACCTGAACATTCATTAGGATATTTATCAAGAGTTTGCGCTACATCGAGTTTTTCAGCAACTTCTTCGACTCTTTTGATAATTTCTTTTTTATCCACATTTGCAAGAGTTAGTGGTACAGCGATATTTTCAAAAATAGTTAAACTATCTAAGAGGTTAAATTCTTGGAAAATAAAACCTAAATTTTCATATCTAAACTTACCAATTTCCCCTTCTGACATAACACGTACTTCTTTACCATTAATAAAAACTTTTCCTTTTGTAGGAATATCAATGGTTGAAAGGTTATTAATGAAGGTCGATTTACCAGCCCCAGAAGGTCCCATGATACACACAAATTCACCTTCATACATTGTTAGTGAAACTTCATGTAAAGCTTCATAAAGTGTTTTTGTTCCAATTCCATAAATTTTTGTAATTTTATCAGCAACAAGTATTTCTTTTTTTTCCATCTTATTTTCCTCCTTTGATTGTTTTAACTACTGCATCGATATATTGAACATAAGTAATAAATCCTGAAATAATAATCGGTATAACATACGATAAAACATAGATAAATGCAAATTGAAATGACATATCTCCATAATAAATAAAACGCCCTGATATAAAAACAATATAAACAAGCGGTATTAAAATCAAAACAAAATAATAACTAATAACTTCTTGTCGTACTATTTTATTAAGTTCTTTTTTGGTATAACCGATTTTCCATAAATTCAAGAAAAGTGTTTTTCTAGTCATAGCTTCCATCGATAACTTATAAATAATCGAAACAACTAGTAAAACAATAACAACCACATAACCAATAATTCCTGTCGTAAATTCACGTGGTGAATGAATATTAGAAGCAAGAATGGCAAGCATTCCTGTAACAGCTATCGTCATTAAAGAAAATAAAAGAAGTGATCTTTGAATCGAATAATTTAAATTAGAAATTGAAATAAGAATATATCTTTTTGTAAGAAAAATTCCTCTTTTTAAATTTCTTACAACATCTGGTAACACATAACGAATCACTCCTACTGCCCCCGATAACCCTACAAGCGTTGGCGCAATATAAGCGGTTGGTTCATGTGGATTCATAAACATCATAACAATTCCAAAAATATAGATTCCAAAGAAAGCAAGTGAAACACTTTTTTTCGTATTTTTTTTTACTTTCATTTCTTTTTCTTGACTTAAAAGAGTTTGAATATCATTTTTATGTAAAAAGCCTGCCGTCAAAACACAAATCATTGATAAAACTATGGCAACTAAGATAAATGAATAAAGATAAGCTTCGCTTGGTATAATGGATGGATCTTTAGAAACATCCAACATTTGATACATGTAAGCATTCGAAAAGGGAACCACACATCTCCCAATTAAAATTCCTAAAGGTGTAGCAAGAATCAACAAAGTAAATGTTTGATATAAAACATACATCGTTGAATTAATGTACCCTGAACCAGACATAGCCATGATAGCAAGTTCTGTTGTCTTTCTTGATAAAAAGAAATTATTTGCGAAGAAAATCATAAAACAACAAAAACAAATAATAAAAAAAGACAATATCGAAGAAAAAGGCATTTGTACCTCATTCCATGTACCCCCACTTTTAGCAATCGCTTGATCAGCTAAATCTGGATTATTAATAATATTGAAAAACACAAAACAGACGGTAACCGCAAATATCAGAGTAATTCCATAAAATAAACTCTTTTTATAGTCTTTGACAAGCATTCTTATTGAAAATTTAAAAGTTCCCATAACACCCTCCTATTTAAATAATTCTTTAATTTGATCTATTGAATGAATACAACTTTCTATTTCTTCTTCAGATAAAATCATTTTCATTTTATTCATGATATCTTGATAGATATCTTCTGTTTCCTGAATCAAGTTTTTTCCTTTATCCGTAATAACAATACGTGTATGACGTTTATCAAAATGACTATTTCCCATTAAAAGCCAACCTTTATCTTCTAAACGAAAAACAATTCCCACAACTGTCGAATGAGGCAATTGAAAATTTTGACAAATCGTTTTTTGATAAACCACTTTATTTGTTTGTGCTACAAAACGAATAATATTTAATTCATTGAATTTAAGCCCATAAGGTTTTAGCTTCTTATTGGCATACTTATTCATCTGTGTCGTCAGCAAATCTAACGCCACCAATACTTGATATTCTTGATTCATACATATTCCCCTTCCCCAATTATAAAAGCGCTTACATGTAATTACAATAAAAATATGTCGATTTCGACATATTTTTAAAATTTGGGTAAGATCAATATTTTTTTACATGTTACCCTTTAAATTTTAATTTTTTTCATAATATAAAAATAGAATATTATTTTTAATATGATTATATAATACTTATAACGATAGTTAATCTACGGAGCCTATTGCGGATAACCTGTCATTTTATAGTGGCAGGTTTTTTCTATATTATAAACAAGGAGGATAAAACATATGAAGCCATTTAAAACAATCGACGAACAATATGATTTACTTGTAACAAGAGGTCTTAATTTTACTAATAAAGCAGAGGCAAAGCACTTTTTATTAAACAATAATTATTATAACGTTATTAATTGTTATGCAAAATTTTTTATGAACTCCTACGATAAATTTATTGAAGGAACTACTTTTGATGAGATAGCTTATCTCCAACACTATGACAAAGAAATAAAAGCTATTTTTTTTAAGAGTATTTTAGAAGCAGAAAAACATTTTAAAGCTATTCTTGCATATCGTTTTTCAGAAAAATTTAGAAATGAAAAATTTGCCTATCTTATCGCATCCAACTACAGTAATAAAGAAATACTTCAAGTTACAAAAACAATAGCTTCTTTATCAAGTATAATAAGTAAATACAAAAATAAACCTAATAATTCTATTAGTCATTATCTAAACAAACATTATGATATTCCATTTTGGATTCTTACAAACTATATGAATTTTTGTCAGCTACTTTATTTTTATAAATATTTAGATGATTCATTACAAAATATTATCGCAAAAGACTTTAGCTATTTCTTAAAAGAAAATTTAGATATTAAATCTATTCAATTGACTTCCAACACTCTTATTTCATTTTTAGAAAACATTATAGAAATTAGAAATATCGTTGCACATAATGTTGCACATAATAATAAATTATTGAGTTTCAAATGTAAGGGACATGTGCACTATTTAAAAGAATTACATGATCTATATGCTATCCCTAATACTTCTTGTAAACAAGATATTCAACGTGTCAGATGGTTAATTAAGAAAAATAATAGAAAATACAATTTTTGAATATGTAATTTATAAGCATTTTAATAAATTGACAAAATTAGATTAATTAAAAAAGTAAGAATATAATTAGAATCTTACTTTTTTAATGTTTTTGTAAACTATATTTTAGTATGAAATTTTATTAATATTTTAATTGTTATTCTTTATTTTACTTTTTCTATTAAGATAAAGCATTATTAATGTATCACATGCTAAAATAATAGAGCATAAATTATGATACCAGTTATCTCCAAGAGATCTAGTAAAAGTCATAAGAAGGATACCTGCATAAATGAACATATGATTTTTTATGTTATTTTTAATAATATAAATTGTTGAAACTATATAGATTATAGTAACTAATAAAATAAGATACATGTCCATGGTTTAACCTCCTTGTTTAATATGGTTTTTGATTTACCCACCAACTACCGGTACGACCATAATTATAAGTTACATCAGGTTGTTTTTTGCCATTAACAACTGGATGCATAATGATTTTTCTATTACAATATCTATATCCGTATTGTGTTGCATTTCCTACTTTATATGTTTTAGATGTTCTATATAAATCATATGACCAATCAGAAGTTATGTTTCCAGATGCTTTGCTTAAATTATGTGATAAAATCCCTGTTGCAGTTGCAAAAGCAGCTGCTAAACCATTGTATGGCATACCAGAACAAGCATATAATGTTGTAATATAACTAATTTCTTCTAAAACTGATGCAATATCACCAACAATTTTTCCTATATTCTTTTTTAAAGAAGCTTGTTTGACACTGGACGCATTTGATGGAATACCAGTTACACTATATTCATAAGTATCAATTTGGTTTTTTAATCGTTCAAAATTTTCAATTGTTTTTTGTTTGTCCATTTCTAAGTATTCTTCTTTAGTGAAAGAATTATCATAAATATGTTCCACTGTAGTAGTAATTACAACACTACCGATGCCTTCAATTTCAAAATTCCCTGTATCTAAATCATACGTGCATTCTTTTTTATCATATGTTTCATAACTAATTTTATTTCCTTCAATATTAATTGATTGAGGAATGATATAATTATTATTTTCTTTAGCATTTGCTACTACTGCTGCAGATCCCATACAACTAGAAATAGTTAATAAACTTACTACGGATTTTTTAATATATTATTCATTTTTATTTTTTCCTCCTAATAATTGTATTTAATGATAAGCAATTGTACATTGTGATGTTGATTTTGTACCCATTGTTTTTGTAACATATATTCCTGTTGCTCTACAGTAATAACTTTCATTTGTTTTATTGATGCTTGCATTTGTTTTTTTAGTCTCACCGGTTGATGATTTAGATTTACAAGTAGTTGTTTTCATTAATCTACCATCACTTTTTCTGATTAAATAAGCATATCCATTGATTCCTATAGGATATGTAGCTGAATAAGTTCCTCCGAAAGTAAGTGTTTTACTATCTTTTCTTACTAAAAATGCTTGCGTTAATACAGCAATGACATTAGGCTCTCTAGCAACAGAATTTTTTTTCATAGTATTGTATATAGTTATCTCTTTATTACTATCATCTTCCCCTAAAATCTTTTCTGCAGGTAAACTGTTAAAATAATTTTTTTCATCTTCAGGCAAACTATCGTACATTTCCTTATCGGTTAACTCAAGTATTTTACCAAATGAAGAATTATAAATAGTAATATCTTCCAATGCATTTACATTATTAGAAGTAAAAAATAATCCAACAATAAATGAAAATGAAATAAACGATAAAATGATTTTTTTCATGACAATTTCACACCTCTCAATTATTTTGTAAATAAACCTAGTCCTGTATTTCCAAATAAGAATACTAATATAATAAGTACGATTATAAGAACTATAATAAATCTATATTTTTTCATGTAATTCTCCTTTTCAAGGTAAGCGCTTTCCTTGTTTAAAGTGTATCATAATTAATTAGGTTGTCAATATATTTATTTTATTTTACGACCTATTGTATATAAAATATATGTCATATATAATATATTTGTAAAATGAATTCATTTTTGGAGGATATTATGGCAAAAAATACAAATTATTTATTTAAGCTTGATCTTCTTTTGTTAAGTATTCTCAAAGAAAAGGATAAGTATGGTTATGAAATGATTAAAGAGATTGCACAAAGAACAGACAATCTTATAGAGGCAAAGCATGGAACCATGTATCCTATTATTTATAAGCTTATAGAAGAAGAATATATTACCAGTAATACTGTTTTAGTGGGCAACAAAGCAAGAGTCTACTATCATCTTGAAGAGAAAGGAAAAGAATATTTGGAATCGATTACTCAGGATTATGATGATCTTGTACAAAGTATTGATCTGATTGTTCATGGAACAAAGCATTATGAAAGATAGTAAGAAATATTTTAAGGATATTAATAAATTATTTCCTATTCATAGTACAAAGGAAAAAAAATATTTGCATGATTTAAAAAAACAAATTGATGAATACGATGAGCTTTCTTATCATGAACTAGAAGAACAATTTGGTACGCCTATTGATATTGTTGTTGCTTATTATGAAACAATAGATACAAAATATATTTTAAAAAAAATAAAAATAAAACATATTATTTCAACAATTTGCGTTTTGATTATGCTACTTGTAGCAGTTACATCATGTTATGAAATATACACAGTAAATCAAGCAAAAAAGAAATTTGATGAAATGTGGCCTATTCATTATGAGGAAAAAATCACAGAAGATAAGGAGATTACAGAATAAATGAAAAAATTACTTTTAGGATTAACATTAGTATTGATGTTGATTTTACCGACTAATATAAATGCTTTGGAAGAAAATCATAATACAACATATTATGAGAATGGCTATTATTATGAAATTTCAATTAGTGTTACGAATTCAGTTGCACGTTCAGCAAAAGAAGGCAGTAAAACAATTTATTGTAAAAACTCAGCAGGTAAAACAATGTGGTCACTTACTGTTAAAGGAACATTTACATATAACGGAAGCACTTCTAGTTGTACATCTGCTAGTGCATCAACTTCAATAACAGATGCTACTTGGAAAATCACTAATAAATCTAGTTCAAAAAGTGGAAATACAGCAAAAGCAACTGCTACTGCTATTTGTTATTTAAATGGTAATCCTATAAATAGTGCTACAAAAACTGTTAATTTAAAATGCAGTGCTAGTGGTAAATTGAGTTAATACAAAGAGCAAATTTAAAGCTCTTATTATACTTGTATATCGAATATGTTTAATATAAGTTGATACTTATTACATAATAAATAATTATAAAAAAATTGTGTATTTTATCATACTCAAAAGAGAAGATAGGGAGGTGCGGACAATTTCTTGGACTTATTAATTAAGCTAAATTCAAGTTTTGTCT
>ERZ772885.1027-NODE-1027-length-18586-cov-9.981544_pt1 | contig 18586 bp, 19 predicted proteins | sample MGYA00580580_ERZ772885 | MGnify/ENA primary metagenome ERZ772885 (study PRJEB29015, sample SAMEA2737673) | human gut metagenome | biome: human gut; feature: human-associated habitat; material: faeces | place: China | collected 2012 ...
AATGGCTGAAATTGCTGGACCTTGATCCCGAAAGTTTGTTGGCTACTAATGTTTGATTACAAAAAAAGACCCAGTAACTTCTCTTGTTCTGCTCATCCTGGCAGGACAAAATTGAAGTCCACTGTGTCTTTTTTTAATGTCATCAAATTTGAGAAGGCTGGGTCATCCCCATAACTACTCTTTCGGTTTCGGCCGCCGCTCCAAATGCCGGCGCATTTTGTCTAGCAAGAATAGCTGGTCGTTATTCCACGGACTGTTGCGTCGGGCGAGATGGGCGGCGTAATTTGCTGTGTCGTGGTTGAATTCTCGATCAGAGCGCTGGACTTCTTTGAGAAAATCGCGGGAGCTGATCCGCAAGGCGCCACGAGAGAAGACGGTCCATTGTTCAGCTTGGTCGCTAGTAACGACGACAAGTTGCACTAGCGGCGAGTTCATGTCCTGTGCGAGGCGTTCAATGTAACTATCAGCGGTTTCATCTTCTTTGGTGAAGACGACTTGCAGATCCCATTTTGCATAACTTTTACCAATACCGGGCACGTACATCGCATCGAAGACCACGATCATTTTAGCGTTTTCGTGGCTGCGATATTCTGCCAGAATGTCCAACAAGCGATCACGGGCCACATCAAAATGATCCTCAGCTTTGAGTTTTGCAAGTTCCGGCCAGTTGCCGATGACGTTATATCCGTCGACGATCATGATGTGTTCGCGCATTTATTTTCCCTCATGCCGACTGGCGAATGCCTGATACATCAGGATGCCCGCGGCCACACTTGCATTTAGACTTTGAACGTGGCCGACCATCGGAATCGCAATCATCGCATCCATTAACTTCGCAACGCCAGGCGAGATGCCCTTGCCTTCATTGCCGATCACCAACGCAGTACTGCCTTTTGCATCCCATTTTCGATAATCCTGACCGTCCATAGCAGTGCCAAAGACCCACATGCCGCGTTCTTTCAGCGTCTTAATGGTCTGGGCGAGATTCGTCACCCGCGCCACCGGGACATACTCAATCGCCCCTGTGCTGACTTTGGCAACGGCACTTGTCAGGCCCACAGCGCGATGCTTCGGAATGATCACCCCGTGCACCCCGCTTGCATCTGCTGTCCGTAAAATGGAGCCCAAATTGTGTGGATCTTCCAAGTTATCCAGCAACAGGAAAAACGGATCTTCGCCTTTATCAGCGGCATTTTTGAAAAGATCATCTAAGGTTGCATAGGCGTAAGGCGTCATTGCCAATAAGACCCCTTGGTGATTGCCTTGGTCACTCATCAGATCTAATTTTTGCTTAGGTGCCGTGCTCACTAAAATTTTCTTTTTTTGCGCCATGCCGACCAAATGCTGAATCGGTTCACTTTTCAGGTCGGTTTGGACGAACAATTTATTGATGGTGGCAGCGGTGCCAGCTTTCAGCGCCGCCTCAACGGCATGGCGGCCAAAGATAAACTCATCTGGATCATGTTCAGTTGTTGCTTGCGGCTTTTTTGCCATGTCCCGTCTTCCCTTCTTCAACGTATTGGATACACCATGCTGCTAATTCAGCAACACGGTCATCGCGGCCGATCAAATGTAAGTAGCCGAACAGTGCCTCGAATCCTGTTGAAACTCGATAAGTCACCACATCGGTATTTTTCGCGTGCGTGTAGCTTTTGGCATTGCGCCCGTGCTTAAAAATGTCGGTTTCATCACTATCCAGCAGGTTGGCTTCCTCCATCCCAGCAATCAGCGCCGCTTGTGCCTTTGCGGACACAAAATCCTTGGCTGCCCGTTGCAGTGATGCCGGTCGAACTAAACCGCGCTTGAGTAAGTGTTCCCGAATGTAAATTTCATAAACCGCGTCGCCCATGTAGGCTAACGCGATACCGTTCAATTGTTTTGGATCAAATGTCATTGTCTGCGCCACCGTGTTCCTTGAGGAGTGTCTTCCAAAATAATGCCTTGTGCGGCCAACTGATCACGAATTTGGTCGCTCTTAGCAAAGTCTTTCGCTGCCCGTGCCGCATCTCGAGCCTTCACCAAGGCATCAATGTCTGCATCCAGGCTCTTCTGATCAGCAAACACCACACCGAAGATTTGCAGCCAAGCATCGTATTCATTCAAAAGGTCATTGATACTTTCACTTTTGACCGTCTCTTCATTAGCATATTCATTAAGCAACTTTGCCAGATCGAATAAAACGGTGAGGCCATTTTGGACGTTGATATCATCATCCATGGCAGTCACGAAGCGATCCTTCAAGGTTTGCAGCTGCTTGGTAATTTGTGGATCAACGCCGGTTTCGGCCCCGCGACGACGATAGGTCAAATTCTCACGAGCAATTTTTAGCCGATTGAGACTGTTGGCCGCATTTTTGAGGTTAGTTTCAGAATAGCGAATCGGCATCCGATATTGGGTACCAGCCATGAAAAAACGTAGAACTTGCGGATCAACTGTTTTGCGAATATCATGCACAGTGATGAAGTTGCCAAGCGATTTGCTCATTTTCTCGTCGTCCTCACCAATCGTCACGAAGCCGTTATGCATCCAATACCGAACGAACTGCTTGTCGGTTTTAGCTTCGCTTTGGGCGATTTCATTCTCATGATGCGGAAATTCCAGATCCTGGCCGCCACCATGAATGTCAAAAGTATCACCTAACAGCTTGGTGCTCATGACTGAGCATTCAATGTGCCATCCTGGCCGTCCTTTGCCCCATGGTGACTCCCAACTGATCTCACCGGGTTTGGCGGCTTTCCACAAAGCAAAATCAATCGGATCTTCTTTTTTAGCTAATTCGTCTTGGGTAATATGTTGACTGGCACCTTCTTCAAGTTCATCCACATTCTGATGAGATAACTCCCCATAATGTTTAAACTTGCGGGCCCGGTAATAAACATCGCCGTCAACAGCATAAGCGTATTCTTTGTCGATCAAATCCTGCACAAATTCAATAATATCCGGGATCATTTGACTGGCGCGAGGATGAGCCGTTGCCGGTTCGATCCCCAGCGCCGTCGTGTCTTCCATGAACGCATCGATAAACCGTTGCGCCAAGTCCAGCGGAGCTTCACCGGTTTTATGAGCAGCATTGATAATCTTGTCATCAACATCGGTGAAGTTCGAAACATAGGTCACTTTATATCCGCGATATTCAAAATACCGGCGGATGGTATCAAACGCGATAGCACTGCGCGCGTTACCGATGTGGATGTAATTGTAAACAGTCGGTCCGCAGACATACATCCGGATTTCTCCCGGATGCAACGGCGTGAATGTCTCTTTTTTCCGGGACATTGTATTGTATAACGTTAACATCGGCTCATTTCCTTCCTGTAGCGTCTTAACTGCATTTTACAGGAAACGACCGTGATTATAAAGGAACGGGGCGGGCGATTGCAACATTCTGTGCCGTGCCAAACGCCGCAATCTCCGCCTTGGCACTACGACCTTAATGCTTAGCAGACTATCTATCAAAAAATAAAAAGGAATGATTTTCCTAAATACGGCAATCATTCCTTTTGGAGCTGCGCATGACGTTCCTGTTTTTCAGCAGCCTTAATCAATTTTCCGCTTCGGATTCAGAATCCCCAACGGATCAAACAATCCTTTAATTTGATGCTGAATCTCATCAACATCAAAGCCTAATTCTTCATTGTTCCATTGGTTCTTGCTCATCCCCACCGCATGTTCACCGGAAATGGTGCCGCCGAGTGCCAATGCTTTGCGGAACATCAGACGAATGGCTTGGAGCGCTTCTTTGGGCGGTTCTTCCTCATCAGCCGGCCAGATGACGGTTGGATGCACATTACCATCGCCCGCATGACCTGCCGTGTAAATTTCGACATTTAAGTCCTGTGCGACTGAGGCAATATAATCCATCATTTCGGGCAGTTTAGACAACGGCACCGCCATGTCTTCCATAATATGTTGGCCGTTTGCGAAAACCGCCGGCAACATGTCCTGACGCAACTTGATAATCGCCGCTGCTTCTTTGGGGTCACTGGTGACCTTGATGTTTTTGGCATGATCGTCATTTAAAATCTGCTCCGCCATTTTCAGACTAGCTTCACCACCAGCATCTAACTGGAACAGGAGCATTGCCTCGGCGCCTTCAGCATAGTGAGTGCCTTCATAACGATCCAACGCAGCAACTGTCAGGCCATCAAGTGCTTCAAGCATGACCGGATAGATACCGGAAAGTCGCAAATCCTCCACCCCTTTAGCCAATGCTGTCATGTTGTCAAAATAGGCAATTCCAACAACCGGCGTGCCAATTGGAATCGGGTTCAGTTTGACAGTGACTTCAGTGATGATGCCCAACGTGCCTTCCGAGCCGACGAATAAGTGCGTCAAATCGTAACTAAACGCATGCTTGTAAGTTCGGCCGCCAAGTTTGATTTCACGGCCGTCTGCCAAAACCACTTTAAGGCCAAGCACATTGTCGGTTGTCGCCCCATACTTCACGGTACTCATCCCACCAGCATTGGTTGCCGCATTGCCACCAATGCTTGAAATTGGCTTAGATCCAGGATCAGGTGCGTAAAAAAGACCTTGCGCACGCGCTGCCTTATCCAGATCCCCGTTAATCACACCAGGCTCAACAACTGCCAACAAATCGCCTTTGCTAATCTCTTTAATCCGATTCATTCGCGCTGTCGATAAAATAAGACTGCCGTTGATGCCGTCAGAACCGATCACGGTGCTCGTATCTGCGCTTTGAGGAACTACTGGCATATGATATTGACGCGCGATTTTTAACACACCTTGAATATCTGCAACATCGCTGACTGCAACATATGCCAGAATTTTCCCGGCGATCTCACGCTGGGCATTGCCATTGGCGCTATGTTCGCGCGCGATTTTATCATCAATGTGGATTTCGGCATGCGGGGCCGCGTCTTGCAAGGCTGCCAGAATTTCCGAGTTATCATAAGCTGTAAAAATTGCCATCACAAAAACCTCCTCAACACCTCTAAAAGCAGGTGGCAGCGTTGGCCATTCGCCTCTGAAGCGTCGACTTTATTATGGACTATTTTGGTAAAGATGGCTTAGTAAGACGCTCGGTGGTGTGCCTATTAAGACGCCGATTGACCCTGCGATGAGATTGACTGTCTTGCCTTTGTCTCACCAGCAATGGTTTCCTTGGGATGAACGGTAATAACAGCCTCTCCTAGCCAAGTCGTTTCTGGTGCCATGGCTGCCAAGCGATAAGGTTGACGTGGTTGGCCGCTGCCTGTTATTGGCGTTGGTGTGGCAACACAAATCGTCAAGACATCTGTGTCCACACCAGCGTCTGCTAGATGGCGAAAGCGGACCAAATTAATGGTCTGTTCTTGTGGTACCACCAGTGGTTCGCAGTTGCCGCGATAATCGAGTCGAACGACATGCCGGCCATGTGTGTCAAAACCAGATAAAACGGCCACCTCTGGACGACCAAGTACTTGAGTTCGCGGATCAAAACCGTCAAAGCTGGCGAAACGCGGCAATATGTAATAGAAGATCGGTGACGCCAGGGCCACAGGTTCCTTGCTTAGTAAATGCAGGCCGACTTTCCCGCCAAAACAGCCGGCTGCAGCTGATCCCGGCAAATATTGCAAGGCAAAAGTTGGTTTTGTGGTCAATGTGTCTAACGGTTCCTTGTCGTTATTGCGATTGTCACGCATCAGTGGTCACTCCTGTCAAAATTATGCTTGATATAATTAAAATGATACTCGCTTGATCCATAAAAACGCACGTTATAAGATTTACCGAATTTTTGCTGACGATTCAATCCGAGCCATTGGGCCAGATTCTCCAAGTAAGCCTGAAAAAGCGCGTCTGTGTTGCGGTTATCAAAAAACAGGTGTTTGTTCACGGACCATCGTCGGTCCTGAACAAACACCTGCAGTTGTGAAAAATCACAACATGAACTCAACATTAGGAAGACAACGACGAAAACCAGAAAAACATGCGCTGTCCATTAATCATGCCGGGGATTGGCTTATCAGGTCAATGAAAAAGCCAGGCATAAATGATATGAAAAATCGCTGCCGTCACCAGTCCTGTCATCATACCCAGAACAAAATATAAAAGTAAGTGCTGCCGCTTACCTTTCATTTTTCATTCCTACCCTTCCTACGTTGCAAGGAGCTAGTCTCCCTGTCATTTAGGGTAACCGATGTCGACAAGTTCTGGGGAAAATAAATATAAACGTTAGGAAATCACCGATTAACGTCGTCCTTTAGGCACACTCACTCAATTATTAACAACAAACGTTGCCCTTCGCGTTCCACCAAAACCTATTGTTTGCATGCAAAAACCCGCACATCTGCGCGGGCTTCCTGCATCAATTAAAGTTGGCCGGTGACAAGATCAACGTTTTTAAGGACTTGATCGCGGCCCATCAGTTCAATGGTTTCAGCAAGTTGCGGACCATGCATCCGCAATGTTGCAGCGATTCGAATTGGCATGTAAAGCTTGCGACCCTTGACCTTGGTTTCCTGCTTGACTTCATTGACAATACCGCCAATGGAATAAGCGTCAAACGTGTCGAGTGCCCGAATCTTTTTGGCGAAGGCTTCGATGACTGGCTTAGCATTGTCATCTGCCAGTTCTTTGCGTTCGTCATCGGTTAGGTCAGTGGCTTTGTCGAAGAAAATATCGGCAAGCTTGCTGATCTGAGCGGTATAACTCATTTGATCGGTGTAAAGACTAATAAGCTGGCGCGCCCACTCGATGGTCTTCGGATCTGGATCACTATGAATTTTGCCATCTTCAATCAAGTTAGCTAAGGACAAACTCATCAATTCATTCGGGTTCGTCTTTTGCTTGGCCTTGATGTATTGGTTGTTCACCCATTCCAATTTCTTCTGGTCAAAACGGGCTGGGCTCTTAGATAGCCGCTTTGGATCGAATTGCTTGATGAATTCCTTTTTGGTGAAAATTTCATCTTCACCAACTGGGGACCAGCCAAGGAGCGTAATGAAGTTGAACATCGCGTCTGGCAAGTAGCCGAGTTCACGATATTGTTCAATGAACTGTAACACGGTTTCATCACGCTTCGACAACTTCTTACCGGTGGCGCCGTTAATGATCAAGGTCATATGGCCAAAAATTGGTGGTTCCCAGCCAAATGCATCGTAAATGGCCAATTGCTTTGGTGTGTTGGCAATATGATCGTCCCCACGCAACACGTGGCTGATTTGCATCATATGATCGTCTACTACCACCGCAAAATTGTACGTTGGCATGCCATCACGCTTCTGAATGACAAAATCGCCGCCCAGTGTGTTGGCATCAATCGAGATTTTCCCCTTAACGATGTCGTCCCACTCGTAGGTCTTGTCCATTGGAATGTGGAACCGAATCACAGGCTCCAAGCCCTTCGCTTTGGCCGCGGCAATCGCGTCAGCCTTTTCAGCGTCCGTCATGCCCTCATATTCATATTCGTAATGCGGCATCTCGTGACGAGCCTTTTGGGCTTCCCGATCGGCTTTCAGTTCCTCTTCGGTCCGATAAGACTCGTAGGCAAAGCCTTTATCAACAAGTTGCTTGATCAGCTTGTCATAGATGTCCTTACGTTCAGACTGCCGGTATGGGCCAAAGTCGCCGCCTTTGTCGGGGCCTTCATCCCAGTCAATCCCGAGCCAGTGAAGGTTCTCCATCTGACTCTTTTCGCCGTCTGCAACATTCCGCTTTGTATCGGTGTCTTCGATCCGCAGCACCAACGTTCCGTTGTTGTGCCGTGCGAACAAATAATTGAACAACGCCGTCCGCGCATTGCCGATATGCAAATGCCCGGTCGGACTTGGTGCATAACGCACCCGAATTGGTCGATCTGCCAATGTCTTAGCCTCCATTTTTCTGTAAACATGCACTGATAGTGTACCACAGAAGGGACGTCCATTGGGCTGATGTGGGAGATTGAATCTATGTCAGTTGGCTTCTGATCGTTCTACTAAACGACGCAACCTTTGCAATCTATCATTGCCTTAATCAAACGGGAATCTCATGCCCCATGCATTTCGCACACTGTCCATGATATGGCTGACATCGTGAGATAGTAGCAACTGACCATCATCGTGACCTTCATCAATGTAGCGCTGAAAATCACGGACTTCATAAACTAAGGCATCGGCCTGATCGCCTGCGCTTAATACCTCGCTGGTCGTGGTATGGGCATCAGGGGTGTAGGTTACTTTGGCGGTTGTGGCACGCGGATAGTCATCAATTTCAACGTAGCCTTTTGTGCCTGAGATCACGCCACGTTTTGGCTGCTTAGCGCGTAATGACAGTGCCATGACGGCCAACTGCTGATCAGCATTTTTTAAAATGATCCCTGATTGTTCATCAACACCGGTTTCAAAGTACTTGACGGTGGTGAGCGTTACATTCGGCTGAGCATCTAAGAACGTACGAGCAAAGGCAGTTGCGTATCCGCCGATATCAAGCAACGCGCCACCAGCCAGATCCTTATTGAAGAAACGATTCTTTGGATCAAAGTCTTTCAAGCTACCGAAGTTAACTTGAACAAGATGAATGTCACCTAACTTGCCACTTGCAATCAGCTGCTTAACTTGTTGATAAACCGGCATATGGTACAAGGTTAACCCTTCAGATAAAATCAGGCCCTTGTGCATGGCCAACTGCTGGACATCATCAAATTGCTTAGCATTGACCGTAATCGCTTTTTCGGCAAGAACGTGTTTGCCGGCATTCAAAGCTTTTTTGATGTATGGGTAATGATAGGTATGCGGCGTTGCAATATAAATCACATCAACGTTTGGGTCGGCAATCAAAGCATCTGGATCTGTATATGTTTTGGCAATATGTTTTTCAAGAGCGAACTTCTTAAGCATGTCGGCATTGACATCAGCGACGGCGTAGATGCTACCGTTTTCCCGGTTTAAAGCGTCGGCCATTTCGTGTGCGATCCAACCAGTTCCGATCATACCCCAGTTATAGTTTGTCATATGACTCATCCTTTCTTTTAAACGCATTCTCCAGCCCAGAAACCTACGTGTAAGAACCTTGGTCGCAATAGTCAGAGTCCGACCATCACGCCTAAGGCCACTTACACTTCGGTTTCTAACCGGGCTGGTTCACGCTCTGCTTAATTTCATGTACCTGACCATCTGGTGTTTCTATCAAGAGTAATGTCGCCAGATGAGCAAAATATGAAGTCGCAACAACTCCCGGTAATGAGGCTAGCAAATGATCAACTTTCGCGATATCCGTCCATTCCGCCATCGTACAATCAATTAATTCATTGCCGTCGCGCGTTCGCGTGTAGCCCATGTAAGTGGTAGCCATTCGTCGTTTTGCCTGCAAGCCTAGCAGCTTGGCAGATGCCATCACCTGTTCACTTGCCGCGCTAACAACTTCCAATGTCAGCGGTACCGCGGCATTCAGTTGAGCGTTGACATTTTTCTGAGCAGTGAGAATCACATAAGCATGGCTCGCCTGCGCGTGCAACTTTTCATAAAAATGAATGCCGCCATTACTTTTAAGTAAATTCAAGTCCTTATCGGCACTGTCACAGCCATCAAAGGCAATATCACTAGCTATCTGTGTTGTTGTTGGTAACCCCAGTGTCTGACAATAAGCCAGCGTTACTTCAGAGGGACTGCAAATCTGAATACCCGGCAATGCCCGCGCGACAATGCCATCAGCAAGCGTCTGCATGTGCCGACCACCGCCAAGACTCACTACCTGATGCGGCTGAATAAGTGCTAGAGCAGCGGCGATTTGATCTGTCATGAAAGTTGCTTCCTCTCTTTTATTTTTGATGAAATTATATTTCACGTATAATGTAAGACTGAAATTTAGTTTTGTCAACAGCTAGTTGTGAGGATTGTCTTTTGAAATTAATCGCGTAGAATAAAGGCCGGAGAGTTTCATAAAACAGATTATTCAGAAATTTAATTGAAAAGGAGCTGTGTTATGAGTATTATTGACCGTCTTTATAGCATGCTGCCAACACTGACCGCGACTGACCGTAAGATTGCGCAGGTTGTTCTGACGAATCCCGGTGCTGTCGTGAATACCACCATCGCCGCCCTCGCAAAAGAAAGTAACGTTAGCGAAGCCTCAATTTCTCGTTTTTGCCGGACAATTGGTGTTGAAGGCTTTCATCAACTCAAGATTGAGCTTGCTAAGGTTGCTGAAAACCGTAGTGCGTATTATCAGGAAATTAACGCCGACAATCTTCAGCAAGCCTTGAGCAATATCAGTGCCAACAAAGTCGCCGAAATCGAAGGCACACTAAAAAACGCCAGCTCACATGACATTCGAAAAATTTTGGATTTGTTAAAACAAGCTAGTGTAATTTTAGTAGCCGCTGCTGGCGACACGCAGCCGGTTGCCGATGACGCCGTCTATAAATTCAATCAACTCGGTCTACTAGCCATCACAGACAGTTCTTGGGAAACGGCGCTCGCCCAAACCATGAATGCACCTGCAGATGCTTTGTTGCTGGTTATCTCAAATTCTGGCGAAACGCGGAATCTCATCACCCAAATCAAAGCCGCTCAACAACGTGGTATTGCTGTGGTCGCGATTACCAATCGCAAGGATTCACCGATTGGCTTGGCCGCCGATTATCAGCTTTTGACCGCGGTTCGGCAGCAAATTTTCGAGTCTGAATATTTCTTCTCACGCGTAGCCGCCATGACGGCGGTGGAAGCCTTATTCTTGTTGCTTCTAGCTGAGGATAAAACTTTCATGGCACATATTAAGGCTCATGAAGCATTGATTGCGGAGACTAAGATTTAAGTATTCGTCTTAGGCCGACTCTTATCATTCAAAAATGCCATTTCTCCTAAGAAAAGATTAGGTTTTAAATCTCTTGCCATGCCAAACTCCGCAATCTCCAGCCAGCTGGGGCTTGCGACGCGAAGCTAGAGCGGAGACGGCGCTTCGAGCCCGCAAAGCCCACGGTCTCGAAATCGCCTAACAACATCAGCTCCAAGGACCGTCGCTGTGTTGTTTGCACGGCTGAGCCCCATCTGGCCTACGATTGCTCCGCCTTGGCACTGGGATTTTTAAGTTTCGACATGGTATGTGTAAGACACAAAGGGGAATGATTTTCCGCAAGTAACACATACGGAAAGTCATTCCCCTTAGTTTGCAACTATCAATTATGTTTCAACATCAACTATGAAACTTCCTAATTAGGAGTCCAAAAATGAATCATACTGGCAGCATAAAGTTCGCCTTGTCATAAAAAGTCTGCAACTATGCCGTCTTCGCCGTTCTCGTCATCACCTGACGATTTTGACGCCAGAACCAATACGTAAAGGCCAAGACTAAAATTGTCTGAACAACTAGTAGGACTTCTTCAACCGCACCGTTCAGCGCACCAACCTGCGTCAGTGCCGCCGGAAAGTCGATAAAGGCATGTAAGCCGATTGGCAACAATAGCCAGAACCAGCGCATGCGTTTCATAATGATGATCCACACAACCACGGATAATGCGATCTGAACCGCCAAGGCGAGTAGTCGTTCCATCAAGGATAACGAAATCGTCCAGCCCGTCGTTGCCATCAATTGTTTCACTTGCGTATTGAGCACCGAACGCGAGCTAGCGGGTACCTTTTCAAGCATTTCGTTTACTTTGCCGCCATTAATCAGCATTGCAAACATAAAGTTGCTGAACATGGTCAGGCTGCCAATCAGAATCATTTCAAGCCCGCCATGACCTAATCCGTATAGGAATGGTGTTTCGGGTGTCACCGCCTTGGTTGGTATGCGTTTATTAATAAACTTAAGTCCTAGATAACGGCCAACCTCTTCAAAAACACCAGCTAACAGCGCGCCATACAACGCATATAGAAACGGCACATGTTGGAAATCTTTAGCGATGCCGCGGAAGGGTCCTTCCAATACACCAGCGAATAGGAAAAAAACGCCCATGCCAATAAAGAAAACCTTGATGGCACCTTTCTTGGGCTTGCTGTAACGCAGAATCACCCAGATTAACAAAATAATCGGTAAGGCAAAACAAAGTAGCATCTCAATGCCCATCATGTTAACCGTGAATTGGCTGACAGGGCTGTTATTCACAACTTTATCCATCCTGAACACCCCTCAATCAAGTATAAAAGAAATGATGACAATACCCGCGACGATCAATAGAAAACCGACAAGGATCACCCAACTCATCGTTTTGGCCATATTGAGCGTGAACCCAATCCCCAACCGTTTTTCAACAAAGAGCGCCGGATCAGTTGGATTATAGTAAAACATCCCCCAGACCCAATGCTGATTATCATTCAACACAGATCCTTTGGCCGTAAGTCGCCGCGTTCCCAGAATATACACCAATGGCAAAAAACTGACGGAGAGCAGTGTCAGGGTTAGTGTGATGATCACAAACCACCATTGACCTTCAGCTGACATATTCGGCAGCATGAGTTGGAGAACCAGTAAGCTTTGACTCAGAAAACCCGTGAACAGCAGATAATACAAAACGGAATTGCGCACCTTACCAGCTCGCGGTTCAGCATCCGGATTGCCGCGAACTGCCCCGCGTGCTCTGCGGGAAAGATAAAAAGCACCCAGCACAGTTAGCGTTTCAACCGCCAGCGCCAAAATCATGACCCATGAATCTGCTGATGTTTGCTGAAAACCAAGTACAAGGGCTAAAAAGAACTGCGGCACCAAGACGAGCCCATAGGCTGCCGGAACCAGCGTTTGGGGCTTGAGTTTATTCAGGTCAACAGTCACCTTGCTTTGGGTAAGCTCCTGCTGATTCCCCATCTCTTTAAGGAGTTGCAAACTTTTCCGATGTGCCGCCACAATCAAGGCATAATTCAGACTGATCGAAAGCAAAAAGGCAGCAATTTGAATCCAAGCAAGCGCAGTCGCCGCAAAGTGCATGGCGGCCGCAATCCCAATGCCAATCACTGAAAGGATTGCCGCCCCTGTTAATGAAAAGGCGAGATAACGACGGCGTAATTTTTTAGCTGCTGGCGTTGTCCAAATGCTGTTACGGGCATATACAACGCCGAATAAAACATTTCGCCGTGACAGCCATGGTGTGACAGCCTGAATCGCAACCAATATCAACCACGTAACAACTAAAATCACCATTTCTGCTTGCATCTTTAATCACTCCTTCAGATCATCATAAAGTTCATCAATCATGGTGTGCAGTGCATCCCGATCTAAATGCCGGGCCACTGCCTCCGCGACAACCTTTTCTAAGGCAGGTCGCAGCACCTCTGCCACTGCTTGATTCGGGGAGCCATGCGCGTGAACAACGACACCACGACCTCGCTGGATCTCAACAAAACCTTCCCTTTGTAGTTCCTTATAGGCTTTATTCACCGTATGCAGATTAACCCCAAGTTCATTGCCCAGCGCGCGGATAGACGGCAAAATAGTGCCATTCGTCAAGTCCCCGGTGGCAATGCCACTCACGATAGCATCGCGAATCTGCGTATACAGCGGAATCTTAGAATCGAAATCGATTGTCAGTTGCACGTCTTCACCTTCTAACTGTTCTAGTTGTTATAGTTAGTATATAACACTTTGAGCAAAAATACTCAATTAGTTCATTAATTATTTTTTTGAGAGGCTAGCGTTAATTTCTCTCAAATATTTCACTTCAAAATCAGCCCATCCAAAATCATCTGTAATTGACGAATTGCATTGTGGTTAATCGAGTAGTATTTTGAGCGTCCCGATGGCTCAATGTGAATCATACCTGCATGTCGTAACGTATCTAGATGGTGAGAAATTGTTGGTGCTGATAAGTTTAACTCAGCCACAATATCAACTGCGCGAGTGGTCTCGTTGTGAGCAATGATTTGCAAAATACGATATCGAGTTGGGTCGCTTATTGCTTTCCACATATCCGTAATTTGTTGATCACTTATCGCCTTTTCAGGAACTTTCACGAATAATACTTGTTGGTGTTGAAAAATACGAATTGTGACGCCAAAGAAAGTTGGTACCAAGTAATATTGGGCATAAGGGCCGCGGTTTCGAAAGCGTTTTCCCATGATGCTTTCCGCTAACAACAATGGATCTGTCGATTCGCCTGAAGCCTTACGATCTGAAATAAATTTCTTTGCTTCTTGGTTTGCCTTTGCAAATGCTTCGGTTGAAATGCGGCGTGCAACAGCTTGCATCAACTGCTGTAATGCTTGAAGAAACAATTCTCCATGATCAAGCAAGTATTGTACCGTCACTGCCCTAATTGGATATCCAATATCTTTCAGTTGTTGAGCCAGTTCGTCTGCATTGGTGCTTGGCGTACTTAATTGCTCACCAAACAGCACATTAATTTTTGTTTCCGGTTTCATTTTCTCATTATATTCAGAAAATCTCTTAATTTTAAAATCAACCAAGTTTCCATGCCCTATCCATTCTAAAAGCGGCATGCCATTCAACGCAGCAAACTCAGATAGTAGCTCTTGGGTTGTTGTGTCAATGCCATAAGAGGTCAGGTCAAGGCTCAGTCCTGGAGCTAATGGATATGTTCGACTCCCCTCTTGCAAAATCAACATTTGAGTAGCCATTGCGATTTCTAAATCATTCGTATGAACAAACTGAGTAGCCATAGTTTGCTCCTTTCTCAGATCTTGATATAAGCAGTTTAACACGATTGTTAGATGATAGTCTTGCATTAAGGTTAGATAGTCATATAATATAAAAGCAAGAACGTTTTATGCTCATCTAACGAAAGGCCGTGATATTATGTCAATCATCGAAGTCACAAACTTACATCGAACTTTTCTTAAGCGAGAACCACATTTATTTCATCACGCCACTCAAAAAATTACAGCAATTCGAGATCTAAGTTTTCATGTTAATTCAGGGGAAATATTTGGTTTGCTTGGTCAAAATGGTGCCGGAAAAACAACTACGATTAAAACATTAACCACATTGTTATTACCGACATCTGGAAATGCACGAGTTTTGGGACTGGATGTCGCCACTTCGGCTGTTCAAATTCGACCACGTATTAATTTCATCTTTGGTGGAGAAGGTGGTTTGTATTGGCGTTTAACAGCACGCGACAATCTACGTTATTTTGGACACCTCTACCGCGTGCCCTCATCAGAACTCGAAACACGTGTCAGTAACCTATTGGCGTTAGTGGGATTAACCTCATCTGCTAATATGCGCGTTGAAACATTTTCAAAAGGTATGAAACAAAAGTTACAAATAGCGCGTGGTCTAATTAATAATCCTCGCATTCTGTTTATGGATGAACCCACCATTGGACTGGATGCTTTAGCTGTACAAAATTTACACACAATTATTCAAACAGCCAGAGCGCAAGGAACAACTATTCTATTAACAACTCATTACTTACACGAAGCAGAGGAACTATGTGACCGTCTATTAATCATTGATCACGGCGAGCAGGTCATCTCGGGAACAGTGTCAAATGTCATTGATCAGGCTGCAAAACGATTTCCAACAAAACCTATAGTCAATTTGGAAGATGCGTACATTGCTTTGATAAAGGAGGAGGCTAATGTTTAAACTTATATGTGCGACTTTAATCGTGCAAATCAAGAATTCCTGGGCAAGACCGATGTTTCGTTTCACGTTACTTGCCAGTCCATTTCTAAATACCATTCTAATTTACGAAATGTTCCAACATTCTCACACTGTGAACGCCGCGGCTTTTATTATCCTCGGTTCTGGACTAATGGGACTCTGGAGCAGTATTTGTTTTTCATCTGTGGGTGATATCACGCGAGAACGCAACATGGGGGTCTTGCCATTTTTGTTTTCATCACCAACTAATTTTAACGTTCTTATCTTGGCAAAAGTTATTGGTAATACCCTGCTTGCTATGCTTTCTTTATTGGTGGCAATTGCGACAGCCGATCTGCTCTTTGATTTAACATTGTCTATCCCTCACCCAGTTTTGCTAACACTAATGTTACTAATCATGGTGATTAGCTTCATTGCAATATCTGTACCGATCAGTTACGCTATGCTTCTTTCGCGCAAGACTGGATTATATATGAACTTGTTAGATATTCCGGTAACCCTTCTCTGCGGATTTGTCTTTCCTCTTTCTACTCTACCGCAGTGGACGCGGCCGCTAAGCGCAGTCTTAATTCCAACTTGGACAACGCAACTTGTGCAGCAGACCCTGCAAGTGAAAATTGATTGGTCCGTTATTAAAGTTGCCAGTATATGGACAATTGTTTTGCTCGCCTTATACACAACATTGACTACCTTGCTTTGGCGCATCATCGCAACACAAGTTCGTCAAACCGGTTCGCTGGAGGTGCAGGAATAATGCTAAATTTCTTTAACTTAGCGTGGTTAGACTTTAAATCATCCGTCATCATTTTAAATGCTGAGGAATTCATTCTATTGCGACTCGGTTATCCGCTTATTAGTATGATGTTCTACGTACTTCTGGCAACCTACAGCTTTAATCCAAGTTCATTGGCCAAGTGGGTGGTGGGCAACGCATTTTTGCTATGTATTAACACATGTATCTTCGTCATGGGAACTGCGATCAACGCGGACCGTGCTACTGGACGTTTGCGTTCAATAATCGTGTCCCCGACACAAAGAATTGTCTATTTGTTATCAAAAAGTTTATTTTCAATAATCATCACCTTTTTTACGGTATTAATTGGTTTTGTTGTTGGTGCGCTGGTATTCAATCTTTCGGTTAATCAAATTGCATGGCCGCAACTTCTAATTTGTATCGCGCTCGGCATGTTAAGTCCGACTGCTTTCGGTCTTCTTCTATCAACATTTGCTTTAATTACAGATAGTATGCATTTTATTCTGAACTTCATAGCTACCGGTTTACTAATTTTAACCGGAGCCAATTTTCCCCTAAAGCAATTACCAGTATTCTGGCAATATTTTGCTCAGTGGGTGCCACTGACACACGCCATCGATGCAGCAAATCAAGTGATTGCTGGCAACACTGATATTTTAAGTCCGTTATTGGTGGAAACTGCGTTGGCAATCTCCTATCTTGTCGCCGCAAGTTATATGATCAAGTGGTGTGAACATCTAGCGCGAAGAAACGCAACTCTTGAAATGTTTTGATGCACTTACTTAGTCATCTTTGCCTGTTTTAGATTTCAATATGAAGAATCCTTGACTCAAGGATTCTCAAAAAAATTCCGAACTTCTCCATTTCAAATGTAAGAATTCGGAATTTTTTTATTTAATGTTTGTTTTCATGCTTGATCACAAAACCCTAAATTAAAATTATATTTAAACCATTCAACTTATTAGCTAGATATCCTTATTTTTCCCGACGACGCAGTCCAAATGATCCAAAACTGATCAAGGCAAGCAGCAAAGCCACCCCGATCGCAATTAAGCTGGTCCGTTGGTTATCACCGGTATTCGGCAAGTAACGGCTTATTTGCTTGGTTGGGATAATAACTTCGATTGGCGCGGTGTCATTATCGGATAGCGGTGCCGATTCTGTCGGCGTATCCGACATACTTGGCAAAACTTGGGTTGACGGTGTTGTTGGTGTTGATGGCGTGACTGGCGTTGATGGGGTCACAGGTGTCGCTTGCTTTGCGTAAACGAACGTCACGGTTAGACTGCCTGTTGCAAAAGCACCATTTTCCGCGATGCTGCCAGATGCTAATCGTAAGTAGTGATAATTCGCGATCATCGTTGGTGTAACAGCATACGGATCGCCGACATGACCGGTCAGAATCTTATCAGGCGCAATCTGCTTGCCATTGTCATCGACATATTTCACGTCAACAGTTCCTTGAGCAACTGGATTCTTAGTGTAGATGAAGGTGACGGTTTGCGTACCGTCCGTAAATGAACCATCTTCCGGCGCACTGCCTGTCGCCAAACGAGCAAATTGGTAATTCGTCATATCAATTGGTCTTGCTTCGTAAGGATCACCGGCTTGACCAGTGAGTATTTTATCAGATGCCAACCGTTTGCCGTCTACGTCAACAAACTTCACGTTGACACTGCCACGCGGAATTGGTGTCTTCGTATAAACAAAGGTGACCGTCTGTACGTCATTGGAGAAAGTCCCGTTTGCTGGTGCGCTGTCTGTGGCTAATTGGGGATTTTCATAATAGTCAAAGGCAGGTGCTGTCATCGTATAAGGATCACCGACTTTGCCAGTGATCACCTTATCAGGTGCCAACATATTCCCCTCTATATCAACACACCTAACGACGACGGCATTGCCAGTTATGGGTAAACTACGATTCTGATAAACATCGGTGTCTGGCACAGCGCTCGTTGTGTCATCGCCAGCGTCTGTGACACCCTTAGTCGAATATTGACCGGTTTGATGACCGGCAATGATCTGGTCATTCATGCCAGTTTCTTGCTGTTTCAATACCGTTGCTTGATTAGTCGGCGATGTTCCAGTCGCGTTGGTGACCACTGAATGAATATGCGATGTCGATGCTGCAACTGACTGGATTTGACTACCACCCACACAAATCCCCACGCCAATCAACGCTGCCACCCATAGCGTACCCGCTTTATACATCTTATGCTGAGACTTTTCTTTACTAAATGCCTGCAATGATTTTGCCCCCTTCTCATGACCCAAGCCGAGACGCGCTCAACCGAAAAAAACAAAGTAAATATTACATATTGGTGACAAGTATAACACTTGACATTTTTCTATGTA
>ERZ772885.1033-NODE-1033-length-18519-cov-7.231369_pt1 | contig 18519 bp, 15 predicted proteins | sample MGYA00580580_ERZ772885 | MGnify/ENA primary metagenome ERZ772885 (study PRJEB29015, sample SAMEA2737673) | human gut metagenome | biome: human gut; feature: human-associated habitat; material: faeces | place: China | collected 2012 ...
GGACAGGTCTTTTTTCACATTTTCTGGGTGGTAACTTTAATTATGCAATCTAGGCCAATACTACCGCCTAGTGCGATCATTGAAAGATGGCGTGTTTTCAGCACGCGTTTAACTTGTGTTGAGGCAATCTGGGCCATGTTCGCCTGCTCCTTTTGTACGCTCTGCCATCGAGAACCATTTTGATATGCTAACGTGGGCCTCAGCAATTGCCGAAACCCACGTCACCATACCTTAAACTAAAACTGACTGATTAATGTGCAACTGGATTTGCCTTTGCCAACCGTTCACGTTTTTCATAGCGATTCCAATAAATCCACGCCACGCCCATGAAAATCACGACACCAAGAACGTTGTAAAGTAAGGTGCCGATTGGACTAGCGGTGCCTTTTGGCAGATGTCCAGCCAATTCTTCGGCGATCAAATGCGGATCTGGCACGGTCGACATGAAGAAGACGAACAGAAAGACGCAGAGCAGGAAAATACCGGCAGTCAGACCAACCGTCCGATTACCAAACCGGAAATCACGCGGCATGTCATCTTTCTTCCACCGCAACATGATGTACGCAATCAGCAGGAACAAGACTGGCAATAAGGAAGTTGCCGCGGTCATATTAATCAAGGTTTCTAGGAAACTGTCCAAATTACCAATACCAAGTGCAGGTACAATCATCAACAGCGTCACAACCACACCTTGAACGATCAGTGCGTTGGTTGGATTGCCTTCATCATTGGTTTTAACCAACCATTTGCCAAAGACCCCTTCAGGAATTTCGGAGAAGAAGACTTTAACCGGCGCTGCTGTCCAAAGTGCCAACGAACCTAGACTACCAATAAAGAGAATCAAACCGACAAGTCGAACCATCACATTTCCGGGAATATTGAAGTGTGTTCCCAAAATCTTAAAAATATCAAAGATCCCATTGGAGAAATTGCCAGCCAAGACTGACTTCGGCACAACAAAACCAACTGCAATGGCACCAAGGACATACATCAGACCAACCACAATCGTTGAAATAATCATGGTTCGAACAAAAGTTTTGTTGCCGCCTTTCGTGTCTTTAATGTAGACACCAATACTTTCGCCACCCCCAACAGCTTGCAAAATCCAAGCCATGGTCATGAAGAAGGTCCAGTTAAAGTTCGGGGTAATTGACTGCATGCTAAAGTCTTGAGCAGGCTTTTCACCCATTCCCATCACCACAACGAAGGCGAGGACGACGAAGATCAAACCCATAAACAACCGCGCCGTACCAGCAAAGTTGGTGACCGTTGAGATCCACGAAACCCCTTTGATACAAACCCAAGTCGCCAGCCAGAACAAAACGATTGAGAGGATGGAGATAATTTTCGTTCCCATCGCGCCGCCAAACACGTTATGACCTAGTAACGCATAGGATCCGTAAATCAGCGTGTTAGGTAACAAGGAAACAAAGAAGAACAAGTTAACGAAGAAGTACGACCATGCACCAAGAAAAGCAAACTTGCTGCCCAAGACACTTTCTAACCAACTGTGAACCCCTGATTCCTTATCAGAGTTGGCCGATGCAAATTCGGCAATCATCAGAATGAAAGGCAAAAAGTAGAAAAGACTTCCGAAAATGTAACCCGGTATTGTTGCTAGGCCGATCTGGATACTGTTATTGACAATACTCGGAAAAGCAAACACCGCCGAGAAAGTCATTAACATTAATGCCGCCGATCCCAACCGTTGCCGTGATTTATCCTCTGACATCGTGAAACACTTCCTTTCTTAATGCTCCTCCATTAATTGACTTTGAAGTTAAACCCAAGTTCAAAGTCATCAAATTTGCAACGATGGCGCTTGAGTTGATTCTGCCCACACGAGTTCGTCCCCAAACCGTTTTGGCGGAAATCCAAATATAGATTCAACGCATCCGACTTTTTAAGGTCAATGGTGTGCTTAGCAGCTTCCAATGTTTCGTCAGCATAGTTTGACACACTGAAGTTCAGCGGCTTTGCCATGGTCACCGTCAACTGATCTTGACCATCAGTCAACGCAATCTGATCAGTGTCCATATGGTTGCCGTTTTCTTGCGGTTTCACATAGTTCACAAACAAATCATCAACACTGCTGGTAAAGTGGCTATAGTACGCTGCTTGATGCGAGTCGCTATAATTTTCTGTCGGACCAAGGCCGTCATAGGACACTTGCTGATAAGCTTTTGGCAATGTCATTTTGACCCCAATTCGTGGCAGCATTTCCGGTGCCATGTCACGTTTACCGCTTGCTTTGCCAATGACATCAAGATCAAAACTGCCATCTTGGTGCATCGTATATTGTTGCTGAATCAAGTAATACCAACCGCTATTCGTCGTGCCCACTTGTTTCGTCAAGTTGACGACATAATCACCATTGGTTTGTGGGTGTAGCTGTACTTCTCGGGTGCTTTCGTGCCATAAGTTCAAGAAATACTTGTTGTAATAGTCATCAAGCAAGTACATATCGTTGTCGATGGGTGCCCGCCAGAAGTTCATTTTGATACCATCAGCAATCAGTTTGTGGCCATCGTGTGTCAAACTGAACGTGCCTTTGATCTTATCAAAACGATATTCGTTTTGACCGCCTGTCACCATGATCGTGGTGGCGTTTTCGCTAGCTTGTAAAGCCGTTGTTTGTTGATGCGTCATGTGATGCTGTGGCCGCTGCAGGTTCACAACTGTCTGTGACAACACAGTACCGGCGTCAGCCCAACTTGTTTGGTTTTTCAATTCGGTAAGCACATGCAGGTTATAGATGACTTCAGGATCAAGTTTTGGCAACTCAATATCCAACTTAATCGTCTTAGTTGTTCCTGCCATAATCGTTGGTAGGTCAATCTTGCCAGTTGCCATCAGTTTACCGTCAGCTTCAAGCTCGTAGCCAAAATTAAATTGATCGGAGCTAAGAAAATCAAGCCGATTGGTCACGGTGATGGTCTGAGTTGGTAAATCACGAACCGTCATTTGGAAAGGTTCAAAGGTCTTCTTGACCTCTGTCAGCGCCGTTGATGGCTGACCATCTGGGCGAATTAACCCATCAATACAGAAATTGCTGTTGTTTGGTTGATCACCGAAGTCGCCACCATAGCGATAATACGTTTGGTCGCCTTGTTGAGCCGCAACACCTTGGTCAAACCATTCCCAGATAAAGCCGCCTTGCAGTTGTTGATGACCATAGAAGAGATCTTGATATTCTTTAAGGTTACCTGGGCCATTCCCCATTGAATGCGCGTATTCGCATAAAATGTGCGGCTTCTGCGTTTTCTGAAGGACATCGGCCATCGTCATTTTGGTATCATGTTCCAGCCAGGTGTACATCGTCGAATACACATCACTCACTTCGGCCTCAAAATCGCCTTCGTAATGCACGAGGCGAGTTGGATCTTCAGCCTTGCAGTAAGCAGCCATCGCACGGAAGTTATCACCAAAATCGGATTCGTTGCCTAATGACCACATGATGATGGCAGGATGATTCTTATCACGTTGCAGTGTCCGCCGCATCCGATCAACGTAAGCCGTCTTCCAGCGCGGATCATCGGTAATCCAGTCATAGCGTTCAGTTAACTCAAAACCATGACATTCGAGATCTGTCTCATCAATGACGTACATGCCTAATTCATCACACAGGTCATAAAAATAAGGCGCTTTAGGATAATGTGCGGTGCGAATTGCGTTGATGTTGTTGCGTTTCATCAAGATTATGTTCTTCCTGAAATCAGCTTCAGACATAACCCGGCCTTCAGTTGCACTGTAGTCATGCATATTGACGCCCTTAAACTTAATCGCTTTGCCGTTAACTAAGAACGTTTTGCCATTCAATTCTATCTGCCGAAAGCCGATCCGCTGATGAACCACTTCAAGCGGCGCATCATTTTGCAGCACGGTCATGGTCAAGTCATAGAGATTGGGCGCTTCGGCAGACCATGCCTGAATATCATTGAGGGTCACATCCAAAGACACATCAGTTGGAAGTGTTTGATCAATTACGGTGGCGCCGTCTTTGGTCAGTTCATAGTGAATCTTTGATGGCACTGCACCAGACAAGGTTGGGGTAACCACTAACTCACCGGCACGATAATCCTTCAACAAGTAAGTACGCACGCGCACATCATACAAACCATTTTGTGGTCGCGAGTACAAACTCACATCACGGAACAAACCACTTAACCACCACATATCCTGATCTTCAAGATAGGTGCCATCCGACCATTGAACGACTTCGACAGCAATTGTGTTGGTACCTTGCTTCAATGCCTTCGTCACATCAAACTCGCTTGGTAAACGGGCACCCTTGCTATAGCCGATGAAATCGCCATTGAGATACAGCTTAAACGCTGAATCAGCGCCATCAAAGCCAATGATGTATTGTTCGTTAACAGCTACTTCATCCACTGTAAAGGTCCGGCGGTACAACCCAGTTGGATTTTCGCTTGGGACAAATGGCGGGTTAATTGGGAAGTTGTACCAAAGGTCGGAATAATGCATCTTACCGTAACCTTGCAACTGCCAATTACTTGGCACTGGGATTTGATCCCAATCCTGATCATCAAAATCAACGGCCATAAAATCTTCTGGCGCATATGCCGGTGCGTCCAAAAACTTAAACTGCCAAGTTCCATTCAACAACTGATAATGCCGCGGCTGACGATTCTCACCTGGGAAAAATGTTTGAAAATGACTCCGTGGGGCCATCCGATTGATATCGGTCAATTCAGGCTTTTCCCACAACTTTGCTGTTGTCATTAATGGTTCCTCCTCGTAAATGCTTTTTTTGATGGTTGCTTGTTAAACCTCATTAATTTTGTTTGCGCTTTCATAATACGAGTTAATCAAGCAGGAAAGGTTTCTCTTTGTTGCTAGAATCTATCGTTATGTTGTTTTTAATAGCTGTTTTCCTAGAAAGAAAGCGGCTTTATTTATGCTATTCAACACAAATTAGCGCGTCATATAGGCACTTATTGAGAGCTTCATTTTCAGTTGATCAAGACAACATCAGCACATAAAAAAAGTTCGGTGATCTGTTAAACGACCATCGAACTTTTTTGATGAAGCAATATTCATATTTTTTTACATCATCCTCGGAACGGATTATAAAACCGTCCGCCATTAACATGAAACAGAAACAGGCCAATGACGATAATCACGGCAACACCGGCCAGCACGATCCAGTCAGGCGTGCGCAACGGCTGATCCATGTACCACGTCCGCCGCTTGCCTGTACCAAAACGTCGCAGTTCCATTGCTTGACTGATCTGATCAATACGATCGAGACTGGTAAAGATCAGCGGCAGCAAAATTTGCCCCATACCTTTCAGTCGCTGAAACAGCTTTGCCTTGCGTGACAGCTCATAACCACGAGCTTGCTGCGCTAGGCTGATTTGGCGGAAATTCGTTTGAACGTCAGGGATATACCGCAACGCTAACGCAACAGAATAACTGATTCGGTATGAGACATGCAGCTTATTGAGACTCGCTGCAAACTCGCTGGGGTTGGTCGTGATTAAGAAAATCAGCGCCAGTGGCACGGTCACAATATACTTCAGCGCTAGATTCATTTCATAGAATAATTGCTCTTGTGTGATCGTGAAGTAACCAGCATTGAGCAAAACGTGCTTGCTGCCATACAAGCCAACGCCATACTGTGGCGAAAAAACAAACACAAGCAATAAATTGACCACTGCAAAAATCGTAATAATTTTGACCACTAAACTAATTTGCCGCCAATGAATTTTAGCTTGGGCAAACAGAATGATCGATGCGAGCATCACTGCACAGACAAAGCGTGTGTCATAACTCGCCATCACAATGACCGAGATACCAATGAACGCGAGCATTTTCGTCGCACCTGTTAATCGATGCAGCCATGTATCTTGCGGATCATAACCAAAAAGTGAGTTCATTGGCACACCCTCCGTTCTTGGTCAATCACCGCTTGTGTGAAGGCTAATGGGTCAAGGCCTTCACGCTTAGCAAGGCGATACAGACTCGGTTGTGCTAAGGAAGCATGCTCAATGATGGCCGGATTGGTCAACACTGCTGCTGGCGAGTCGTCCATCAAGATACCACCGTCGCCTAATACAATAGCCCGCTGCGCATACTCCAACATCAAATGCATGTCGTGCGTGATCAGCATCATCGTAATCCCACGTTCATTCAAGGTCGTCAAGAAACGCATCATGTCGGTAAAATGACGCCAATCTTGGCCAGCCGTGGGTTCATCTAAGATCATTAATGCCGGTTCTAGCACCAAAATTGCGGCGATCGTGACACGCTTTTTTTGCCCATAACTCAAGGCGTTGATCGGCCACGATCGAAATGGATACAAGCCGCAAACCTTCAGCGCCTCAATGACCGCTGTTTTGACACGCGTCTCGTCCCAACCACGTAAACGCGGCCCAAGAGCGACTTCATCAAAAATCAGGTGTTTACTGATCATCTGATTTGGATCTTGTAAAATATACCCAATTTTATCGGCGCGTTCCTTCACCGACCAATCAGCCAAATCCTCACCATCAAGCGTCATCCTGCCAGCACCCGGCTTCAAAAACCCGGCGATCAAATGACTCAAGGTTGACTTACCAACCCCATTGCGTCCAACCAAGGCCACCATCTCACCATGATGCAAGGTGAAACTGAGGTCGGTAAAAATTTGACGGCCATTAGGATAGCCAAACTGCAACCCGTCAATCGACAATAACGGTGCCTGAAGCTGCTCCGGCTTAACAGTCGCAGCCTCCGCTGTGAAAGCAGCCAACTTAGGTCTGAGTTGTGGGGCCTCAAAACGCGAAAGGTCAGCCAAATGATCCGCCTGATCCAAATCAACCCCCGCAAACTCAGCCGCTTCCAAGTATAACGGCTCTCGCAATCCGATTTGTTGCAGCAACTGTCCATGCAATAAAGTTTCCGGGGCATCATCGGCAATAATTCGACCGTCCTTCATCACGACTAATCGATCCACTGGCCGCCGCAACACATCCTCCAAACGATGTTCAATGATGACTTCGGTGACGTGATAAGTCTGATGCAACTCATCAATCAAGTCTACCGATGCTTCACCAGTGGCCGGATCAAGACTGGCCAACGGTTCATCAAACAGTAAAATATCCCCTTCATCAATCAAAACACCGGCCATCGCCACCCGCTGCTTTTGGCCGCCTGAAAGTGATTGCGGTGCTTGCGCCAGTAAATCGCCAATTTTCAAACGATCGGCCCATTTTTTGACGCGTGTATGCATCTCACTAGGTGCGACAGCGCTGTTCTCCAAAGCAAAGGCAATATCCTCGCCTGCTGTCAAAGCAACAAACTGAGCATCCGGATCCTGCAAAACCGTTCCGACTTGCAGTGAAAGTGTCGCCAAGCTGGCATCCTGAACCACCGTCCCGTTGACGGTTACGGTGCCGCTCAATTTGCCCGGAAAAGCGTGCGGAATTAACCCATTGATCAAGTTACCTAACGTTGACTTGCCTGATCCAGACGGGCCAACAATCAGTACTTTCTCTCCTGGTTGAATGGTTAGATTAATATCATGCAAAGTCGGTTCCGCCTGACTGTCATACTGAAACGTGACATGATCAAGCTGAATTGCTGGTGCTGCCATATTAAGACTCTTTCTTTAAACTGCCAGACCGCGTGCGTGTAGCTGCATAAGTGACCAACAAAATGGTGCCAATAACACCTGTCGCAATACTATTTGAGATAGCTGACACGATCCCTTGGACATAAACTTTATTTGCCGGCTCACTGTAAATCCAAATATCCAGTGTTGGTGCGATCAGACTCCAGCTCACCACATTCGTAATAATCTGCAACAGATTGAAGCTTACAATTTTCTTCATGCCAAAATTGCCCGCTTCGACATTGAAGCGACGCCAGAACAACCCGATCACCATGCCGACTAAACCAGTCGTGAACACCCATGTCCACCATGGTGTCCCGTATTGCGTAAAATCATTCAAAGCATGCCCTAAAAACCCGATGAAAAAGCCAGCAATCGGGCCGAAAAGCGTTGCGATAAAGCCGAGAAAGCCATAAGAAATGTCAATGTTCGTATTTGCAATCCCTGTTGGAATCACCGCAAATCGTTTCAAAATAAATAAAATAGCCGTACCAATACCGATTGCCACCACTGTACGTACGCTCAAAGCCTTTTGATCACGCATATGATTGCCCTCCTTGTCAAACGTACCGTTACTTACCCGTGTTGAGCAGCCGCCAAAGCCATCGCCGCCAGCAGACTGTTGATGCATTCAATTATACCGAAAGCCGCTTCACCGTGATATGCCAATCAACCCCAGTGCCAATATGATACAGCTTTGAAAATGAGTCCTGATTGATTGCAACGCCAAGATTCAGTAATGAATTCACGTAAACCAGCGGCTCACCAACCCGCACCGCGGCAAATGTCCGGGTAAACGGCATCTGGTTTTGATAACGCAATTGATCGTGATAATAAATCGATACCTGAACAAACTCGCCAGCTGCAACACCAAGTTTCTTAAAGGTAGCCAACGGTATATTTGTCCACAACGAGCCAAATCGAATATCCAAAATGTCGATCGTACCGGCAATTTGATCAGCGCTTTCTTTAACCTCACCCAATGGCAACATCACCACTTGCTCAGGTTCGATTTCTTTGCCAAGATCCTCAAAGGTGATCTGGCCACTTGCTAATTTAGCGCCATTGTAAGCGTAAATGTCACGACCATGGAACGTATGACTCTCCTGGCTGCCAGGCAAGGCATGCGATGCCTCATCAATCACACTCACCCGCTTCAATCCGACAAATTTTGCTAAATGCGTCAACGTCCCATTATCTGGCGTAATGATGAAATGATGATCTACCGTCTCCGCAATAATGCTACGCCGATCGCTACCGACACCAGGATCAACCACCGAAACAAAAACCGTCCCCTCAGGCCAATACTTCGTCGTTTGATACAACCGATAAGACGCTGCAAAAATATCATACGGCGGAATCTCGTGCGTCAAATCATGAATCGACAACTCACCATCAACGCCATAGGCCACGCCATACATCGCAGCAACCGCACCATCAACCAACCCAAAATCTGTTTGTAAGACTAACTTTGCCATTTTCTGTCCCCCTTGCGTCGACAGTCCCATTGGCGCCCAATCGGTTTGTCGAACGCGATCCTATTTTCTTCAGTATTCCAATTGCATCATTGACGATGTGCTTGTTGTGAACATAACCACCAAGATTCGAAATAACTGAATGTATTCTGAGTTTAGCCGAGAAATGTTCGGGTGTAAAGGTAAAGGTGCTAGTGACTACTTCTTTTTGAGTGCAAATCAACTTAACGCCAAATACTTAAAGTTTTATATTTCGTATAAGTTAATAGATTAGAGCTAAAATATTTCCTTTTGAAAAGAAAAATATCGATAACAAAGGTCTTTATCCTTTACTACCGATACTTTGCAATATGGAAAAAATGAGAGTTATTAGTTAGCACATCATTGAGTCTCTCTGCTGTTAATACAAACTCAAAAATTAGTCTACAACCCATATCCTATGAATTAAGCATAACCAAGGATTTCGTGATCGGCTGTGTTGCTGAGAATATCTTTCTATATTCGGAATAGTATTTTGAATATAGCTTAACCATCTTTTCTTGAGGACGAGTAATATTTTCATCCCGTACAAACTTCTCAGCACACTCTGTAAAAGTATCGAACCAACCAAGTCCAACTGCCGCAATCATTCCGGCACCGAGTCCAGCGCCCTCGTTATCTTTTAGACTAATGATTTCTATGTTCAGAATATTCGCTTGAATTTGTAACCAGAGCCGGCTCTTTGCCCCTCCGCCAATTGACACAGCCTGTGTAAATGTACGTCCATTTTTCTTATAGATTTCTTGTATATCTCTAAATGAAAAGATGATGCCTTCAAGAATAGCTCTCACAAAATCTGCTTTTGTGTGCCGGCTATCAATCCCAATAAAGCTTCCTCGTATACTGGCATCAGCATACGGCGTTCTTTCCCCCTCAATATATGGTGTAAAGATCAATCCATTTGCTCCCGGTGCGGACTCTTTCGCTGAAGCTACAAGATCCACAAGATCCTCATCTTTTGCAAAAGTATGGTGAAACCAGCTTAAACTGAAACCGGCAGAGAGTGTGACACCCATCGAATAATAAACACCAGGAACTGCGTGATTAAACAGATGAAGATTGCCCTTGTAGACAGATGTCGAATGAGGTTCATACGCCAAAAGCACTCCAGATGTGCCAATGCTTTCAAGTACTCTATCCACATTCAATATTCCTGCTCCTAGAGCACCACATGCATTGTCAGCAGCACCTGCAAATACTTTAGTTTTTAGAGATAGACCAACTTCCCTTGCAAAATCTGCCGAGATTAGTCCAATTTCAGACTTCGATTCCAAGATTGGAGGACACTTATACAAATCAATATCAAATTTTTGTAAAATTTCTTTTGACCATTTTCCGCTTGAAACATCAGTCATCACTGTTCCCGCCGCATCAGAATAATCAGTGTTTATTTTACCGGTCATTTTAAATCTCACATAATCTTTGGGCAACATAAAAACACTTATCCGAGAATAAACGTCTGGCTCATTCTCTTGTATCCATAATATCTTGGGAAGTGTGAACCCTTCCATCACTTTATTGCCAGTCATTTGAACAAAACGGTCTCCAAGCTCATTTTTTATTTTTTCAACTTGTGAGGTAGTTCTTGTGTCATTCCACAATATCGCAGGGCGAAGTACTTTGTGCTGGTGGTCCAAGAGAACAAGTCCATGCATTTGCCCAGAGTAACTAACTCCTTGAATTTCTTCAGGATCAATTTCTTGGTGATTATTTAATAATGTACGAATTGATTTTTTTGTTGCAATGACCCAATCATCCGGGTTCTGTTCGCTGTATCCTTTCTTTGGTTGAAGGAGTTCATACTTAGAGGATGCCTTTGCCACAATCTCTCCAAGCTTATTGATCAAGAGCGTTTTCACAGCACTTGTGCCTAAATCAATCCCTAATACATATGGCATTTTATTACCTCCGATAAAAAAAGCGGCGTTTATTACGTCGCCATTGTAAAGCCCTATTTTCTTAATGTGTCAACAATATAATGGTTCAAAGTATCTTTAATCTGTTCGAGGTGACCTGACTCAGTTGCTTCTATTAGCTGTGACTGAGGTCTGTCAAGAACATATTGCTCTAAAGAAGCGAGATTTTCATTGCCAGATTCAATAGATGCGCCAATGCCGCTATTAAAACTTTGGTAGCGATTGTTAATGAACTGATCAAGCACTTCATCTTCGACTAAACGATAAGCAACTCTTAATCCAGCAGCATAGGTATCCATCCCGACAATGTGGGTATAGAACATATCGTTGGTTTCAAAGGAAGAGCGACGGGGTTTTGCATCAAAGTTTAAGCCACCCTTGCCTTCATTTAAGCCATTATTTTTAATAACCTCGTACATGGTCAAAGTTGCTCCGTAAAGATTAGACGGAAATTCATCTATATCCCATCCAATTAGTTTGTCGCCCTGATTGGCATCCAGCGAACCAAGCATCTTTGCATCCCGAGCGACTCGAATTTCATGCTGATAAGTGTGGCCAGCAAGATTCGCGTGATTTCCTTCTAAGTTCAGTTTATAGATGTCATCAAGTCCATAGGTTTTTAAAAAGTTAATGGTAGTTGCTGCATCAAAATCATACTGATGCGTCATTGGCTCCTTCGGCTTCGGTTCAAGGAGCAGTTGGCCTTCGTAATTAATCTCTTTTGCATAATCAGCCGCCATACTAAAAAAATGACCTAAATGTTCTTGTTCCCGCTTCATATCAGTATTCAAAAGAGACTCATATCCTTCACGTCCACCCCAAAAAACGTAATTAGCAGCATCAACTCGCTTCGCAGTCTCTAGGCCTTTCTTAACTTGAGCCCCCGCGTATGCGAAGATATCCGCAAAAGGTGATGAAGCTGCGCCTCCTACAAATCTTGCGTTAGAGAACATATTTGCAGTATTCCACAAAACTTTCACTCCTGATGATTCTTGATATTTTGTAATCATATCTATAATTTCATCTAGGTTTTTATTCGTTTCTCGAAGAGTGTCGCCTTCTGGAGCAATATCGCGATCATGGAAGCAGAAATAATCTACTCCCAGCTTGTCAAAGAACTCAAAAGCAGCTTCAACTCTTGCTTTTGCCAAATCTAGCCCCTTGAACATTGAATAAGGACGCTGAGCAGTTCCATCACCAAATGGATCTACCAGCTGTTGATCGAAGGTGTGCCAAAATGCTACCGAGAAGTTCAACCAATCGCGCATCTTTTTCGTGCCAATAACTTCATCTGGATTGTAATAGTGGAAGGCGAGTGATGATTTTAAGGAATCAATTCCGCTGTAAGGTACTTTCGAGATTTTTGGAAAGTATGACTTTTTGTACATAATATCCTCCTGGCCCAATAGTTTGCTGAAGCATACGCTGGTAATGCTTGTCAGAAGACGCCGTTTTCAATTTCTTGTTGTTTCTAACTTATTTATGCAATACCTAAAGCTGAGGCAAGAATACAAAATCCAATAATAACAACAATCATGACAGGAGCAGAGATTTTTTTCTTTTTCATCGCCCAGTAAACACTAAAAAAGATTATCAGTACCAAAATGCCGGGAAATGCGTTATTCAAAATCTTCTGAACATCAACTGTCTTAGTTTTGATAGTCAGATTGAATGTGACTAGTGTGGCAGTCATTGAACCTATCATCATTAATGCAAGAATGTTTGCCCACTCAAGTGCTTGACCAATACGACCAGATCTCAAGATTGAAAGAATTGATTTACGGCCCTGAGAATAACCAATTCGAGTAAAGAATAATCCCTCAAAATACATTGCTATTCCAGCGGCAGCTACAATTAGCGCTGCTAACCAACTTCCTGTAGCAGCAACAGCAGAAGCCCCCGCCAAAACTAAGGTGTAAAAAGTTGACCAGTCAATGGTATCCCCAAGACCGGCAACTGGACCCATCAATCCTGTTTTATAAGATGTAATTAGTTCGCCATCCATCTCAGGATTCTTAGATTTCTGTTCCTCTAGGGCAATCGTGCTGCCCATTATTAATCCACCCCAAATGCCTTCAGTATTAAAAAAAACAGTGTTTCTTTTTAAAGCATCCTTGAGTTCGTCAGGGTCTTTATATAATTTTTTCAGTGTTGGACCAATTGCAGCTGCCCATGAGACACCTTGCATTCGTTCAAAATTATTAGAGGTTTCTGCTAGTAACCACCAACGAAACCACGCACGATTAATATCTTTTTTACTCAGATGAGAGTTGTTGCTATTTTTCACGGATTTTTCATTTGTGATTTTTACTTCATCAGCCATTAGACGCGCCCCCTTTGTTTATGCTTTCTTCTGCAGTATCAGAATTTTCTTTATGCAGCTCTTGTTTCATAACCAAAATCGCCGTAGCCACACACCCTGCGATGACAGCTGCAACAATTGTAGGAATTTTTAGTACAGCAACAAGAATAAAACCAAGAATGAAATAAGGAATATACTTATCTTTGCCAATCATCATCAATGTTAAACTAAATCCAACGGCTGGGAGTAGCCCACCCGATATAACGAGACCATGCATCAGCCAATCTGGAATTGCATTCATAATTGGTGTCACAACTTTAGAGCCAAACATGACAGACACAAAGACTGGAAGAAAGAATAGCGGAATGCCTAATATCATGGGATAAAGGAGTGCGGTTCGTGTCAAACCTGAAATATCACCGTTATCAGCTTGCCTTTCTGCGATAGGAACAAGCCCAACTTGAAGAACCTTCTTCAAATTTAACAACTGGGCCCCTATCATTGCGAGCGGAACTGCCAATGCAATCGCCACGCCTGCCTTCATATTGGTTTGCATCGCAAGCGGTACAGCAATGGCAGTCGCAATGTATTTGTCAGCAGGCAACTGACCACCAGGAGCATTGATACCTAAATACATCAAACTGATGCCGGCTCCAATAATCATTGCTTTCGGAACATCTCCATAAATTAAACCGATAGCCAAACATTGAGGAAAAACTTCGGCGGTTAACTCCCACAATGTATAGCCAAAGTACACTTGTTTAATCCAATAGAAAAAAGCAACCACCAGAGCACATAGCAATGTCTTATCCATTTTCCTCGTCCTCTCCTAATTAAACTTTTGCCGCAAATCAGCTAGTTTTAATGGATGATCTTCTGGAATAGCTTGAAACGTAACATCAATCCCGTGGTTCGCAATTTCTATCAATTTCTCGATATCAGACTTATCCACATAAACAGCTTTGGTAACCATCTTCTTTCCTTCGACCTGTGGGACTCCACCAACAACAAGACGATCAAATGGAAGTCCTTTTTTGGCCATTGACAGAGCCGAATTTATATTCTTGAATAGGACAAAAACATTTCCATTAAGCCCATCAATCGTCTCTTGTGCTCCTTCCTCATTTGAAATGGTAACGCCAACATCAGACGGAGCCGCCATTTCATATATATCAGCCATAAAGTCATCCGCTGCGAGTTCGTCATTAATAATTACAATATTTGTTGCGGGATACTGTTTAATCCATTTGGTGACGACTTGTCCATGAATCAATCGAAAATCAATGCGTGAAAAAATTATTTTGCCCATTTTTACGACCTCACTTTTCTAGAAGAATCAATAATTCCTTTCTCCCCAGCTTCTAAGCATCTATCAGCCAATTCATCAACATCATTAAACTGTTCAACGCTGCTAAGAAGCTCCAACATCATTCCAAGGTTAACTCCAGCAATAACTCTTATCTTGGATTTTGGATGTTTTGCGGCAGAAATTAATGATTGATTTGATGGTGTACCGCCGAAGATATCATTCAAAATCAAAAATTGATCAGTGCTAGATGCCTTATTGATCAGTTGGTCTAACTGAAGTCTCACATCATCAGGATTATCTTCAAGAGTCAGAGACAACGTTGTTAGGTTTGGTATAGTTCCTCCTATTACTTCAACTGCGCTTATCAGACCTTCTGACAACTTCCCGTGTGTGAATAAAATCGACTTAATCATCTTTAGGCTCCTTCATATTGTCCCCGATAAATTGAAACTCATTTTGTTTTTCAACACGCGTAAAGATAGGAATCGAACCAAGTGGAGCTTCAACTTCGTAACTCTGACCACCCTTATAATATTCTCCACTATTCAACAAGACCCATTTACACCCTTTTGGCAAATAAACTTTTCTGGCAAAGGATCCCTTTTTGACAATAGGTGCAACGAGCAAATCCTTGCCGAAAAAATATTCGTCAGTTATACCCCAAGTATTTTCATCTTCTGGGAATTCATAAAACAACGTACGCATTACGGGTGATCCAGTATTGTGGGCATCATTCATAACCTCTTTGATATATGGGCGCAAGTCCTCACGAAGTCTCACAAACTTCTTCAGTATCTCAAGCACTTTATCACCGAAACTCCAAAGCTCGTTTGGAGCCCCGGTATGCAGCACTTCTGAGCCGTCAGGTGCAGTGACTTCCTCGAACGGAAGACGTTCCCCATGAAGACGTAAAACCGGTGAGAAAGTCGAAAATTCAAACCAGCGAATCAACAATTCTCTGAAATCCTCTGAATTGATATCACCTCCGTGAAACCCTCCCGTATCCGTTGTCCACCATGGAATCCCTGACATTCCCATTTGAAGACCAGCAACAATCTGGTTCTGGAGCGAGATGAAATCAGACCGGACATCGCCAGACCAAACAAGAGCCCCAAATCGTTGACTACCTGCCCAAGCACATCGAACAAGATTTATAATTTTATCTTTTCCTTCTGATTTGTAGCCGTCGTATACTGCTTTGGTATAGTACATCGGGTAGATATTTCCGACCTTCATAACGTTTCCTTTATAATAACGATAATTACGGTAATCGTAGACAGTGTATTCAGGTTCTGCTTCATCTAACCAAAACATTGAGATACCCTTATCTTGATAATTCTTTTTAAGCATTTGCCATAAAAATTTTTGTGCTTTTGGATTGGTAAAATCCAAAAAGCGAACGTTCCCTTCAAAATCCATTTGAATTGGAATTCCCTGATTGTTTTTTACTAACAATCCTCTTTTCCGCATTTCAATAAAGTTTTTGCTCTGATTATCCACTTGTGGCCAAACTGAAACCATTGTTTTTATACCGAGATCACTTAATATTTTCGTCATCTTTGCAGGATTCGGGAAAAAGCGTGGGTCAAAAGCATAATCTCCTTGCTTATTCCAATGAAAGAAATCAATGATGATGACATCTACCGGAATATCCAACTCTTTATATTTCTCTGCAACTTCAATAACTTGTTCTTGATTGTAATATCTCATCCGGCTCTGCCAAAGACCCATTCCATAATCGGGCATCTGCGGAACTCTACCCGTTACCAAAGAGTATTGTTCTAATATTTTCTTAGGGGAGTCACCCGCTGTGATCCAGTAATCAAGTAAGTCAGTTTCCTCTGCAGTCCACTGAGTCCTAGTTTTATCAAAGTGAACTTCTCCGATCGCAGGATTATTCCATAGGAATCCATAATTCAAACTCGAATAATAAAATGGCACACTTGCTTGCGTGTTTCGTTGAGCAAGTTCACGAGAACTACCCTTTAGGTCAAAAAGCCCATCTTGGTATTGCCCCATTCCATAAAGCATCTCATTGGGCTGACTTACAAAAGTCATGGAAAGTTTGTAATCTCCATCAAGTGATTTGAAATTACGAGCTTTAAGCTTCAATCGACCACCGATTCCAATTTCTTCTAATATTTTTTTGCCGTCTCGATAAAACGTTAATTGTCCCACCTCTTTCTGTCTACCCGAAAATTTCGGGTCAATATACAGTATTGAGGCTGATAAGATTCCATTTGTAATGGTTGCTCGGTGGTCACCGATGTCAATAACAGCTTTATGTTTCATTTTTTGTTTCAAAAGTGCATAACTATGATTAGGAATTTCACCGCTTGGAACCGCACGAACTCTTAACGAATTGTCACCCCATGGTTCAATTTCTAACTTTTCTCCATCAAATGTCCATTGTAACTTGCCATCAACTTCTTTACAGTAATTAGTCAATTCATCAACTCCTAAAGCGCTTTCATTTTATATAAGTATATGTCCAATCTCTGTTGTAGAATATCAATATCAGTGTATATACTATCAATATATTGTCATTCATATGGAGGCCCTCATTTGAAAAATCTTGATGATTTAAAGGAACAGCGGCACCACGGCTCAGTTGAATTTGGATTTTCTAGTTACTATGTAGAGAAAAGATCAAAGCCAATTCTTCTCAAAGATCACTGGCATCCTGAGATTGAACTACTTCGGATCAAAGAAGGACAAAGCATACTTCACTTAGAAAGCATGCATACGGAAGTAAGACAAGGTGACATCATGCTGTTTAGACCAAATCAATTACATGGTATGACTTGGGTCCATCCATCAACCAAGACATTTGCTTTCGAAGCAATTGTATTTAGTCCTGATCTTCTAAAAAGTTATTCCTCAGACGTTATTGAGTCGGAAGCTGTTATGCCAATCATCGACAGCCACTACACCATGACACAACTATTTCCCAGCGGAGCGTACGATATGCAAGTGCTGTTCGAAAGCGTTTTGAATTCTGCTCGCGTCAAACACGCGTTTTATCAAGTTCAGATCAAAAGCTTTTTGCTACTATTAATACGAAAAATATTAATTAATCAGCGGCATTCTATTAAACGTCAGTCTCAATCAGACAGAAACAATAGTACTCAGTCCAAAATAATTGCTGACCACATTAGAAATAATTACCAGAATCCAATCACACTTGATGATATGGCAAAGCTGCTGAGCGTTAGTGTGAGTACTTTTTCTAGGATTTTCGTGCATAACTTTGATGATACGTTTTCTTCCTACTTGATGAAAGTACGTATTGCAAATGCAATGGATGATCTTCAAGCATCGACAAAGCCAATTACGAATGTTGCACTGGATAATGGGTTTCAATCCTCAAGTTATTTTGGATCAATATTCAAAAGGATGAACGGCCTTTCCCCGCGTCAATTCCGCCAAGCTCATCAATCTCCTGATAATCAAATTCAAGTAATTTCAGATCCATTCATAAACGAATCCTCTTCAGGAAAACACCCTTCAAGCTATATCTAATCTTTGCATTTCACGAATTTTTAAACATCCATTAATTAAAGAATTCCTCTAAATTTAGATTGGAACCTGATCTCACAAAAAGATCCCTTCATAAAAGTCAGACGAGTTATGATATCTCATCTAGCATTCATAAAGGGATCTTCTTAGGAAACACCGGTCAACTAGACTAGCAATGTCTACATCGCCAATCCTTTCTTGCTGACTCTTTTTGGTAAATCGTAAGCCTAGCTATCTTTCAAAACACCCTAGTGTTCTCTTCCGCTGATCAAAAATACGGCGTCAATCTTTTCGCGTCTTCAAAGTAAAGCTTCGACTTATGATCACTACCAAACAGACGTATT